>Ga0082212_10010276_pt1 | contig 11995 bp, 11 predicted proteins | sample TergutNt197P3_FD_71548 | JGI IMG/M metagenome (GOLD analysis project Ga0082212, IMG submission 71548) | Neocapritermes taracua P3 segment gut microbial communities from Petit-Saut dam, French Guiana - Nt197 P3 | ecosystem: Host-associated > Arthropoda: Insects > Digestive system > Gut ... | reverse complement strand
AACGGCATATCAGGGCCGATTTCACACACTGAGGCTCCACCAGTGCGCCCACGCCGGTAGAATGGGAACGAATCAGGTTGTATTGCAGAGATTTGAGTTCCGTAGCGGGAATCCGGTAGCGTACCATAGGTCCAAATCCGGTATTCACACCATAAATAACCTTATTTTCAATAAATTGCTCTAAAAACAGGTAGGATGCTTCCATCTTGGACACGGCTTCGTCGGGCAATACCACACAACCGCCTTTAAACAGCACCTCCTCAAGCAGCGCCCTGTCTGCCAACCTTCTTATATCAAGATACATACCTTTCATGTAAAAAAATAATCCACAAAGGTAGCGATTTTTCTTTGCCTTGCAACCCCTTTTCTGAGGACATAAGCCGACAGGTATGGCCGCTGTCCGACTATTTTTTTTTCGCTACTTTTGCTCATGGTTGTAATGGCTTTCTCTTTCAACAACAAAATTACAACCTCTATGGCGATTTCAAAATCGCCCTTTGTGATATCTCAAATTTTCTCGGTATCTTTGTCGGTTAGTAGTGATTTGCCATGTTTAACAGATACGTACCATAAAACTTAACATTATACGAATATGAAAAAACGGACTCTATTGTTTGCACTTGTCGGGCTGCTGTTGTACGGTTGCGCCGACGTTGATTGTTGTATGCCCAAAGCCATCACCGTGGATCCAAGTAGTTTATCTTTTTCTGCTTATCCAGACGAGGGGACGGCAAAAATAAGCTGCATGACCTCCTGGAAGGTGGTACATAACCTTCCCGGGTGGTTGCATATTCTTCCCATGACCGGAAGCGGTAGTGGATTGATTCAATTGAAGGTAGATGCCAATACCGGTGACGCTCAACGCCAGCACACGGTAACCTTTATGGCAGCCAACGGAGATAAAGTAACCCTTGCGGTTACCCAGATGACTATGGAAGAATCGGTTGCTTATAGGGTGACTTATGACAACAACGGCAACGGAGAGAAGGTAACCGGTATGCCTGCTCCTCAAATCAAACTTCAAGACAAACCGCTTATTTTGAGCGATGCCGCGCCCGAACGTCTTGGCTATACCTTTGCCGGTTGGATTACTCAGGTCGATCGGGAAGGTGATTTTTATAGTCCAGGCGACACCTACATCCGTAATGCCGATGTAACGCTCTATGCATTATGGTCGTCGCTGCCTTATTACCTCATTACCGTGCATCATGATGGCCATGGCAAGGCGAGCGCAAACTGGTTGCGGGCTGTGCAGGGCACCACCATTACCGTTACGGCTACCCCAAATGCCGGTTATCGGTTTCAACAATGGGAGGTGGAGCGTGGTGCACTGACCCTTTCCGATCCAACCAGCACTACCGCTACATTCATTATGCCGGAAGAAGAGGTGTTGATTAAAGCCCTGTTTGAAGAGATCCCATTCTACACCATCACCGTGCATAACGACGGTAATGGTTCTGCCGACTCCGATTTGGAAAGCGCCTTAGAGGGGACGACCGTAACCGTCACCGCCATTCCCAACGCCGAATATCGGTTTAAACAGTGGGAGGTAGAAGTGGGCGCCGTAGTACTTTCGAGCGCCACAGACAACCCCGCCACCTTTACCATGCCGAGCGAAGAGGTGTCGGTTAAAGCCCTGTTTGAAGTAATACCTACGTACACCATTACCTATAATGCAAATGGAAACGATGTTACCGATATGCCGGCCCCAACCTTTCAAATAAAGTTCCATGAAGTCGATCTTGATTTGAGCACGGCTACCCCAGATCGCTTTGGCTATACCTTTACTGGCTGGAACACTCAGGACGATGGAGCAGGCGATTCGTACAACCCTGGCGCCACCTATAACAGTGATGCCGATCTAACGCTCTTTGCCCAGTGGACAAGGCTCCCTACGGTTATGCTTACGATGAACATTGATGTAGAGGCACTCGTATCTACTAGAGCCGTTGTTGCTATTCCCTTTAGTTTAGAAGGATCAGGGGTTGCCTTTGTCAAGTGGGGTAACGAAACGCCTGTGCAGATAAACCTGCCTTATTATGAGGGGCGTTTTGCAGGATCGACCGGATCAACTTCCACGGTTACGATTGTTGGAACCGATATTTACCGTTTCAATTGTAGCGGTTGGATGAGTCCCTATATAACTGCGTTGGAGTTCATTGGTTGTTCTGATTTGTACGAATTGAGTTGCTTTGGTTGTCCAAATCTAAGATCATTGACCCTGACCGGCTGTACAGCATTGAACACTTTGTTTTGCTACAACTGTGGTTTGGACGCCGCCATGTTGGACGGAGTATTTACTTCGCTTCCTGTAACCCAAGGGCAAATCTCGATTGCTGCTAATCCAGGCACGGGGAGCTGCAACAAAACGATTGCAGAACTTAAGGGGTGGACGGTGAATGATGTTTAAAAGATGAAAAAATTGATTTGCATAGCGCTGGCTTTGACGGTGTTTGTCAAAGTCAGCGCCCAGCAAGCGCTCAACAAAGATGCACTTCCTCAAGGCTTTGTTTATGTTACCGACATCATGCCGGACGTTCTGTTGGACATTCGCTACTACAGTACCTATAATTTTGTTGGCGCAAGGGTAGCGGGTTATCTTGCCCCCACAGCCATATTGAGCGCAGAGGCTGCCCGCGCCTTAAAGGAGGTAAGCGATGAACTCAAAGCCAAAGGGTATTTGTTAAAAATTTTTGACGCCTACCGCCCCCAAAAAGGGGTAAACCACTTTGTGCGCTGGGCTAAGGAGGTAAACGATACGATTTACAAACGAACATTTTACCCCAATGTGGACAAATCAAAACTCTTTGTTTTGAATTATATAGCCTCCAGATCGGGCCATTCGCGTGGCAGTACGGTAGATTTGACGTTAGTCGATATCCTTACCGGAAAAGAGTTGGATATGGGATCTCCCTTTGACTTCTTTGGTCCCATATCCGGGCACGGCACTACTTTGATCAGCAAGGATCAAACGGCTAACCGCGAAATTTTAAAAGGGGCTATGCTCCGGCACGGATTCAGGCACAGTCAGGAAGAGTGGTGGCATTACATCCTGATTAAAGAGCCTTACCCCAACACTTATTTTGACTTTGATGTCCAAATTTTTCCTATATTTGTATATTAAATCAAACATCAGATTCACATATGGAAGTATTAATCGCGGACGGAATCGTAAAACGTTTTACCAACCATACGGCTTTGGACAACGTAACCATTCGCGTCCCGCAGGGGAGTGTTTTTGGCCTCTTGGGGCCCAACGGAGCCGGAAAAACCACGTTGATCCGGATTATTAATCAGATAACGGCCCCCGATTCGGGCAGCGTATCCTTTATGGGGCATCCCCTTGCGGCCGACGACATCTTTAAAATCGGCTATTTGCCCGAAGAGCGCGGTCTGTACAAAAAGATGAAGGTAGGGGAACAGGCCCTCTATTTGGCGCAACTCAAGGGCGTGCCCCGTCCTCAGGCCATGAAAGAACTCAAAGCATGGTTTATCAAATTTGGGATTCAGGCGTGGTGGGACAAAAAAATCGAAGAACTGTCTAAGGGAATGGCCCAAAAGGTGCAGTTTATTACCACGGTATTGCATAAGCCTCAACTCTTAATTCTTGATGAGCCTTTTAGCGGATTTGACCCCGTGAACGTACAGTTGATTCGGGACGAGATCTTGGCCATGAAGGCCAACGGTTGTTCGATCATCCTCTCGACCCACAACATGGAGTCGGTAGAGGAGTTATGCGACAACATTGCCTTGATCGACAAATCCAAGGTAATTCTCGATGGAGCGGTAAATGATGTGCGCCTGCGTTACGGCGACAACCGAATAGAAGTGGTCTACCGATCCTCGGCCCTTTTAGCCCCTGCTATCCCCTTACCGGCCGCCGAGATCGTTTCCCAAAAAGAGGAGAAAAACGGCTACAGCATGGTCATTGACCTTCAATCGGGAGGCAGTATCAATCAGGTGCTTTCTGTTTTGATCCCTCAGGTCGATATTTTGAGCGTCAACCAGATCATCCCCAGAATGAACGAAATATTTATCAAATTAGTTACCGCCAAGTCATGAATCTTCAAAAAATAAAAATTATCATAAAACGGGAATTTCTTACCCGTGTCCGTAAAAAATCATTTATTCTGATTACCCTACTGACGCCCTTGTTCTTGGCAGCCTTTATGGTGGTGCCCGGATGGATGGCCACCATTAAAGATTCCGGTAAAAAAGAGATTGTGGTGATCGACAAAACGGGATTGGTGGCTCCTTTGCTCTCCGATACCGAGGAATTGGCCTTTCGCTTTCGGCCTGCAGAAGAGCCCGGTAATTATAAAGAACATTTTGACGAACAAAAGTTGTATGCCGTGGTACACATAGACGACCTTATGCTTCAGGAAGCGCGTCCAAGGGCTGTAATGTATTCTACTAAGCAGATAAATCAGGATATTCAGCGTTATATTCGGACGGCGGTAGAAAAAGCTGTGCAGGAAGTGCGTCTAAAAAAGTTCAACATTGAGAACTTAGACGAAATTCTTAGAGAAGTGCGTGCGGAGGCTCAGGTACGCACCATGGTGTGGAGCAGCGGAGGAGAAGAAAAAGAGTCGGAAGTGGGGATTTACATGATTATTGCCATGGTCTGCGGGTTTATTATCTATATGTTTATCTTTATGTTCGGTAGTATGGTCATGAGGGGGGTAATCGAAGAAAAAACGAGTCGGATCGTAGAAATCATCATATCGTCTGTAAAACCGATAGAGTTGATGATGGGAAAAATTATTGGTATTGCGTGTGTAGCCCTGTTGCAGTTTGCTATATGGATTAGTTTGACCTTGGGTATTGTGGCCATTTTCTCGATGGTTATGGGCGGAAACGTACCGACCCGAATGCCCGGAGGCGCAGGTCAGATGGCCCAAATGACAGACGGGATGAGCCAATCGGGTATGGATTCGGTACTCGGCACCTTGTCTCTGATTAATTTTCCCTTGGTAGTAGGGGCATTGGTCTGCTATTTTTTGCTGGGTTACTTGCTCTACGCTTCCATGTTTGCCGCCATAGGCGCAGCCGCCGACAACGAAACCGACACCCAACAGTTTATGCTTCCGGTCACGCTGCCCTTGATATTGGGTATGTTTATGATGATGCATACGTTTCAATATCCCGACAGTACCCTCTCTTTTTGGGGCTCGATGATTCCCCTCACTTCGCCCATGATTATGATGGCCAGAATCTCTTTTGGGGTGCCGCCCTGGGAATTAGCCTTGTCGTTATTTTTGCTTTTGGGCACCTTTGTGGGCATTGCCTATTTTGCCGCCAAAATCTACCGCGTAGGCATTTTGATGTATGGCAAAAAGGTGTCTTGGAAAGAGTTATGGAAGTGGATGCGTTATAAAAACTGACATGAAACGCATTTTTTTCCTTTTCCTGCTCTTTTTATTGCTTGTTCCCGCCCTGACTTGGGCTCAGGAGCAAAAAATCGGTTTTGAATACTCCGTAGTTCGGATTGACAGCACCTTTGATGCCGCCCCTCCCACACGGGTATCCCGTTTGATGGCCCATTATCGGCCCGATCTGGAAAAACAGATGATGCAGGTAGTAGGCTTTGCCCCTAAGGAGATGCGCGCTTTTCGTCCCCAAAGCCCCCTCTCCAATTTTGCCGCAGACGCCTTGTGGACGGTCGCGCAGCAGTACAGTAAAGAGCCGGTCGATTTTTCCCTCACCAATTTTGGAGGGCTGCGCGCCTCTTTTCCTCAGGGAGCAGTCAGACTGTATGATATATATGCCGTATTTCCCTTTGAAAATGCCTTGGTTATTCTCGATATGGAGGGTAAGGATGTGCAGGAACTCTTTGACCGCCTTGTGGGAGCCAACCGTATAGAAGCGGTGGGCAATGTAGAGGTAGAAATTAGTGGGAGGCGGATTTCTAACCTTAGGATTGCCGGCCAGCCGTTTGATCCTAATCGGCGATACAAAGTGGCCACCATTGATTTTCTGCTGGGAGGCGGAGACAGCGTGGCCGCCCTAAAGAACGCCGTAATGGTACACGACACGGGCATCATGATTCGGGATGCGGTGCTGCAATATATTACCATGCGCAAACGGGAAGGCAAAGAGGTAGAGGCTGCCGTAGACAACAGAATAAAGATAATGAACGATGAATAGATATTTTGTGTTGGTTATCTGCCTGTTGTTGGCCTTTTGCTTGGCGGCTCAGGATTTGGTCATTATCCATACCAACGATGTACACAGCCAAATGGATCCGCAGGAGAGCGGGCAGGCTGTGGGTTTGGGGGGAGTGGAGCGTCGGGCGGCTTATATTTCCGAGATGCGCCAAACTTATCCGGGTAAAATCATTTTGTTGGACGCCGGCGACTACAACCAGGGAACGCCCTATTTTAACCTCTTCGGAGGCAAGTTAGAGGTGGCCCTGATGAATGCTATGAGGTACGACGCCGCTGCCTTAGGCAACCACGAGTTTGATAATGGTCAAAAAGATTTAGCCAAACGCCTCAAAAAAGCAAAATACGTCAGCCTGTGCGCCAATTATGCTTTTAAAGATACGCCCCTTAAACGGGCGATAAAGCCTTATACCATCATCAAACGCAACGGATACAGGGTTGGAATTATAGGCGTTACCGTTACCCTACAGGGAGTAGTATCGGCCTCTGCCTTAGCGGATTTAAAATTTCAAGACCCCGTGCCGATCGTTAACCGGTTGGCCGAACTGCTTAAAAAAGAGAAAAAATGCGATTTGGTAATTTGCCTCAGCCATTTAGGGTATGATGGAGGTTCGTCTCAACGTCCTTCGGATATTTATTTGGCCGAGCATACCCGAAACGTAGACCTGATCATTGGAGGCCATACCCATACCCTGCTCAAAAAGCCGGATGTGCGTAAAAACTTGGACGGTAAAGAGGTTCCTATTGTACAGGCCGATTCCCGCGGCGCCCATGCAGGACGGGTGGATGTGTATATATCTCCTGTAAATTAACCCTCTATATACCCAAACTGTTTGAGTTTGCGTTTGTCTTCCCTCCAGTTGGGGCTGACTTTGACGTACAGTTGTACAAAGACCTTCCGCTCAAAAAAGGCTTCCATGTCGATCCGGGCCTGGGTGCCGATTTTCTTGAGCATATTCCCTTTGGATCCAATGACAATCCCTTTTTGAGACTCCCGCATCACGTGAATTACCGCCCGAATCCGGTACATATCGGTATCCTCTTTAAACTCTTCGATGACCACTTCGGTGCAGTAGGGAATCTCTTGACTGTAATGGAGCAGGATCTTTTCGCGGATAATTTCCGAGGCAAAAAAGCGGAGGTTGCGGTCGGTGAAGACGGCTTTGTCGTACCAGGGAGGGGAAGGGGGGAGCAGGGCCACAATGCGGTCAAAAAGGTGGTCTAAGTTAAATTTTTCTAAAGCCGAAGCGGGAAAAATTTCGGCTTGGGGCAGCAAATTATGCCATTGTTCCACCAGAGATTCCAGCTCCTGCTGGTTGGTCAGGTCTATTTTATTGATTACTAAGAGTACAGGTATGTGAATCCGCCTGAGTTTTTCTATATAATCTTCATTTTTAGCGCCGGTCTCTACTACATCGGTCACATAGAGTATAATGTCGGCATCGCCCAAGGCTATATCCACAAAGTCCATCATGCGTTCCTGCAACTTATAATTAGGTTTCAGGATGCCGGGGGTGTCGGAATAAACAATCTGATAATCAGATCCGTTTACAATCCCCATAATGCGGTGGCGCGTGGTTTGGGCTTTTTGGGTAACCACGGAGAGTTTCTCTCCCACCAAAGCATTCATCAGGGTGGATTTGCCCACATTGGGGTTGCCGATAATATTTACAAATCCAGAGCGGTGGGTGGTGGGTTTACTCATAAGAGCCCATCATTAACATGCCGATTTCACGAGGGGTGAGAAAACGCCATGCCCCGCGGCGGACTCCCTTTTTGGTCAATCCGGCAAAGTATACGCGGTCTAATTTCTTTACCGAGTAGCCCAGGTGCTCAAACATCCGGCGGATAATGCGGTTGCGTCCCGAATGGATTTCGACTCCGATTTTTTTCTCGTTTTCGTCTATATAACTGATTTCGTCTACGTTGGCCATGCCGTCTTCCAATTCAATCCCCTGTACCAACAGTTCCATATCGGATCTTTGGAGGTTTTTGTCCAAATCTACCTGATAGATTTTTTTGCGGTCGTGCGAAGGGTGGGTCAACTGTTCGGTCAGGGCGCCATCGTTGGTGAGCAGGAGTACGCCGGTGGTGGATTTGTCTAAGCGGCCAACGGGATAGACCCTTTGGGAGCAATGTCCCGCAATCAGATCCATAACGGTTTGTTCTGCATGAGGATCGTCGGTAGTGGTCACAAAATCTTTAGGTTTGTTCATCAGGATGTAGACTTTTTCTTCTCCTTTTAAACGTTCTCCGTTAAACCGGATGTCGTCGGTACTTTTGACGCGGGTACCCATAGTGGTAACGACTTCGCCATTAACGGTAACCAAGCCGGCTGTAATATATTCGTCGGCTTCGCGGCGCGAACAGACGCCCGAATTGGAAATATATTTATTCAGACGCATTTCGTCTTTGGTGAACTCAGGGGTACTCCGTTCTTTGGGCTTGTGTTCTTCTTGCTGTTTGCCTCTTCTGGGGCGAAGTTTTACGGTACGGTCTTGCCTGTCATGGACTTCTTCCGGTATTGGCTTCCTGCGTACAGGTCTGTCGCCTTCTGTTCGTGGCCGATAGGGTCTGTCGCCTTCAGTTCGTGGCCGATAGGGTCTGTCGCCTTCTGTTCGTGGCCGGTAGGGTCTGTCGCCCTCAGTTCGTGGTCGATATGGTCTGTCGCCTTCAGTTCGTGGCCGATATGGTCTGTCGCCTTCCGGTCTGGATCGATAGGGTCTGTCGCCCTCTTTTTGCGGACGATAAGGTCTGTTTTCTTGCGTATTACGTTCTTGACGCTTTCTTGGAGCGAATTCTTTTTGGGCGGTGTGGTTGGTATCCCTCGTTTTCATTATCATAAATTTCGGCGGCAAAGGTATGCTAATCCGTTAAATATTCCTATTTTTACGCGCTTATATGTCGTTTAAATGAAAACATCTCTTCGTCCGCTCATATCCCCACTCTTTAGAGAGAACCTGAATGTTGCTTTATCATCGGTAAAAACCAATGGATTAAGGTCTGTTCTGACCATTTTGATTATTGCGGTGGGCATTATGGCATTAGTAGGTATTTTGACGGCTATAGAAGCCATTGGAGGATCTGTAAGCGACAGCTTTAGAAGTTTGGGCGCCTCTTCCTTTACCATTCGTTCCCGCTACGCTTCGGCAGAAGGAGGCAATGTCCGCACCCGCATTAGAAATACCCCCACGATTACCTATTTTCAGGCGATGGAGTTTGTATCCAAGTATCAGGAACCGGCCTGGATATCGGTATTTACCACAGTTCTGAACGGAGCGACTGTAAAGTATGAATCGGAAAAAACCAATCCCACCATCAGCGTAATGGGCGTGGATCAAAATTATCTAATGATCAGGGATATGACCCTCCATTCGGGGCGAGGTATTGCGGACCACGATGTGGCGGCCGGCAGTTTTGTGGCCATCATAGGCAACGATATTACCGCCCTGTTTAAAGGGAAAGATCCTTTGGGGGCTTTTATTAATATTAACGGGATCCGTTATATGGTGATTGGTTTATTGGCCTCTCAGGGCGGCGGTTTTGGAGGCGGGCCCAACTCCCAAGTCTTGGTTCCCCTCTCCAACGCCAGGGCTAATTTTGGCACGGCCACCCAAAACTACCGGATTATGGTAATGCCCAAAAATCCGGCGGATCAGGAACGCGCCATAGGAGAGGCAGAAGTATGCTTCAGGGCCGTCAGAAGGTTAGCCCCTATGGATCCGATTGACTTTAGGATAGACCGCGCCAACGCCTTTATGGAGTCCCTGAACGAAATTATGGGCTATATCAAGATCGTGGCCTTTATTATCGGCTTCATTACCCTGCTGGGGGCTGCTGTAGGCTTGATGAATATTATGCTTGTTTCCGTAAATGAGCGGATTAGAGAGATCGGTACCCGCAAGGCGATGGGCGCCACTGCCGCTACCATTAAACAGCAGTTTTTGCTCGAATCGATTGTGATCGGCCAGTTGGGCGGCATATTGGGCATTGTGCTTGGGGTGCTGGCGGGAAACCTTACGGCCCTGGCGATTAAAATTCCCTTTATTTTACCCTGGCTTTGGATTGTGGTTGGAATTACAGTATGCTTTATAGTAGGGGTAGCTTCGGGCTACATTCCCGCCGTTCGCGCCTCCCGCTTAGATCCGATTGAGGCGTTGAGGTACGAATAGAGGGAGCATCCTTAGTTAGGAATAAACACGTAGGTAATAGTTCCTTGTTGTCGCATAGGGGCATTGGTGCTACGGTTGAATTTGGCTTTGAGGGCAGCTTGCCTGGCGGCCTCCCGAAGGGTTCTTTCCGATGTGGTCGAAGAGAGTAGATTAGCTTGGGTCACGTTTCCTTCCTGGTCTACAAAAATCTGTATCTTCACCGTGTCTACAAAGTTATTGTTGTAGGTGTACACAGGAAGAGGCAGAGCGCCTACTTGTGTGCGCCCCTCTAAATTGGCAGAAGGCTTACCGTCCGGATTACCCTGTCGGGTATTTCCATCCGGAGGGCCGGCCTGCATGGTTGCGCTGACTGTGCGGTTGCTTTGGTCGGCAAGGGAATCGCCGGTGTCACGACTCCGATAGAGGGCCCGCTGGTTAATGGGTAGAGGCGGAGGCGGTTCGTGTTGTGCTACATCTCCGGTCTCTCCCAAAGTGCTTGCCTGTGTACGGGCTTCACTGGGTACGACTTCGGGTTGGGCGGCCTGCTGTACCAGGCGAATCTCTCTATCGGGATCAGGATTAGGGGTGCGGGGCTCCCGACCAGGAAGAACGCGGGGAAGAAGGGGTTGGGGATCGGGCAGAAATTCGACCAGAATGCCCTCATTCTGAGGCTCTGGATAGACGGGATGCAGGCTGGCGCTCAGGAAGAAGAGGAAAAGGAGGGCATGAAAAAGGAGGGCCGTACTACCTCCTAATACCTTGCTTTGTCTGTTTGTTCGTTTGTTATGGTCGACTACGGTCATGTTTTATTCGGGGGCGGTGGCTAATATGATCTTATAATTGTTTCGCTTGGCAATATTCATGACCTGTACTACCTGTTCCATGGGAACACTCTTATCTACATGGAGGGAGATGGTAGGGTCGTCGGCATCGTGGAGTTTTTGTTGTACCGCAGGCTCGATTTCGTTAAAAGAGACGGGCTGTTGACTACCGTCTATGTGGTAGGTAAAGCGGTTTTGGGCCGGATAATGTTTGATCGATACGCTGACCATAGGCTTGGCCGTAACCTGATTGCTGCTTTTGGGGAGCAACAACTTAAGGGCATTGGGATTCACTAAGGTCGACGTAATTAGAAAAAAAATGAGCAGCAAAAAGACGATGTCGGTCATCGACGCCATGCTAAAAGAAGGCTCTGCTTTGGTTATTCGTTTGAGTGACATAATATCTCCATAAAATCGATCATATTCCGTTCTATAGCATTCATAATGTGACCAATACGTGCGGAAAGGTAGTTGTAGCCAAAGTAAGCGATAATCCCCACAATCAAACCCGCAACGGTAGTGATCATGGCCGTATAAATACCGCCGGACAAGAGGGTAATATCTATATTGTTACCGGCTTGAGACATGTTGTAAAAGGCCTGAACCATGCCGATTACCGTACCCAAAAAACCCAGCATGGGAGCTCCTCCGGCGATGGTTGCCAGCATGGGAAGCCCTTTTTCTAACCGAGCTATTTCCAAATTTCCTACATTTTCGAGGGCGGCTTGGATATCGTTCAAAGGGCGGTTGATCCGTTCTAATCCTTTTTCTACAAAACGGGCGGTAGGGGTGGCTTGGGTTTGACAAAGGTATTGGGCCGAGGAAATTTTTCCGTCCGAAATAAAATCGCGGATGTTGT
>Ga0082212_10010275_pt1 | contig 11995 bp, 8 predicted proteins | sample TergutNt197P3_FD_71548 | JGI IMG/M metagenome (GOLD analysis project Ga0082212, IMG submission 71548) | Neocapritermes taracua P3 segment gut microbial communities from Petit-Saut dam, French Guiana - Nt197 P3 | ecosystem: Host-associated > Arthropoda: Insects > Digestive system > Gut ... | reverse complement strand
CTTACGGTAATCAGGATCACTCCTTCTTGCCCTATCTTCCTTTTCCGATCCGGCTCTGCCAAAAACCGAAATAATCTCCGGAAGCAGCGCTAATTGATCACCCAAGACTAACGCTTCAGCAGCTATTTTTTCCATTACTGTCCCCGAAGGAAAATCCAGCACAACTTCAATTTCTGTTGCTGTATCGGCAGATACAAAACTGCCAGGGCGGGTAAGAAGCAGAGTAAAACCCGCAGTGCAAAGAAAAATTACTATTAAGAGAACCTTGCCTGGCTTTTGTAAGCAAAATTTGAGTAACGGGGTATAACGATTAATAATAAATTTTCTGTTACCCGCCGGTTTTTTTGAAGGAAAAAACATTCTAAAAAGTGAAGGCAAAGCAAACTGAGCATAGATCCAGCCTGTTAATATCGAAACAACCAGCGCTATTGAAAGATCACCAAAAAGACTTCCCAAAGGACCCGGCAAAAATACAACCGGAATAAAAACTACGGCAGTTGTTGCTGTACCGCCAAAGCTCGAAACAACTACCGACGCAGCCAATGCTCCAAGTTCATCATAACCGGGCTTTTCTTTCTTATTAAATCCATTGTGGAGTAAATCAAGGATTATCACCGAAGTATCGGAAACAAGTCCAACTCCCAATGCAATTCCGGAAAGACTCATATTGTTCAGTGTTCTTCCCAAAGCGGCCAGAACTGTAATGGAAGCAGCCATAGACAATGGAAGGGAGAAACCGGCAAGAATGCTGTACCGGAAATTTTTTAAATTGAAGAAAAGAACTATCATAACTGCTGCAGTACCAAGGATCACAGAAACAAAAAGCTGCCTGATTCCCGGAATAATTGAAGCAGCGTCATCATATATGATCATTATTTCTGCATCCCGGGAAAAAGCAATTGAAGCTTCTGCTGCAACTTTCCGCAAATCCCGGGAAAGTCTTACCGGATCTGCACCTGGCCTGCGGAATATTTCCAATGCTGTAAACTCTGAAGTTTTATATTCGTCTTTTTCTGAAGATTGGTTTTTTCCGCTGACTATGAAGATGCTTTCTTTTTTTACTGCGGTTTTTTCCAGAGAACCAATATCTTCGATTATAAAAGAACCGTTTCGTGACGGAAATATTAATTGTCTCAATTCCGCTTCCGTACCGGGTTTTCCCTGACTTACCACTACAAGTTCTTTGTCTCCGTCTCTTGCATTACCTGCCGGTATATTGGCAGTTTCAGCAGAAAAAATTTCTGCCAGTGTTGGTAAAGGCAAAGCTCTGGAAAGAGCACGCGGAAGATCCACTTTAATGGCCAATTCTTCCTTTTCGCCGCCTGAAAGCATCACCGCACCAACGCCGTCGACACGTCTGAACATAGAACGCAGTTCATATTCGGCAAGGTTTCTGGAAAAGACAGATCCCAGCGGAGAATGCACAGCGACAATCAACTGGGCTTGCTCATCAGGATCACCCGGAATAACAGCTGGTTTTAATACTCCTTCCGGCAAACTTGGATACACCACATCAATTGCTTCTCTGACAAGAACCGAAGCAGCACCGCTTTCGGTTCCCCAACGAAAGTCCAGTACAATAAGTGATGCACCTTCCCGCGAAACACTTCGTATTCTTTCCAGCCCTTTAACAGAAGAGAGAGCGTCTTCAACCGGAATAGTGATCATTTGCCGGATATCTTCAGCTCCCAAACCCGGATACAATGTTTCCACTGTTACTCTTGGAAAAGGAAATTCCGGCAGCCTTTGAACAGGTAAAACCGAAAGAGAGAAAATTCCCGCTAAAAGCAGAGAGGCTAAAAACATAATTACCGATACAGGACGGCGTATGCACAAATCAATAAGACTCTTCATTGATGGTCCTGAATAAATTACTTTAATAATAAAAAGCGCTGTACTTCTGCGCTCTTGTTGCCCAAACTATCCTTAAGTCCGGAACCAATTTCTATAGTTACCATTCCTGTATATGGACGGTTGGTCATAACACCCCGGATTTCTACACGGTAACAATTTTCCCAAAGCATAGCCGGAGCTGCTATGGTAAAACCGGAAACAGCAACCGAACGCGGAGAAAAATTCAAAGCTCCATTGGTAGCGCTGAATCTGAATTTGTCCATTAATGAAAGCTGATCAATTTCCGCAGAAGAAGCGGTTTCGAAATACAATTCCATCCAGGTATTAATTCCTTTGTCAAAACTGTAATTTTCGACTTCTATGGGGAAATCAGCAAAAAGATCTCCAATCTTGTAAACCAATAGTTCTGAAATGGAAACAGGATTTTTGGGAAATCGAAGTCCTTTAAGGATTGGCGGTTTTGAGTGGTTCCCATTCGCATTGATGCGCCAAAGGATCTTGTTTTCCATAGTATTACCAGCTTGATCTTTTACCGTTTTTCCCAAAGTAATGGTATACGATGCTCCGAAGACCGGGGCGTCAGAAAAACGATAGACCAAAAAATCCTGATAACCGGCAGGTGTTTCCGGAATTATTCCCAAAGAAGGATCACAGTTCAGAGCAGATGTTACCGACATACTGTCGACCGGCTTGGAGAATCGCAAACCCAATCTGTAATCTTTTTCCCATCCGGTATTTTCCGTTACGCTGCCATTATCGGCGGAAAGAATCATTACCACTGTATTGGAATTGTTCAGGGCATAAGCGGAAATCAATTCCGGTGCAGTAAGATCAATGCCTGCTGAAAAATGAAGTAATTGTTCTGAACCCATTTCCGTTTCTGTTTCATTTGCTGTTGCTTCTCCGATATTAAGCCGGTATGATCGGCCGGTAGTCCAGTTTTCCGAAGGAGTAAAAACTGCGAGGCAGTTGTCCTGCTCCAGCGCCCACACTCCGGAAACAGAAGGAAAGAACGAAAGATGCTGAAGAGAAGATCTGTTCATGGGAGCCGAAAAAAGCAGTTCTACCCTGCCCCGATCTTCTGCAATTACTCCGCCATTACATGGGACGGTACTAAGGAGCATTGGCCGTCCTCCTCCGTTCCTTGTAGTAAAGGCCGCTTCAAATTGCCGTTCTAAATTCAAACCTCTTGTATCCTGTGCATCGGTTCTTAACGTGATAAGATAATCCTTATTAACCATAAAAGGAGAGTTCGGTAAAAAGACCATACGATTTCCTCTCCAGGAAAAATGCCCGGAAAGATTTTGGCCGTTTTCGCTGATCGAAAAAGATCTTTCTACACTATTCCGGTCCGGTTCCAGCGAAAAAGCCAGAAAGACTTCCACTGAAGAAGGATCATGATAGCCGCTGCCGGGATTCCAGCCGCTGACAGCAAAAACCCCATTCCGTAATATGTCACAGGAAGACAAAGACAATGACATGATGGCAATTACAATAACAGATACGGTGTTATGTCTCATTATCAACCCCTCCATCTTCAATTTCCAAATAGACAAACATATCCTGCTTTAAATACGATCCTTTACCATCGGATATGCCGCTCCTTCCACCGGGTAGTACCAGTCTGTAGTAATGTTTTTCTCCTGCTGTACTCCGTTCTATTCCTTCCCACTGCAAAACCACTGTATCGGCGGACCACCAGCGTGCGGAACGGAAACTAACCGGCTTTAGGGTTCCCGGAAAAAATGTTTCCAGTCTTAGCGAAAGGACAATGGCAGACTGTGAAAGAGAACTTATTGCATGAGAAAAACGAATCGTAATAGTGCAGATTCCTTCAGGCAGTATTGCTCCGGTATAATAAGTTCCATTAAAATCCGGTACGATTCCTCCAAAACCGGTATCCAAAGAAATTATCGAAAGAAAAGGTATATCGGTAATAAACGAAAGAAGAAAATCTTTTTCCATCTTAATGCCGCCGGTATCCTTTGAGTCAGCGGAAATAATAAGGGTATAGTTTTTTTCAGGTTCAGGGTCACGGTCCGGGATGAACACCACCGTATCCGGTTTCCACATTTCCGATCGGCCTGAGAGTGGAGGCTCAAAACGGATTGTGCGGAGTACCGATTCATCCATTGGTTTATTAAACTCTATTCCTATTGACTGATCCGGGCCAAGGCCGTTTTCTATAGGAGAACCGGTTTTGATCCACCATAATCCTGAACTTGTACTTCCTCTGATTAGGGGAAACACTTCTTTAACAGCAGGAAGAATTCTGTCTGCATCGGTTACAAAGCGGCAGTTTATTTCCCTGCCTAACGGAACGCCGTTTTTTCCTTTTGCCTTAGTACTTAAACTCCAACGGTAAACCATCCATGGATTAAGATTGTTCTTTGGATGAATTTCCAGTACCGTATCATCAGACGACCAGAGGAAGTTCCGTTCACTTACTCCGTCCATAAAAAAAGCGTCGGTCGTACTTTGCCTGTCCATAGGCTGGGAAAAAACAATGATCACAAAAGCGCCATCTTCGCTTCTTACTCCCACCGATGAACCGTCTGCAGGAGTATATGCTACAACATAAGGAGCCGCTTCCCGGTGGAGCGCATAAAAAGAAACGTGTTTTTTTATTCTTTCTTCTCTGCCATCCGTTGCATAGATCATTCCTTCCAGATTTATAGTATACCGTACGCCCGGCAGCCAGTTTTCCAGCGGGGCAAAATGGAGTTCATTTCCATACCAGAAAAGATCTCCCCTGACAGAAGACCCGGAAACCTGCACCGATAAAATTTTTTGTGTACTGAGCTTATCCATAGATGTATCAAAGCATACCGAAAGGGAAGTTGATTCTTCGGGAAGTATTGTATTATCTGTACCGGGGTACATGCTAAAACCAATCATCGAAATATTAATAAAATTTTTGCAGCTTCCAAAAAGAAACATGGTTATAACGTTTAAAAAGAAAATTTTAAAAGAGGTGCTGAACAGCTTGTGGAGAAAATGGTACCGATCATTGTTCGGAAATAACATGAATTCCTTCCTTAATTGAAGCATCAGGATTTAACACCACTATTTCTCCGGCTTTGAGACCGGAATATATTTCCCGGTTTTTACCATGGAGAAGGCCATATTTTATTTTCCGTTCACTTACTCTTCCCTGACTAATAACAAAAACACTTCCTTCATTTTCTTTTCGATTAACAATGGCGCTTTCGGCTACTGTTAAAGCAGGATGTTCATCACTGAGCCGGATTGTTACTCTTGCAAACATTCCAGGTTTAAGTTTGTCCCCCGTCGCTACAACTTCATGCGGCAATAAAACCCGAACTGAAAAAGTAAAAGACTGACTGTCAGCCTGAGGTGAAACAAAGTCGACTGTACCGTCATAGACTTCTCCGGCACCATCAACCTTTACTTTCGCGGCCATGCCTTTGCGCAGCCGCAGAGCATCACTTTCGCGGAGGGAAAAGATAACATAAAGAGCACCGGTATCCATAAGCGTAAGAATTTTATCCTCTTTCTTTGCCCGCTCTCCTTCTTCAAGATAACGGATACCAACTGTACCTGAGGCGGGACTGTAAATGGTTAATTCTGATTTGGCAAGACGAACCGATTCAAGTTCCTTTACCGCTGCTTCAAGCTGTGCTTCCGCAGCTTCTGTTTCTGCTCTTATGATCAGAGTGGAAAGAACAACCAATGCGGAACGGCGTTCAGCTTCGGAAGAAAAACCGGAAGCGGGAAAAAGGCCAGTTTTTCGAAGATCTTCATCCCTAAGTCCCACAGTACGAATTTGTAAGTCTTTTTCCATCAACGTTAATTGCTCTTCGGTGTTCAAAAGACTAAAGCGGGTTTCCCGAATTGCTTCTTCGCTTAATCCTCCGGCAGCATAGAGTTTTTCCTGATCCTCGGCTTTCCGCCTCTGTTCTTCCAGGATTTTTCCTGCCTGAACCATTTCAGCCTCAGCCTTCGCTATACTGAGTATTTCTGCTTCAGCCCTGAATTCTCCTTCCAGCAGGCGTGATCTTGACAACTTCAATGCTGCAGCAGCCTGGAAATATGTATTCTCCGCCCGGCCAACCGCCAGATCTATTTGCGGATTAACCATCTCGACGATTTTTGCAGCGTTGGATACGATAGATCCCTCGCGGTAATGAATACGGTGAATTACTCCATCCTGGGAGGCATTTATATCTACTTTGGTCAGAAAAGATAAATTACCGAAACCCGACACTTCTTCCGCAAGCATTTTTTCTTCTGTTGTTGCTATCTTTACCCGTGGAATGTATCCATCAGAGGCAGCCTGAACCTTCCTGCAGGAAGAAAGAAAAACGCCTCCAATAAAACAAAGTAAAAGAAAACCGTATTTAAAGTTCCGCATATTTTACTCCTCCATTATTGTTTTTTTGAGTTTGCCTGTTGTGGCTAAAGAACGATCCCAGGCGTCCGGGAGGAAGATCAATAAGCCTTTCCAGGGAACGTTCCGTTTCCAGCAGAACAATTGCAGCTTCAATCGCCAGGATTTCTTTCTTTTCATATTCAAGACGTGCTTCCATCAGTTCTATTCTGGTTATTCGTCCCAGAGAAAGAAGAACCTCGCTTAACCGGTATTTTTCAGCGCCAAGTTTTAAGGATTCCACAGCCAGTTTACGACGCAAATTGTTTAATTGCAGATTGCTTACTTCAAGTGCCGCTTGTCTTGCAAGTTTTTCCAAAACATTCTGATATTTCTCCCGTTCCAATGCCAGCGAAAGACCAGCTTGTTTAGCGCTGAGACCGGAAGCAGGATCCGGTAATGGTGTAAAGGAACCCTGAAGTCTTGCAGTTTTGTCATAAGGGACTTCCCATCCCGCACTCCCTCCGGTACTGGAGCTAAACCAGGGTGAAACAAAATTCAAAGTAATGCCTGCCGTCCAACTTTGCCTGTTTAACGGATAATGCTGACCACTTACCGAATAAGTTCCCATTGCTTTTACGGTAGGAATCCAGCTTCGGGACGCAAATTTAACTTCTGTTTCCTTTTGCATAATCGAATGAACGATCCTTTGCAGATCCGGATTTCTGCTTAATGCCGAACGATGAACAGCTTCTGCATCGGGAATTACCGGAGAACGATTAATATCCACATATTCGGAAAGTTCCGGCATATAGTCTAATCCCAATAATTCCATAAACTGTTTTTCCAATTCTTCGTTTTGAAATCTCATTGATTGCAATTCCAGTTCCGCTTCTTTTACGGTAATATCCGCTTGAATCAAATTCAAAGGAATAACCATACCCAAAACCAGTTCTTCCTCAAGGATCCTTTTCTGTTCTTTCAGTGAAAGGAGCGCTGATTCGCGAATAACTATAATCATCCGGGATAATAAAATTTGTCGATAAAAGGAAAGGGCTGCTTCAATTACAGCCGATTCATTTCGCTTTAATTCGTCAGAAAGAATGATTAATTCCACCCGTTCTACGGTTCGGGCTGTTCTGGTTCTGCCGCCGTCAAACAGCATTTGTTCAAGATTGATAGAATAGGTTTTGGTGAATGAATCTGCATTAATCAATGAAAGTCGTTCATCTTCGGAAACAACAAAACTAAACTGAGGTAAAAAGGCGCGTATTGATAAAGCCCAGGCCCCTTCTCTTAATGCACGCTGAGCGCGAAACATCTTTATTTCCGCAGAAACTGCAACGGCAAGACGGCCCGCTTCTTCAAAGTCAAGCGTTATCTTTTTGTTGGTTTGCTGGGCCAATGCGGAATGTAATGAAAAAAAACAGCAAAATACAATACAAAATGTTTTCATTTTTTTGGAAGCGCTTTTAATGCGTTTAACAAAGCCGATTCTAAAAGATCATGAAGGATCTTTGACGACGAAAAACTTTTAGCTCCGGAAAGAAGTGTCTTTCCTGCAGCCAGGATTGTTTTTTTATCTGAATTATCCGTAAATGCATCATTTGCATTTTCTATAAATAAGATTTCTGCCGAAAGAGAACGACGGGTTTTCCAGTTTTCCATGTATTCCCGTTCTATTAATACTGCATCTACCCTGTATGCGGGTATTTGTTCAGACAAAGCAGTTCCCGGTGCAGTATGCTTATATCCTGCCTCGGCAAGAAGCATCGGTAAAAGTCTCCTTGTTTCGGCCTCTATCGAATCCCAATCAGCATTCTTATCTACCCGTATGGATCCTACTTCCACAGTACCAAGCTGCTTGCCTGAGTCCGGCGACCAGTTTTTTCCGGAAGGAATACCCAGCATAGAACAGGAAAGAAAACCCAGGCTTAGGCTTAAGATTAAAAAAAGATTCAAGAGAATACTTTTTATTCGAAGGTTATTAATCATTTTAATGTCTCCATAGCATCGATCACTGTTCTAAGATCACTAATCCCCTTATTTAAACTTGTGTTCCATGGAAGAAGCAGCTCAGCCTTGCGGAGATCTTCCAGAGCACCTCTGCCATTTCCCGTCGTCCATCGAAGTTTTGCCCTGTCTACAAAAACCAAAGCTGTCTCTGCCGAAGCTTCTATTGCTCTATCCAGCAGTACTGCTGCGTCTTCTGTATCTCCCCGTTGAAATGCCAGATCGGAAGCCAGCCGTAAAGCACGGATATCCTGAGGATTATTCTGAAGCATCATCTCTGTGAGTTTTTGTGCTTCGTCTTCCTTGTCCTGTTCACGGAGGATTCGTGCAAGAAAGAGAGCTGCTTCTCCCGAACCCGGAGTTTTATGCAGAATCCTGCGCAGTAATATTTCTGCTTCATTTCCCCTGCCGGAAAAGTAGAGCGCTTTGGATCTCAGCACAAGAGCCGGAGAAAAATTCTTTACCTTTTCAAGCATTGAGGAAGTTTCATCAAAACGGCCCTGAGTATAGGCAGCGGAGGCACGGCTGTAAAGGATCAGTGTTTCTTCATCCGTTTTATCCTTGCAGGAAATAAAAAGTGCTGTAAAAAAAATCAAAATTACTGTTTTACGGATTATCATGGCTAACCTCTGGAAATGTAGAGCAGCCGTTCCGCTAATCTGCCCCGGGCTTTTCCCGCTTCTACAGTAAACCAGGCGCGAAAAAGACTTTCACTTGCCAAAGCCCGCATGGCCCCGGAAGCATAAAGCGTAGAAGGATTATCAGGCAGAGCAGCCAGTGGTAACAAAGGCAAAAGTAGTTCGGGATTTCTTTGATTTACCGCTTCTGCAACAGCGGTTTCAATCTCAAAACGGGTTCTAAGAGCCGGCGCGTCTTCCGTTTTTAAACCCATTGTTTTTGTCAGTATGATCCGGCATTCCGCTGCATAAGGCCCTTCCGGCGCCAAATTAATACAGCGTTCTGCGTGGGCAGCCATAGCTGTATCTTTCATTGATTCACTTAAAGCATTTATTCCAATTGCATTTTCTGAACGCGCATAACGGTACCAATATTCGGGAAACCCTGCATAACGGGCGCGAATTGCTCCGTATGTAGATCGTTCTTCTCTTTCTGCAGTTCCTTTTTCCAGGGCGCAAACCAATATCATAAACCGGGAAAAGCTGTCCACTTCCTTTTCTTTTCCGTAAAGCTTAATGAATAATTCTTCCGCTATGTCGTAATGTCCGTCACAGTAGGCAAGTATAGCTCTGACAGTCTCGATAATTTCTTTACGTGCTTCCGGTACAAAAGGTGTATCTTCTTCCAGTAATTTTTCCAGCCCTTGTCTGATCGATTCCCTGGTAACATCTCCTGCCCCCATGGCATAGGCCCAGGACAGTTCTTTATATACCGCTAATACCGCCCCGGAATAATCACCGGCTTCTTCCCGCAGTTTTGATTCAGTCAGTCCCAGACCAGGCACAAAACCGCCGGACCTTTCCAGTTCTGCAAGTTCATCCAACGCAGCGGGTAATAAAATTCCATTATCCGGTGAGCCCTTCAGTCCCGACAGAGTAACGGCATTTAAATCCGGTAATGGTGTTGGTTCCGAAGATACTTTACCTGATCTGGCCGCGCAGGAATTCAAAACCAGGAATGGTATTATCAGTACCATTATTATCAGCAACATAAGCAGAAGAGAAATATTTGTTTTTATCATAACAACTCCTTTCCCCCCAATCATTTCCTACAGGGCAAAAGAGTTATTTTTGATTGTATTGAAAGGGAAAAAAAAGAAAATATTAGAGGATAGTATTGGTTATAACTGTTAGTTACATTCAGCGATAAGCGGATCTGCATGCTCTTTAAAAAAAGCAATTTACCGGACAAAACGAAAAAGTTTACGAAAAAACTTGACGCCGGCACATAACAGAGTATACTTATAGGATAATTATTAGGGAATAGTTCCCAAAGGAGTGTTTACATGCCCTGTACAGATTCGGAAATCCGGGATCTTTCCGGAATTGCCCGGGAACTGCGCTTGACTATTGTGGATGTAATGGCCTGGTCAGGCGGTGCTCATATCGGAGGATCTCTTAGTATTGTGGAGATTCTTACCCTTCTTTACTTTAAATACCTGAATGTCAAACCAAATGAGCCTTCATGGCCGGATCGGGATAGATTTATACTTTCCAAGGGACATGCGGCGTCTGGTTTTATTCCTGTCTTGGCAAAGAAAGGATATTTTCCGGAAGAAGAATTGAAATCCTTTAATCACTTTGGTTCTCCTTTTGCCATGCATCCTGACAGTAATAAGGTAATAGGCTGCGACGCTTCGGCAGGTTCTCTGGGCCATGGTTTGGCAATGGCTGTAGGAATGGGTTTAGGTGCGCGTTACCAGAAAAAGAGTTTTAAGACGGTCTGCCTTTTGGGAGACGGCGAATGCTGTGAAGGCAGTGTGTGGGAAGCGGCTATGTCTCTTACTCACTTTAAGCTGGGGAATGTGATCACCGTTGTAGACAGAAATAAGCTGATGATAGACGGCACCACCGAAGATGTAATGAAACTGGAGCCTTTCGCCGACAAATGGCGGGCGTTTGGATTTAATGTAATTGAAGTTGACGGACACGACCTTAAAGCCCTTTCCGGGGCGCTGGATGCAGGCTGGGCTGCAACTGATAAACCGGTTTTTATCCTGGCCAATACGGTCAAGGGCAAGGGCGTAGATTTTATGGAAAATGATGTTAAATGGCACTATGGAAGCGGGGATTCCGATCTCTGTGAAAAAGCAAAAGCTTCTATTTTAAAGGAGGCACAGCATGGCTGAAATTACAACAGGAACCACTTGGAATTGTTACGATGGCGCAACTATGACTCCAAGGGAAATCTACGGACGTACTCTGAAAGAAATGGGAAAAACCGATCCTCGTATTGTTGCGGTTACTGCCGATCTTGCCAAAACCACCGCTATTGTTTATTTTGCAGAAGAATATCCTGATCGTTTCTTTAATGTAGGAATTGCAGAACAGAATATGATGGGTATTTCCGCAGGTCTTGCTAAAACAGGGCTCATTCCATTTGCCTCAACCATGGCTATCTTTGCCTGTCTTCGCGGCGGAGAACAGGTACGCACCGATATTGCATATCAGAATCTGCCGGTAAAGATCATTGCCACTCATGCAGGAATTTCGTTTGGGCATGCCGGAACAACTCATCATTGCACCGAAGACTTTGCAATAATGCGGTCAATTGCCAACATGACGGTAATATGTCCTGCGGACGGTATTGAAACAAGCCGTACTGTTCGCGCCTGTATTGATATTCCCGGCCCGGTGTATATCAGAATAGGACGTGGCTTTGAGCCGCCTTGCTACGATAACGAAGATTATCCTTTTGAGATTGGTAAGGCAATACAAATGCAGGATGGAAAAGACCTGACGATTATTACCTGCGGAATTGGTGTAATGCAGTCGGTGCAGGCAGCAAAAACTCTGGCCGAACAGGATGGTCTTTCCGTACGGGTACTTAACATGCACACCATAAAACCCATCGATCGCGAAGCAATTTTAAAAGCCGTAAATGATACCCGCCGTATTCTTACCATAGAAGAACACAATGTAGTGGGCGGTCTGGGGGATGCAGTTGGTAATGTTATCGCCGAGTCGGGCAAGGGCTGCGTGTTCAAAAAACACGGACTTCAGGATGAGTTTGCCGTAATCGGTTATGCCGAAGACCTCTACACTCATTATGGCCTGGACAGCAACGGTATTGTTGAAAAAGTACGTGGAATAATGGGAATGGAATTTGAAGCCGATGAGG
>Ga0082212_10010274_pt1 | contig 11998 bp, 9 predicted proteins | sample TergutNt197P3_FD_71548 | JGI IMG/M metagenome (GOLD analysis project Ga0082212, IMG submission 71548) | Neocapritermes taracua P3 segment gut microbial communities from Petit-Saut dam, French Guiana - Nt197 P3 | ecosystem: Host-associated > Arthropoda: Insects > Digestive system > Gut ... | reverse complement strand
GTCAGGGGTTGGGGAGCGGCAGAATCCAAGCGCCTCACCGCCCGACGCAGCCCCCGAAAGACGAATAAAAAATACGCGGGCTTTTGGAGTCTGCCGCTCCCCAACCCCTGACGTGGCACTGTTACTGGCCAGCGCGGTATATGCCTCCAACTCACCATTGAGTTGCGGGAAAACACCGTGGCAGAAAGTTCTGCTTATCCTTATCGTCAGTTCATGCACTTTTTAAATATGCACCCTGGCATCATCCCGATGTTTATTTTTTTCCTCAGATTAGATATAATATGAGGAAGAGGTTCTAAAGAATTCTTGAGATTGCACAGAGGAGGATTGAAGCATGAACCTTGCGAAAATATCCGCGAACGGGCAGATTACAGTACCTGTTGAAATACGCCGTGTCCTCAAACTCAAAGAGGGCGACAAAATGCTGTTTTTCCAAAAAGAAAACGGGGAAGTTGTGGTGAATAATACCTCTCTTGTTGCCATTCAGGAAGCCCAGGAAGCGGTTAAGGGCAACCAGTATTCTGAAGAAGAAATCCTATCAGACATTATGAAACTGCGGTATGAGGACAACCAGACATGAAAGTAATGATTGATTCCAATGTGCTTGTATCTGCCATCTATAACCCGAAGTCTATGCCGAATCTGGCTTTGCATAATGTTTGCGAAAACCATACCCTTGTACTTTGTGACCATATTATCGCGGAATGCTATGATGTCCTGAAGCGCAAATTCCCGCGCCCTGTACATTAATCTCAAGTCTATCTCAATAAACATGATACAACACTCAGTACAGTAAGTCATTCTTCCGGGAGGATTATCTTCCGGGTGGATTTTGCACAAGCCCGCGGCTCTGCTATAATAGGGTTGCTGCCAATTTCCAATCCTGATTTTAGGATTGCTATCATGCCGAATAGAAAAACATAATTGAGAAGAGGTTGACGAACATATGGCACAAGCTTCATCAAGGATCCGTAATTTTTGCATTATTGCCCATATTGATCATGGCAAATCGACGCTGGCGGATCGGCTGTTGGAGGTTACGGGCGCTCTTTCGGCACGGGAGCTGAAAGAGCAGGTTCTGGATTCGATGGATTTGGAGCGGGAGCGAGGTATTACAATTAAGCTTCATGCGGTGAGACTGTCTTATCAAGCCAAGGATGGATCAGCCTATGAGCTTAACCTGATTGATACGCCGGGACATGTGGATTTTTCTTATGAGGTGTCCCGAAGTTTAGCGGCCTGTGAAGGGGCGCTGCTGGTGGTGGACGCGGCTCAAGGGATTGAAGCTCAGACGTTGGCCAATGTGTATTTAGCCCTGGAGAACGATCTGGAGATTATTCCTGTCATCAATAAGATTGATTTGCCCAGCGCCGAGCCTGAGCGGGTGCGTCAGGAGATCGAGGATGTGATAGGGCTGGACGCCAGCGATGCTATTTTGGTGTCGGCGAAACAGGGGACCGGGATTGATGAGATACTTGAGGCGATTGTCCATAGAGTGCCGCCGCCAAAGGGCGACGACGCGAAACCTTTGACGGCGTTGATTTTTGATTCTAAGTTTGATTCGTACCGGGGCGCGATTCCTTATATCCGCGTTATTGACGGCAGCTTGAAACGGGGACAGGATATCAAAATGATGGCGACGGATAAGGTTTTTGAGGTTACAGAGGTGGGGGTGTTCGCCCCGGCAATGACCGTGGTGGAGGAACTGAAGGCGGGCCAGGTGGGATATCTAGCGGCCAGCGTTAAGAACGTTCAGGATACTCGGGTGGGTGATACGGTGACAAGCGCGAAAAATCCGGTGGCGGCGGCGTTGCCGGGATACAGGGACGCGGTGTCGATGGTTTTTTGCGGGCTTTATCCGGTGGATTCTTCGGATTATGATCGTCTGAAGGATGCTTTGGATAAGTTGAAGCTGAATGACGCCAGTCTGCTGTATGAGAATGAGACGTCGGTGGCTTTGGGGATCGGATTCCGTTGCGGGTTTCTTGGGTTGCTGCATATGGAGATTATTCAAGAGCGGCTGGAGAGGGAGTTCGGGCTTAACATTATTATTACGGCACCCAGCGTTGTCTATCACGTTTATACAACGAAGGGCGAAATGATTGAGGTGGATAGTCCGATTTCGTTGCCTCCTCCTGCCCAGATTGATTATATTGAAGAGCCGATGGTTAAGACCAGCATTATGGCGCCGGTGGATTATATCGGCGCGGTGATGGAGTTGAATCAGGATAAGCGGGGCGTATTTATTAATATGGATTATATTACGCAGACGCGAGTCAGCATTCATTATGAGTTGCCCCTCAGTGAGATTATCTATGATTATTTCGATCAGTTGAAGTCGCGAACCAAAGGGTACGCGTCTTTGGATTATGAGTTGTCCGGCTATAAGCAGGCGGATCTTGTTAAGCTGGATATTTTGCTTAATGGGGAGATTGTGGATGCGCTGTCTTGTATTTTGCATAAGGATCGGGCTTATTCCCGGGGGCGCAAGTTGGTGGAGAGGTTGCGTTCGCTGATCCCGCGGCAGATGTTTGAGGTGCCTGTACAGGCTGTGGTGGGGGCTAAAGTTATCGCCCGGGAGACGGTGCGGGCCATGCGCAAGGATGTTTTGGCCAAGTGCTATGGGGGCGATATTACCCGGAAGAGAAAATTGTTGGAAAAGCAGAAGGAAGGCAAGAAGCGGATGAAACAGGTGGGCAGCGTGGAGATTCCGCAGGAGGCTTTTATGGCGGTGTTGAATATCGAGGAGTGAGGTTCCAGGCAGCGGACGGGTTGGGGGAACCGTATGGGGCCATACCCCCAAGCCGTTCTCCGGGACGGCGCGGCTCTAAGGCTTCTCCGCGGCAAACTCAAAATATGGCAGCCTTGAGTTTGCTTCGCTCCAAAGCCTAAGAGCCGCTGCCGCCCCTCCGCAAAGGCTTGGGGGTATAGCCTCATACGGTTCCCCCAACCCGTCCGCTGCCTGGAAGGGTGTGAGAGTGATTTTTTGGAAACCGGATACCGAATGCCGAGTTCCGAATGCCGAGCAAGCTCGGGCGCTTTATGTTCATGTGCCTTTTTGTGGGAGCAAATGCGCTTACTGTGCCTTTGCTTCTTTTGTGCCGGCTCCTGGTTATAGGGAGCGGGATGTACAGGGGTGGCTGGCTGCCCTTAACATGGAGGCTGATTTGAGGTTGGGCGGGGAAGGGCGTGAGCGGGGGCGGGGATTTTCTTCGGTTTTTGTTGGCGGCGGTACACCGACGTTTTTGACGGAGGCGGAGCTTGAGGGGTTGATGGTTTCGGTTGTTGCGTTTGCCGGTGCTTTCGGTGAGGGGGAAATGACTGTGGAAGCCAATCCTGATTCGCTGACGCCGGGGAAAGCGGATGTTATGCGGCGTTTTGGCGTCAACCGCGTGTCTCTGGGCGTGCAGAGCCTGGATGAAATCTTGTTGGGGACGCTGGGGCGCCGGCATTCTCCCGGGGATGTCCGGCGGGCTGTGAGGTTGCTCAGGGCGCGGGGGTTCGCTAATATTAATTTTGATCTTATGTTCGGACTGCCGGGGCAGGGGCTGGATGTGTGGAAACGTACCGTTTCGGAAGCTGTCGATATGGAGCCGGAACATCTTTCTTTATACGGACTGACGGTTGAGCCGGGTACGCCCCTTGCCCGACGGCTCGATGGTGTTTCTGGGGGTTCCAACACTTGTCAGTTGCCAAGTGATGATGATCAGGCGGATATGTATGAGTGGGTGGTGGATTTTTTGGCGGCCCAGGGGTACCTGCGCTATGAGATTTCTAATTTTGCCCGGGAGGGTTTTGCCTGCCGGCATAATGAGGCTGTTTGGCGCGGCGAGGATTACATAGGGTTGGGGCCGGGGGCTGTTTCAACGGAGCATGGTGTCAGAACGACGAACGCATCTTCGCTAGGCGCCTACATTGAGGCTGTACAGAAGATTGCCGCTGTACCTCACAACACGAACCCGGCATTACGAATATTGAGTGCCGCTGCGAATGTGGAGAGGCTGTCGCGGGATCAGCGGATGAGCGAATATATGTTTTTGGGTCTGAGAACAGCCCAAGGCGTCAGTAGGGAAGGGTTTTCGCGCAGATTCGGGGTGGATATGATGGATATTTTTGGACATATTTTGGTAAAATATAGTCATGATGGGGTTTTGGCTTTTGAGGATGACAGGATTTTTTTGCGTCCGCAATATTTTTTTGTGGCCAATGCTGTTCTCAAGTTTTTGATTCTTGATGGCTGAGCAGCTTTGACGGCAACGAGACGATAGATGCTTGAAATTCTTGAGGCATGAACCCTTGACATTCTTTTACCTTCATGATAATCTTAGTTTTAGCACTCACCCGATTAGAGTGCTAATAAGTGTAGATGACTGCCGGATGGGGAGCTGCCTATGGAAATTGACGAGCGCAAAAGAAAGATTTTGTGGGCAATTATTCAAGACTATATCGCTTCTGCTGAACCTGTCGGATCGAGGACGTTGTCGCGTAAATACGATCTGGGGGTTTCTTCGGCGACGATCCGCAATGAGATGTCAGATCTTGAGGAAATGGGGTATATCGAGCAGCCTCATACATCTTCAGGGCGCATTCCTTCGGAGTTGGGTTATAGGTATTATGTGGATTATCTGATGGAGCCGCTGGCTTTGGATCAAGGAGAAGCGGATTTGATTCAAAATGAGATCGCTTCGAAAATTGACGAGGTTGACAACGCTTTTGCCCACACGGCGAGTTTGATTTCCCGCTTGACGCAGTTGACAAGCGTCGTTATCAGCCAGAACCGTCACAGCGCTATCAAAATGATCCATTTCCTGCCGTACCACAAACCCGGTCAGATTATCATGCTGACGGTTTGGGACGACGGCAAGGTTGAGAACGCGGTCGTGGATATTGGCGAGGAGGTATCTGCCCAGGAGTTACAGACGCTGACGAATATTTTTAATGACAAAGTGGGCTCGGTATCGCCGGGAAAGCTGAAAGAAGCTGTTCTGCAGGAAGTGCACAATGAGCTTGTTCAGAAAAAATATTTGATTGATCAGCTTTTGCACAGCGTGGATCGGATGATGGAAAGCCAGGAAGAGGAAGCTATTAATAAGGTGTTTTATGGCGGAACGCTCAATATGATTAATCAGCCGGAGTTTAAAAATTTTGATAAGATCAAGGATTTGTTCGGTGTTTTTGAGGAGCGTAACAAAATTATTGGGTTGCTGCCCCGTCACTACGAGGGGTTGCGTGTACAAATCGGCTCAGAGAATCATGAGGAGGTTTTTCAGGATTGCAGTTTGATTACGGCAACATATAAGATTAATGGTATGCCTATCGGGTCCTTTGGTATTCTGGGGCCGACGCGCATGGATTACCGGCGTGTTGTGGCTATGGTTAAGTTTGTTGCGGAAAGTCTTTCTTTTATTATCAGCAGCAAGACGTTTGATTCTTAATGATTGTCTGCCGGTACCGGTAATCGTTGGCGACAGCGAACGAATATCTAAGAATGGTTCACCTCGGAGGGTATGTTTATGACGACAAAATGGAAAGCAGGGAACTTGTCGGCGACGACACGCCAAAATGATAGTAAGCCCAATGGGCCCGCTGGAGGGCGTCCGCCACAACAAACGGATCTGAGGGTGTCAGCCTCAGAGAAAGGACACCCGACTCAGCCAACAGATAATCAGCCCGGAGGACATGCCGGAGGGAACAAACCTCAGCCGGCTAATCAGCGAACCCCAGCTGCGGATAAAGGGCATCAGCCTCAACCAGCCGAAGGGCACCAGCCTCAAGCTGTTGGGGGACGCCAGTCTCAGTCCGCAAAGCTGAAGACGCCGGCCGCAGATAGTGGACACGAGCTTCAGCCTGCGCAGCCGGTGGAAGATGCCGGCTTCGGCCATAAGGCTTTACAGGCCTCGGCTGGAGGATATAAGCTTCCCAAGAATCCGCCGGCGCCTGTTAAGGAGCATGCGGATGCGGATGGGGCCGGGCAATCGGAAAAACCGGCCAACGATAAAAAAGTGAGTGAAAAACCAACAAACGAAAAGCCGGCAAGAGAGAAACCTACAAGCGAAAAAGTGGCTGGTGAGAAAACGGTCAGTGAAAAAACAAAAGACCGGGGCAGTAAAGAGAGAGAGAGAGAGAAGGAGAAAGAAAGAAACATAGAGAAGGAGCGTGAGCGGGAGGCGCAGCTGGCCATTGAGGAACAGAAGCGTGTGCAAGTGTTGGCGGATGATTATTACGCCAAGCTGCAGAGATTGCAGGCTGAGTTTGATAATTTTCGCAAACGTTCAGTGAAAGAGAAGGGCGATGTTATCAGATACGCTACGGAGAATCTGATCTTGCAGCTGTTGCCGGTGGTGGATAATTTTGAGCGGGCTCTGGCGGCTGCGGCCGCTTCCCAGGATTTTGAAGTGCTGAGCAACGGTGTGGACATGATTTATAAACAGATGCTCAAGATTCTGAATGATGAAGGTGTTGAGGTTATCGAAACTGAGGGGAGGGAATTTGATCCGAATTTGCACGAGGCTATGTTGAGCGATGAGGTCGCAGGCCAAGAACCCGGCATGGTTTTGCAGGAGTTCGAGAAAGGGTATCGCCTGAAAGATAAGGTGATCCGCCACAGCAGGGTCAAAGTGTCCAGCTGATCTGTTGGAGGCGGCGCCTTCGGGTTGTTTTTAGCATGATTTGAGATGAATTAAGGAGGTTTTTTCGAATGGGAAAGGTTATCGGAATCGACTTGGGCACAACTAATTCCTGTGTCGCCGTGCTGGAGGGGGGCGAAGCTGTCGTTATCCCAAACGCTGAAGGGGCTCGGACTACGCCGTCTGTTGTAGGGTTTTCCAAGACGGGGGAAAGACTGGTTGGTCAGGTGGCCAAACGCCAGGCTGTTTCCAATCCGGATAACACTGTGATGTCGATTAAGCGGCATATGGGATCGGATCATAAGGTTACTTTGGAAGGGAAGACGTATTCGCCCCAAGAGATTTCCGCGATGATTCTGCAGAAGATGAAGACGGACGCTGAGGCTTACCTGGGAACGCCTGTCAACCAGGCGATTATTACGGTGCCCGCTTATTTTACGGATTCCCAGCGTCAGGCGACGAAGGATGCGGGTACAATTGCGGGTCTTGAGGTTATGCGTATTATCAATGAGCCTACGGCGGCAGCGCTGGCCTACGGCTTGGAAAAAGAGGCTGATCAGACGATTCTGGTATATGACTTGGGTGGCGGTACTTTCGATGTCTCGATTTTGGAGCTGAGCCAAGGTATGGTTGAGGTGAAGGCGACGAGCGGAAACAACCATCTGGGTGGCGATGATTTTGATAAAAGATTGATGGATTATATCGCGGCGGAGTTCAAGAAGAGCCATGGGGTTGATTTGTCTAAGGACCGTATGGCGGAACAGCGTTTGCGGGAAAGCGCCGAGAAGGCGAAGATTGAGCTTTCTGGGGTGACCACCACCAATATTAATCTGCCTTTTATTACGATGTCGGCGGAAGGCCCGCTGCATTTGGATATTTCTATCAGCCGGGCTAAGTTTGAGGATTTGATTGGGGATTTGGTTGAATCTACAATGGGGCCGACCCGTCAGGCTATGGAGGATTCCAAGCTGAGTTTTAATCAGATCGATCAGGTTATTCTTGTGGGTGGATCCACCAGGATTCCCCTCGTGCAGGAAGCGATTAAAAGGATCAGCGGCAAGGAACCCCACCGGGGTGTGAATCCGGATGAGGTTGTTGCTTTGGGCGCGGCGATTCAGGGCGGTGTTTTGGCCGGGGAAATGAAGGACATTGTTTTGCTGGATGTGACGCCGCTTTCGTTGGGGATTGAGACCCTGCGCGGCGTTTTCACCCGGATCATTAACCGCAATACCACGATTCCGACCACAGGGCAGCAGATTTTTTCGACGGCGGACGACGGCCAGACTTCGGTGGATATTCGCGTGTACCAGGGTGAACGGGAAATGGCGGCGGCTAATAAGTTGTTGGGTCAGTTCCAATTAGCGGGGATTCCCCCGGCGCCTCGGGGAATTCCGCAGATTGAGGTCAAGTTTGATATTGATGTTAACGGCATCGTTCATGTTTCGGCCAAAGATATGGCGACGGGCAATGAGCAGAAGGTAACCATCACCGCGTCGGCGGGATTGAGCCAGCAGGATATTGAAAAGATGCGCAGGGACGCGGAGCTTCACGCGGAAGAGGACAAGAAACAGAGATCGGTCATTGATGCGCGCAATGAAGCGGATTCCAGCGCTTATCAAGCAGAGAAGGCTTTGAAGGATTTCGAAGGTAAGGGTGACGCGGACGAAATCGCGCGTATCAAACAAGCTATTACTGATTTGCGTGGTGTGGCTGAAAGCGATAATCCGGCGGAAATGAAGGCGAAGATGGAAGCTTTGAACAAGGTGTTTCACCCCTTTGTGGAGAAGATGTACCAGCAGCAGGCTGCGGCAAATGAGACCGCGCAGGCGCCTCCTTCCGGAAACCAGGCTGATGCCGCCGGCGCGCAAGACTCAGCGCGTCCTGTGGAGGAAGATGTTGTTGATGTGGAGTATAAGGAAGTCAATAAGGAGTCGTAAGGTTCTGGCTAAACAGATGCTCTTCTGTATGGGAGCGCTCTCTGGGAGGGTTCTCCTGTACAGGACCACAGCGCAAGGGAGAGGAGCACAAATTGCAGCATGAAACGAGATTATTATGAGGTTTTAGGCGTTACCAAAAATGCCGAAGCGGATGAGATTAAAAAGGCATATCGTCAAATTGCCAAAGAGAATCACCCGGACATAAAACCTGGGGATCAGCAGGCTGAGGAGCGGTTTAAAGAGGCGACAGAGGCTTATGCTGTTCTAAGTGATGCGGAAAAACGCCGACGGTACGATCAGTTCGGACACGCAAGTGTTGAAGGCGACGCGTTTAGCGGTTTCAATATGTCGGATTTTTCCGATTTGGGCCTGGCGGATATTTTCAGCATGTTTTTCGGAGGCGGAGGCCGTACCCGATCTCGCGGGCCGGCGAGGGGCAGCGATTTGCGTTATGATTTACGCATTTCGTTGGAAGAGGCGGCTTTCGGCGTTAATAAGACCATTGAGTATCCTCGTTCCGTTGTTTGCAGTGAGTGTCGGGGCAGCGGCGCTGCTCCGGGAACTCAGCCCGTGACTTGTTCTACCTGCAGCGGTTCGGGTCAGATGCGCCAAGTGCAAAGAACGCCTTTTGGACAGATGGCGACTTCCCGCCCTTGTTCGGCCTGTCAGGGGCACGGGCAGATTATTACGACGCCGTGTCCTAAATGTTCGGGGAAGGGTCTTGCCCGGGAGTCGAAACAGCTGGAAGTTGTTATTCCGGCTGGTGCGGAGGATAATTTGAGCCTTTACTACGCCAACCACGGCGAGGTGGGCGAAAAGGGCGGCGCGGCTGGGGATCTCTATGTTGTGCTTAATGTTAAGCGCCATGATTTCTTTGAGCGGCATGGGGACGATGTCTATTGTGAGGTGCCGATTACATTTGTGCAAGCGGCTTTGGGTGCCGATATTGAAGTGCCGACACTGCACGGTACGGTTAGCATTAAGGTTCCGGAAGGGACCCAGACGGGCAAGGTGTTCCGTGTACGCGGCATGGGCATTCCACAGCGCCGGAACGATCAAAGGGGCGATCAGCATGTGAGGGTTCTGGTGGCGACACCAGTTAAGCTGACGGAAGCCCAGAAAGATCTTTTGCGTGAGTTTGGAGAAGTTACGCCGGAGGATAAACAACAGGGCAAGAAGTCTTTTTGGGATAAGGTCAAACAGAATATCCAGAATGCCACGAGGTAAACGATTTTTTGAATATTGTACCGCATGTTGCGACCATAATAACCTTGTGAAGTGATGTTAAGTTCGCTTGGGTGTCACTATCGATTTTGATTGTCAATTGTCAGATTTCAGCAAATGAGATGACTGTCTAATTGTCAATTGAATAAGGGGAATGTGAGTGTCGCAGGAAAACAATGAACGGGCAAAAAGTGTTAAGAGAGTCATGGTCGTTGTGGGTCTCTCTTTGCTTTTCTTTTTGGGGGTTTCAGGTTTTTTTATCTTTCAACTGCATCAGCAATTGATTTCGATTGATGAGGCGTTGTCTTCTTGGGGTATGGTTCTGGCATTAAAATTGCTGGCGGCTTCCGTGCTTTTGGCTGCCGTGATTGGGGCGGCGGTTTTCTGGAATATCCGCCCGTTGCAGCGGGAGTTGGTGGAAGCGTTTTGGCAGGCCGAGGAGAGTGGGCATGAGGTCGATTACCTGAATCGGCACGATAGCCTTACGGGTTTGCTTAACCGTGCTTATTGGGATGAGATGGTTCTGAACAATATTCCTGATTTGGATAAGTTCGGTATTATGGTTTTTGTGATTGATTCTCTGAAACTGACCAATGACGCTTTAGGCTATACGACTGGGGAGAAGGTTCTGGTGGCTTGTGCCAAGTGTTTGCGTGCCTGCGTTGGTGAAGAGGGTATGCTGGCTAGGATCAGCGGGGCTGAGTTCGGTGTTTTGTATCCTTGGGGTGATGATAAATATATGGCGTCAATTTATGAGAAGGTTTCCCAGGAATTGGATGAGCGCAATAGAGCCGGGGAGTTGGCGCCTATGCATATTTCGGCCGGATGGGCGGTGGCGAAGGGTCAGCATGACAGCTATGAAAACGTCTACACCCAGGCGTATACGAAGATGGTTAAGGGTAAGCAGCTGAATCGCCATTTTGTTTCTGACAGCATTTTTGCGGTGATCGTGGAGAAGCTCAAGCATGTGGATTATTTTGAGCAGGGTCATATTGATAACCTCTTGGCATTGTCGAAGGAGTTTTTTGAAATCTATACGGGCAATGTGTATATTGAGAATTTGTCTGTGCCACGTTTTGAGATGTTGGTGCGGTATCATGATATTGGCAAGGTGGGGCTGCGTGAGGATATCCATGAACTTGCGTCTTTTTCGCTGGAAGATCGGCTGGAAATGGATCGCCATGTTACGATCGGGTATCAGGTGGCTATGTACATACCACATTTGGCGTCTATCGGCGATCTTATTTTGCGGCATCATGAATGGTGGGACGGTACGGGAAGTATTTTTGCCTACAATAAGGAGTATATTCCGGCGGAGTGCCGGCTGTTTGCGATTATTGACGCTTATGAAGCTATGACGGGGGTGCGGCCTCATAAGAAGCCCGTTACGACAGATAAGGCTTTGCATGAGATTAATAAGTTTGCGGGGAAACAGTTTGATCCAACTTTGGCGCGGATGTTCTCTTTGATGTTAAGAGCGAGGGAATGAGGCGCTCTCTCAGCGCATCCATGTCTAACAACATAAGAATCTCCAGGTTAATGAATTTACAGCAGCCGAAAAATCCCATTAATTATCCCAGTAAACAGATGAAAACCAAAATATAAGAAATGAGGGAAATTCCTGCGAAAAGCTCTTGACTTTGTCTAAAGATGGAATATAATGACTCTGGACGGAGGAAAACAAATCTTAAACATGTCGGAATTTGTCGAAATAAGGTCTGGAATCAAAACCTTGTATGTGAAGAAAGGGGCGGGTATCCTGCCCGGCAAAGGAACTCATAATCAGACGAATAACGCCCAATGTGGTTACAAAATCAAAGGAGGAAGACAAGAAATGAAAACAAAAGAAACCCAATCCCCGAAACCGAACCCATGGAGAACCCCCGTAGCCTTCATCCTGATCCTAGCCGTCATTTTCAGTGTGAGCGCGCCCCAAGGGCCCATCTTCGCGGAGGACATCATCCCAGCCATGCCGCCCCCGGTACTGGAAGGCAACATAACCGATAACGAGACATCCGACCCGCCGATCCCAGAAGACGAGAACATAGACGGCCTTCCTGAAGAAGGCGAACCCGCGGAGGACGAACCCATCGACGGCATAGCCGGCATCATGGCCCTGGAAGATCCCCTGAATCCGGACGACCCGGACCCGGAGGATCCCCTGGATGAAGATCTATTCCCCCCGATCATAAACAGCTATAATCCGTATAT
>Ga0082212_10010273_pt1 | contig 11998 bp, 8 predicted proteins | sample TergutNt197P3_FD_71548 | JGI IMG/M metagenome (GOLD analysis project Ga0082212, IMG submission 71548) | Neocapritermes taracua P3 segment gut microbial communities from Petit-Saut dam, French Guiana - Nt197 P3 | ecosystem: Host-associated > Arthropoda: Insects > Digestive system > Gut ... | reverse complement strand
GTATTTTCGCTCCAAAAACGATGAATTTTCCATCTGGCGTAAAAGTATATGGAGATTCCGCTCCCGAAAAAGTAGTTATGCGATTCGCATTTCCTCCATCTGCCGGAATGGTATATATATCGAAGTTACCGAATCGGTTGCTCGCAAATGCCAAATTTTTACCATCGGGCGACCAAACCGGCATATAATCGTAGGCAATGTGCATCGTAATCCGTCTGGCTTCTCCTCCGGAAACAGGAACGGTGTAAATATCTCCTTTATAACAAAACGCAATTTGCGACCCATCGGGCGAAATAGCGGGATACCTTAACCACAGAGGATTATCGGCTGCTTGAAGCAGGTGTATGGAAAGAATAAAGCACGCAATAAAGGGTTTGAGAATTTTCATAATGTATATAATTTTTCACAAAGGTAATAATAATTTTATATACTCTGTAACGACAGCGTATGATATAAGTAGAAGAAGTAGTTATATGAAATTTAATTCATAATTTCTCAAACAACCTTTGGCAAATTAAACAGAAACTCCAAGCCGCTGTCGGGTTTGTTTTTGGCGGCAATTGTCCCTTTATGGAAAGATACGGCATTTTTAACAATGGATAAGCCCAATCCCGAACCACCCATGTCGCGGGTGCGCCCTTCGCTGATTCGATAAAAACGTTCAAACAAGCGGTTCAGATGCTGTTCATCGGGAATACCCTGCCCTGTGTCGGAATAGGAAAAATAATAAAAATCCTTGTCTTCGTTATATATGTTTACATAAATGTCAATGTTAGTACCTGCATACCGTATCACGTTGTCGGTCAAGTTTCTGAAAATGGAGTAAAGCAGGTTTCTGTTTCCTTTCACAATCACATTTTCCATATTCCACGCTATTCGGATATTTTTCTCTTGCAGGGGTATTTCCAAATCCCGCCTAAGGTCTTCAAGCAGTTCGCTGATAACAACCGCTTCCATTTTAAACGAGTGAGGAGCATCTTCAATTTTGGTTATTAAACTCACATCCTGAATAATCTCCGAGAGGGCAAGTGACTGATTATAGGCTCTTTCGATGAAATACTGTTTTTTCTCCGGATCCAATTGATGTTCCAATATCGTTTCGAGGCAGCCGCGAATACCGGTTACAGGCGTTCGCAATTCATGCGTGATGTTTCCGGTCATCTCCTGTTTCAGACGTTGGGTCTGTTCTTTTTTTGTTATGTCGTTCAAAATGATTTCAAAACTGCGGTCATCGAAAACGTTAAGCCTTACGGCAAAGGTTTTTCCATGCTTATTAATCTGGGTTTCAAAATAATTTTCCGGATTTTCGGAGTGGAATAAAAAGTCGGTTACTTTTGCAAAAGCGGCATCGGTGAATACAACGGCAGGATTGCTATTTGCTTCGTCGATGATAACATTTAGATATTGTATGAATAAACCGTTATAAAATTCTACAGATTGATTGGCGGAGAAAAAACACAAGCCTTCTTCCGAAGTGAGTACGTGTTGCAGAAGTTTGTCCCGCTCCAAGTCGATTGCTTTCTTGCTTTCTTTCAAACTCCGGTAGTTTTCAGTGATTTTAGCGCCTATTTCGCCCAGTTCATCTTGGGGAAAATGGATTTGGTTTTGTGAACTCCCCTGCTCCACCGCGTGTGCAAAATCGCGGAGACTCCGTATCGATTTACCGAAACGGCCTGCTACCATATTAATCAGTAATAATATGATGATAAAAAGTCCCAAGATATAATACAGGAAGAGGTTGTCGGGTTTTAGAACCCGTTGAACTTGAATATCGTAGGGTAAAGCAACCCGAACGTAATAGGAAGTAAATTGTTTGGCGTAGTATAAATATTTTTCTTCATTTGTAGCGGATACCCGTATATTGCTTCCTTTTCCGGTTTTTCGGGCATCTGCAACTTCCGGACGGTCGGCATGATTTTCCATACCGGAAATTGCATGTATTGCATTGTCGTAAAACACATTGCCTTGACGGTCTATCAATGTCAACCGGATATTGGGCGGAAACAGTTGGAGTAAACTGTCAACTGATGATAAGTCGTTCGTATTGCCTTTCAATAACCGATTGACTATATTGGCATAATCGTCTAATCTGTCTTCTAAGGCAGTCGTCTTGTGTTCCCGTTCGCGTGATTGTTCCAACAAAACAATTCCAATCGCAAACAAAGCGAAGATAACAACAAAGTACAGAAGGAGTTTTTGTTTATAGTTTGTTTTCATAAGATTAAAACAATTTGAATTGTAAATTTTTCGTCATTGCGAGCAAAGCGAAGCAATCCGGAAAAAAACACGCTGGATTGCTTCAGGCTGTCGCCCTCGCAAAGACGGAAAATTCATAAGTGTAAATATTTTTTGTAATTTATAAAATTATTCAATCAATTATATTAAAGCGATAGCCGAAACCTGCACGGTTGGCAATGAGCGTGGCTTTGTTTCCTAATTTCTTACGCAAGCGAGTGATGTGTACATCTACCGTTCGTTCCGTAACATAGGGAGCATCTTTCCATATCCGGTCGATAATTTCGTTGCGTGAAAATATTCTGTCTTGATTTTCGGATAAAAGCACAATGATTTCAAATTCGGTCTTGGTCAATGGAATTTTTTTCTCATTGACAGTCATTTCTTTTAATTCCAAATCAATTTGTACATCTCCAAAAATCAATTTATCTTTCGGTTTATCTTCCGTTTGTTCGCTACGCTTTAGTACTGCTTTCACGCGGGCAAGCACTTCTTTTATCGAGAAAGGTTTGGAAATGTAATCGTCTCCGCCAACAGAAAAACCTGTCAGCATATCATTTTCCGTATCTTTTGCTGTGATAAAAATAATCGGGATTTTGTTATCTCTCTGACGCAAGAGTTCGGCTAATTTATAACCCGACATACCTCCCATCATGATGTCTAAAAGAATGAGCGAATGGTCGGGTGAAAGGGCTTTTAAAGCATCTTCCGCCGAATGAACACATTTCACTTCGTAGCCTTCATTGGTCAGATTAAATTCAAGGATTTCGCAAATAACCAATTCATCGTCAACGACAAGTATTTTTTTATGAGGCGATGAGAGTGTAGTCATAATTATTGAATATCAATGTTTTCCATCATGTTTCAACACTTTGGCGTCGATGTAAAAAACAATTTCTTCCACAATATTTCCGCAATGGTCGCCAATTCGTTCCAATTTACGAATCATCAAAATGGTTTTCAAACCGCAACGAATCTGAGACGGATTTTGCTGCATATAATCGGTTAAGACATCAATTGCCCGATGATACAATGTATCGACTTCATCATCTTTAGCCATAATCTTTCCGTAAATCCGCGTATTTTCCGATTCAAGAGCGACAAAACTGTCAGACAGCATGGAAATAAGCGTGTCGAACATTCTTTCTATCTGCAATTCTTCTAATAAGGCAGTATCCAAGCGGTCTCCTTCGGTTACGTGCCGGGCAACTCCTTCTGCAAAATCACCGATTCGTTCAAGGGTTATGCTGATTTTAATCAGCGAAAGCACCAACCTTAAATCAATTGCCACAGGAGCATACAAAGCAATGTAGTTTTCACAGTCGCTGTCGATTTTTAACTCAAAAGCGTCCACCCGTTTTTCACGGCTGACGATTTCCCGAGCCAATTCAACATCTCCATTTAAGAAAGATTGTTTGGCTTTTTCGAGTTGCGACAAGACTAATTTCCACATTTGGCTCACTTCTTCTTTGAGCGCCTGCAATTCTTTTTCCGTATGTTTCATATATAATTACGAATTAAAAATTACGAATTACGAATAGTTTAACTATTTTTTGTAATTAATATTATTATCCAAATCGTCCCGTAATATAGTTCTGTGTTTGCTCCTTGTCGGGATTTAAAAACATTTTTTTTGTATCGCTAAATTCAACCAGTTCACCCAACATGAAGAAACCTGTTTTATCACTAACGCGAGCGGCTTGCTGCATATTGTGTGTTACGATAACAATTGTATAATCTTTTTTCAATGAATGTATTAATTCTTCAATTTTTGAGGTTGAGATTGGGTCAAGCGCCGAAGCCGGTTCGTCCATCAATAAAATAGATGGTGAAATTGCCAAAGCACGTGCAATACAAAGCCGTTGCTGTTGTCCGCCGGAAAGTTCAAATGCCGATTTTTTCAGTTTATCCTTAACTTCTTCCCAAAGGGCGGCTGCTTTCAGCGATTCTTCTACCCGCTGAGCGATAAAAGATTTGCTACGGATGTCGTTTACCCGCAAGCCGTAGGCAACATTTTCAAATATAGATTTAGGAAAGGGATTGGGCTTTTGGAATACCATTCCTACTTTTTTACGTAAATCGTCCACCTGTATGGATTTATCGTAAATGTTTTCGCCATCAATCAGACATTCACCTGTCAAGCGTGTATCGTCGATCAAATCGTTCATTCGGTTGAAAAGTCGCAGGTAAGTCGATTTTCCGCAGCCTGAGGGTCCGATGAGCGCTGTCACCGTGTTTGCCTCCATACTCATGTCGATACTTTTCAAGGCATGGAAACTTCCATAATAAAAATCTATGTTTTTCGCTTCAATCATAATTTTGATTTGTGCAAAATTACTCCGGAATTATTACGAAAATAAAACAAAAGTATTACGAATTTGTTAAGAATCAAATTTCTTATTACCCCTCATGCCACAAAATTAGTTAAATAAATCTATATTTAAGCTGTTTTTGTTTTTTCAATGACAGAAAAGCAGTTTGCTACCCTATTTCCGGACTGCAACACCCCCTTGCCCGGCGTAGCGTCTTTCGCTACGTCGAGATAGGATGCCCCACCCACCGTCATGCGCCGCGTAGCGGCGCTGCGAAATCACATTTGATTTTTTCAAATTATTGCCGTACTTTTGTGGCTTGAAGTAAAATCACCTGATGAGACCCGAATATTTTGATGAAGATATAGAAAATATCAATCTCGAAAAAGAACATTCCGATTATATAGTTCCCGCAAATACGGAGGGCGTGCGACACGTACTTTCCGGTATGTATCAAGACTGGTTTTTGGATTATGCCTCTTATGTCATATTGGAGCGGGCGGTTCCCCATATCAACGACGGTTTGAAACCGGTGCAGCGCCGGATTCTGCATACCATGCGGCGTTTGGAAGATGGCCGCTACAACAAAGTGGCTAACATCGTCGGTGAAACTATGAAATTCCATCCGCACGGCGACGCTTCTATCGGCGATGCGCTCGTTCAATTGGGGCAAAAAGATTTATTAATCGATTGTCAGGGAAATTGGGGAAATATACTGACAGGCGACGGAGCCGCCGCCCCCAGATACATTGAGGCGCGATTGTCGAAATTCGCTTTGGAAGTGGTTTTTAATCCGAAAACCACCGATTGGAAACTATCCTACGACGGACGCAACAAGGAACCGGTCACTTTGCCTGTGAAGTTCCCTTTGTTGCTGATGCAGGGAGTGGAAGGAATAGCCGTCGGACTCTCTTCTAAAATACTTCCCCACAACTTTAACGAACTGATAGATGCATCCGTTGCTTACCTTAAAGGCGAGCCGTTTGTTTTATACCCCGACTTTCAAACCGGCGGATACGTCGATGTTTCCCGTTACAACGACGGCGAGCGGGGAGGCTCGGTGAAAGTCCGTGCGAAAATCAATAAAGTAGATAATAAAACGCTATCGGTCACGGAAGTTCCATTCGGGAAAACGACTTCAACGCTTACGGAATCCATTCTGCGTGCCAATGAAAAAGGCAAGATTAAGATTCGGAAAGTCGATGATATGACGGCAAAAAATGCGGAAATCATCATTCATCTGGCGCCCGGCGTTTCATCCGATAAAACCATCGATGCGCTGTATGCTTTCACCGATTGCGAAATTAGCATTTCACCGAACTGTTGCGTTATCAAGAACAACAAACCGCATTTCTTGGCAGTTTCGGATGCACTGAAAGAAGTCGCAGACAATACCTTACAATTGCTGAAATTGGAATTGGAAATTCAACGGCAGGAACTTCTCGAAAGCCTTCATTTTGCCTCTTTAGAGAAAATTTTCATCAAAGAACGTATCTATAAGGACAAAGAATTTGAAAATGCGAAAGACATGGATTCTGCCTTGAATCACATAGATAAACGCTTGGAGCCTTTCAAAGCCGGTTTTATCCGCGAAATAACACGGGACGATTTGCTTCGCTTGCTCGAAATCCGGATGGGACGCATTCTTAAATTCAACACAGACAAAGCCGATACGCTGATCGCTTCCTACAAAAAACAAATCAAAGAGATAGATAATCACATCAAACACATTATCGATTACGCCATTGACTGGTTTAATAAACTGAAAGAAAAATACGGCAAAGACCATCCGCGTAAAACCGAAATCCGTTATTTTGATACCATCGAAGCAGCCAAAGTGGTGGAAGCCAACGAAAAATTGTATATCAACCGAGAGGAAGGTTTTATAGGCTACGGTCTGAAAAAAGACGAATTTATATGTAATTGTTCGGATATCGACGATGTGATTATTTTCTATAAAGACGGTAAATATAAGATTGTCAAAATCAGCGAGAAGATGTTCGTAGGGAAAAATGTTCTTTATCTCCACGTATTCAAACGCAACGATAACCGCACCATCTACAACGTAATTTACAGGGAGGGCAGAAACGGCACCGCCTTTATCAAACGGTTTCCCGTTACGGGCATCACGAGGGATAAAGAATACGATTTGACTACCGGAAAGGCAAATAGCCGCATCTTGTATTTTTCTGCAAATGCGAACGGTGAAGCGGAGACCGTAAAAATTATCCTGAAGCCCAAACCCCGTCAAAAATTGTTGGTATTCGATAAAGATTTCAGCGGAGTACAGATCAAAGGACGCGGAGCAAAAGGAATTATCCTGACCAAAGCGGAAATCCACAAAATTACGCTTAAACAAAAAGGCGGTTCCACCTTGGGCGGTCGCCAAGTGTGGTTCGACCCCGATGTTTTAAGAATTAATTATGAAGGACGGGGTAATTTTCTGGGTGAGTTTTTTGCCGACGATATGATTATTGTCGTACAGGAAAACGGCGAATTTTATACAACTACTTTCGATTCGGGTAATCATTACCAAGACGGAATTAAAATCATTGAAAAGTTCGATATAAATAAAATATGGTCGGCAGCGCTGTACGACGAAGAACAGCAAGGCCATCCTTATCTCAAGCGTTTCCCGCTTGAAGCAAGTAACAGGAAGCAGAGTTTTCTCGGCGACAATCCTGCCTCCCGCTTGATTTTGCTTAGCGACACCGTTTATCCGAGATTTGAAGTGACATTCGGAGGAGCGGACGCTTTCCGTGAGCCTTTGATAATTGATGTGGAAGAATTTATCGGTGTAAAAAGCTATAAAGCAAAGGGCAAACGGATAACTACCCATGAAGCGGCCGGTATCAAAGAAATCGAACCCACCCGTTTCCCCGATCCGGAAGAAGATGCTCCGCCCCAACCCGATATAGATATCGAACCGGAAGAGGACGAAAAACCAATAACAGAACTGTTGGATGAAATCACGGGACAACAACGGCTGTTTTGAATCCACCCCTCCCCCAGCCCCTCTCCACAACAAGTGTCATTGCGGGCTTGACCCGCAATCCCCTGATATTTTTTGGGGATCCCGCATCAAGTGCGGGATGACAGGTTTTCACAACAGCGACTTGTCTCGTTTCCCGCAATCCGCAATGACAATACTGCTTTTCTGCTTTTTATCCTTTATCCTACTTTTCCCCTTATCCTGCCTGTCTCAAGACATCCCGATTTCTCTGACATATAAAGCCAGCATGCTTGGTTTCGGAACGGGCAGCGTTTACGATTCTTATCTGTCCCCGCTGAAATATACAGGCAAGAATGTAGGCTTGTATTATGAACAAATGAAGAATACGGGACTGAAGGATGGAAACATTTCAGCCCAACATCTTCTCAATGCGAATTATTCATGGAGTGATAACAATTCGGGAACCGCTTCCTATTATGCGGGAATTATGGAATACAACTATGGATTGCTCTATCAATTCCGTCCGGCAGACAGGTTGCAGGCTTTTGCGGGGGTACAAACCGGCGGATTGCTGGGTTTTGTTTACAATACACGAAACGGGAATAATCCGGCAACGGGAAAAGCGCATTTGAATTTGAGCCTGTCGGCAATAGCCAATTACAAAATGCAGATCCGTTCACAACCGGTTCATTTCAGGTATCAACTCAGCCTGCCGTTTGTCGGAGCGATGTATTCGCCCCAGTTTGGCGAATCCTATTATGAAATCGGTCTGGGCGCTACCGATAACTTGGTTCATTTGGCTTCATTTCATAATTATTTTTCCGCCCGTAATATGCTATCGGCGGAGCTTCCTCTCAATAAAACTACCTTGCGGCTCGCTTATTGCTTTTCGTATTACGAGACAAGAATTAATGATTTGGATACAAGATTAATCACGAATACATTCTATATCGGTTTTTCCACTAACTTTTTTGTTGTTCAGGGAAAACAGAAGAAGAATAATTACCGCTATGTTTTTGAATAGAGAAAAAGGGTTAAGGGTAAAGGGTAAAGGGTTAAGGGTAAACGGTAAACGGTTAAGGGTTAACGGTAAAAGGGTACCCTCCACCCTTCACCCTTCACCCTTCACCTTTTACCGTTTACCTTTCACCTTTCACCGTTTACCGTTTACCTTTCACCGTTTACCCTTAACCCTTCACCTTATAATATGTACTCTTTTGTTCTTTTGCCTTCTCTCCTCTTGCGTAAAAATTGAAGAGTATCCGAACAATCCTCGTGGAAATTTCGAGGTCTTGTGGAAAATCTTGGATGAACATTACTGTTTCTTTCAATACAAAGAAATCGACTGGAACAAGATTTATACCGAATATTCGCAGCGGATAGACCATTCGATGAATAACGAATCTTTGTTCATGTTACTGAACGAGATGCTTCAGGAATTGAAAGACGGTCACGTTAATTTGGCCACACCATTCGACATCGGGCGTTATTGGAGTTGGTTCGAAGATTATCCCCGCAACTTCAATGCGAATCTGTTGGATATGTATTTAGGTTCTAACTATGCCATTTCCGGCGGAATCCGTTACAAGATTCTGGAAGACAACATCGGCTATTTGTATTATAAAGATTTCTCTTCCGGTTTGGGTGAAGCCAATATAGATTACATCATTGACAAAATTTCGATTTGTGAAGGAATAATTATTGATGTTCGCGACAACGGCGGCGGATTATTGTCCAATGTTGAAAAATTGGCAGCCCGCTTTGTAAATGAAAAAACCTTAGTAGGATATATCCAACATAAAACAGGAAAAGGACACAACGATTTTTCACAACCGTTTGCCCGATACAACGAACCTTCCTCCCGTTTGCGCTATCAAAAACCCGTCGTTGTTCTCACCAATCGCAGTTGTTACAGCGCTACGAACGACTTTGTCAATGCAATGCGTTACTGTCCGAATGTCATTATCGTCGGCGACAAAACCGGCGGGGGAAGCGGCTTACCCTTTCATTCGGAAATTCCCAATGGCTGGTCGGTACGTTTCTCTGCCTGCCCGGTATTCAATGCCGAAATGCAACAGATTGAATTCGGAATCGAACCGGATATTCATATCGACCTGTTGAAAAAAGATTTGAACGAGGGGAAAGATACTTTGATTGAAACGGCAAGAAGTATATTAAAAGCCTCCGGTCGCATGTAATTATCTTGAAAATAAAATAATTTCTTATTTTAATAATAATCGACATGAACATGAACAATAAAATTTCTTTATTTATTACTCTATTCTTGTTTTATTTTTCCAATATGTTTTCGCAAAGTGTATCTTTCCCTGATGATGCAAAAAAACGGGGATACTATGACAGACCGTATAAACGTTACGAAGCGGAACCGGGGAAATGCGTCAGTAATGGACTGTTTTTGTCGCCTGCTTCTGTGCAAACGGAATTACAAAGTGAAGCCTCCAATGCCGTAGCAACACAACTCATTGAGAAAAATTCATACATTCAGTGGAAAAATGATGAAGCCGCTGATGGATTGGTAATCCGTTTTTCTATTCCCGACGGCAGGAATGGAGGAGGAACAAAAGGTGTAATTGCACTGTATGTTGACGAGAAATTTGTTCAAAATATAAGCTTGGATTCATATTGGGCATGGCAACATGCGCTGATGACAGGGCAAACATATCCGGATAATGTTCCTGCAAGAGATAAATTTGCCCGGATGCGTTTTGATGAAATTTGCGTTAAACTTGCCAGCAAAATACCATCAGGAAGTAGTTTCAAATTGGTAAAGGTTGATGATAACAGGATACCCTACACGATAGATTTTGTTGAACTTGAACTTGTCCCTGCTCCGGTTCTCTATGAGTCGATAACAGATCCGAACAAAGTGAAGTATATCACTGCCGATGGACCGCTTGAAGTCTTTATTGCCAATCATGGAGGAAAAACCATTTATATACCCGCCGGAAAATATAAGGTTGACGAAAGGATTCAAATCAATGAACCCAATACTAAAATTATAGGCGCAGGCATGTGGTACACCGAGATTTATTTTTCCGCTCCCGGAGACAATGAAGAAACCTATTCGAAAAGAGGTATTTATTCCAATCAAAACAATACGGTAATTGACGGATTATTTATCACAACAGCCAGCGACCGGCGTTATTTTATTTTGCCAAACGGACGCAACGGTGGAATTGGAAAAGGGCTGATGGGATCATTTGGCTCAAATTCAGTGATAAAAAATGTGTGGATAGAGCATTTTGAGTGTGGCGGATGGATCGACGGAACAGATAATATGACCGTTCAACATTGCCGTTTTCGCAATCATTACGCAGATGGAATTAATTTTGCAGGAGGTAGAACATCTGCTTGTAAAAATTCCGTTATAGAGCATTGCAGTTTCCGCAACAATGGCGATGATGATATGGCGTCATGGTCAAGCGGAAACTACATGTGTGAAAATATTACCTATCAATTTTGTACCGCAGAACATAATTGGAGGGCATCATCGGTTGGCTTTTTCGGAGGGAAAGGACATAAGGCGCTAAACCTTGTAATTATAGATGGAATGGAGGCTGCATTGCGTGTAACTACGGACTTTCCGGGACAAGCATTCAGCAATGAAGGCTTTCATCTTTTCGATAATATTTCAATATACAACTGTGGTGCGCAAACAGGCCCATTGGGTTTTTATGGAGATATTATTAATGGAGCTACTGCCGGAGCAATTCATATTACCAGCTATTCGCGATACGATTTACTTAATGTAAAATTTTCAAATATAGATATATATAATTCAAGATCCGATGCAATTTTTATCAATACAGGGAATGACAAGCTAATAAAAAATCTGATATTGGAGGATATAAATATTTATAATGCAGGAAGATATGGCATTTCTTTCAATAATGCCGTTGGAGAAGCATCCCATTGCAATATAAAATTTGAAAACATTGTAGAAGATAACTTGGGTCCTGTTCCCGAATCGTTTAAGTTCACACAATCACAAAATTGTTCTAACCAATAATAGCTTGTGCGTTCGGGTTTCATATGGTACAAAGATATTTATTTCTACTTTTGTACGCTAAAAAAAAGCAAATTATGCAATATTCTTCATTTGTTTCAACTACCGGACTTCGAATTGTTCATCTGCTTTCCGATTCTCCTGTTTCATATTGCGGTTTTGCCGTTCAAACCGGAACACGCGACGAGTTATCAGGTCAATACGGATTGGCGCATTTCGTCGAACACATGTTATTCAAGGGAACCGAAAAACGGAAAGTCAGGCACATCCTCAACCGGATGGAAGCGGTAGGCGGCGAACTAAATGCTTATACCACCAAGGAGGAAACATTTTTATATACAGTCTGTTTACGGGAAGATACAGAAAGGGCGATTGAGTTGCTTTCCGATTTGATTTTCCGGTCTCGATTTCCGGAAAACGAAATTGAAAAAGAGAAGGAGGTAGTGATTGATGAAATCCACTCCTGTGAGG
>Ga0082212_10010272_pt1 | contig 11999 bp, 9 predicted proteins | sample TergutNt197P3_FD_71548 | JGI IMG/M metagenome (GOLD analysis project Ga0082212, IMG submission 71548) | Neocapritermes taracua P3 segment gut microbial communities from Petit-Saut dam, French Guiana - Nt197 P3 | ecosystem: Host-associated > Arthropoda: Insects > Digestive system > Gut ... | reverse complement strand
AACTGAAGGTTTCCGAACAGCTCTATTACAACGCAGGGTAGAGCAGTTGGCAGCTCGTCGGGCTCATAACCCGGAGGTCGCAGGTTCGAGTCCTGTCCCTGCTAATAAAACGGTGTCTCATTGAGGGACACCGTTTTTTTATTCAACCTTAAAACGAGTAACTTCTTTCATTAAAAAATCTATTGCTTCACGATTCCTGTTGCTCATTTCGTTGACGTGATGTATCGCGGCGTTTATCTGTTTTGCGCGGGAATCCATCTCGTCCATACCGGAAGTTATCTCATGCGTTGCCCTTTCAAGGTTATTGCTTTCCTGTATCACTTCCTGTGCGCCGCCAAGCATTTCATGCGCGGCGCTTTCTACCTGCCGGGTTATTTCGTTCACACCGCCAATGTCTTCGAGTATTTGCCTGCTGCCCGTTCCCTGTTCTTCCATTGCGCTTCGGATGTTCTCTTCCTGCTCCGCCACAGTCTTGACGCTTGTGTCAATTGCCTCAAATTTATTAAGCACGTTGTCGGTGGAACGGGTAATTTTGTCGATTGATTCTTTTATCATCTTCAGAACAATGCCGATGGTTTTGGATTGTTCGCTGGCGCTCTCGGCAAGTTTACGGATTTCACTGGCGACTACGGCAAAACCCTTGCCCGCTTCTCCGGCATGGGCTGCTTCAATCGCGGCGTTCATGGAAAGAAGGTTTGTCTGGCTTGCGATGTTTTCCATTACCGAATTTATTTCCAAAAGCCCTTCGGAATTTTTGGCTATTTCCTTGATATTCTCCGCCACTTCATGCAGCCCTGAACGCCCTACTTCGGATTCTTCATTGAGTGTCTTTACGCTGCCGGCATTGTTGCTGAGGGTCCCGTTAACTGAATTGATACTGGCTGCCATTTGTTCAATGGCCGATGAAGCCCGGGAAATATTGGCGCTTTGTTTTTCAACATGATCATTGAGTTTATTGATATTTTCGAGTACCTTTCCCATGGTCGAATGGGTTTCGCTGACGCTGGCGCTTTGCTTAATAACACGGCTTTTAACACCCTGTACATTGGCGGTTATCTCGCTCATTGCGGCGGCAGTCTCGTCCATGTTGCTTGCAAGATCATTGCCTATATCAGAAAGGCTCAGCGCTTCCCTTCTGATATTCATTATCAGGTTTTTAATGCTTTCCTGGGTATGATTCAACAGCCGCATCATCTCGCCGATCTCGTCCTGTGACTGCGTTGTTGCTTTTGTGGTTAAGTCCCCTTCTTTTATCTTTTCCAAAACCAAATGAACGGACTTGAGCGGGGAGCTGATGTTCCGGGCTACAAAAAAAACAATCAGCAAAGAAATGAGAATAATAATGCCCGCACTTGTCAGTATTGCAAAAATAACCATGTTCCTTGTCTTCATGGCGATATTTCCATCTTTGACCGAAAGCACATACCAGGGCTCCGATGCGCCATTCATGGGCACAGGGCGGTAGCTCAGGTAAATTGTTCTGCCCGCTTCCCTGAATTTTGCGGAATTGATGTTCCCCCTCATCATATCGCTTATGGCGGCTTTGTATGCGTCAGAAATATAAATGGGCTGCTCTTCGGTAATATTTCCCTGCGCGTTTTGCATGGGGTTTCCTGCCGTGTCCCTTACCGTTACCGTTCTACTCAGGTTGACATAATTATACAGTTCTTCCTGATAGGTGCTGTCCGGATGTGCTACAACAACTCCTTTGCTGTCCAGAATAAATGCCCATGAACCTTCGTTCGCAGTTTCCAGTACAATGTCCTGAAGGGAAGAAAGTTTTATATCGCCGGCCATTATGCCGATCATTGGTGAGCCTGCGGATCCATGTCCGGACATAACGGGATAAAAAATGGAAGCGCAGGGCATATTTGTCCCAACCGAATAATAGGACTCGGAAACAAAAGGTTTTTGCAGCTTTTCCATTTGAACAAACCACCAGCGTTCCTTTCTGTTTCCAAGATTGCCGGAGGAACGCCCGGTCTGCATTCCGTCCATACCCTGGGCATAGAGGAGTTCAAAATAATCATTCCGTTGAAGTGCTGAAACCAAAACCGGAGTTTGCCGGCCGGTATCCAGGGAAATAATATCGTTGTTATAAGCAAGGTTTTCCACTTCCTTATAAGCCTCTTTGATGAATGAATGAAGCGATTGTCCGACATAGAGGGCCTGCCGGGAATTTTCCGCGATTATCTGTTCTTCATAGCTATTGGAATAGACCAGGTAAAAACTTGCCAGAACCGAAACGATGATAAGCATAATGACCAGCATAAAAGAGAGCAGCAGCTTGCTGAATAACGTTTTCATATTAACCGTCCTTACTCCCCATTATCTGCCAATGGGGCTTCCTATCATCACACCTTCGGTAAGAAAGTCGACCCTGCTCCCTTCGATCAGGAACTGTACGTCGCTGACGTTGGGAAACTCCGTAGCTGTCCATACTATCTGCTGTATCTGGGCGGCACTGCCTTCCCTGCCGAAAGTGTTGTATTGGAATTCTTCGTTAAAGCTCAGGTAAGCGGTATTTCCCCTGATTATCGCTGAAAGAATCCTGGTATCGGGCGGAATAAAATTTTGCAGACCGCGGCTGCTTTCTTCGGCGGTGGGTCCCGCAAGCAGCGCATTGATGCAGTCAAGAAGGGGAGCATCCGACATCCGAATTCTCCGATCGGTCTTTGTCAGCCGCAATTCCGCGCCGCCCCGTACTGTCTGCATAAAATAGATGCTTCTGTCGCGGGTCTCGGCGGTTCTTTCCGCGGGAGGCGAGGCGGGCGGCGGTGAAACAGGCGTTGTATCCGCCGGCATCGCAGGAGGTACGGCGGGCGGCGGCTGGGGAGTTTGCTCGGCAGGCCGTGCGGCGGGCCGCTGCGGCGGCTTGGGAAGCGGGGCTGCCGGCGTTTGCGCCTGTGGCAGTGCGGCAGGCGGAAGGGGTACCTCGATCTGTTTTTGCGGAATACTCACGCTGTTTCTGACCTTTGGCAACAGTACAAAAAAGGCGGTAATCAGCACAACGATCATAAAAACCCAAAACATCACCGAGACCGGCACTCGTGCCCGCCTGCCTTTGGACGACGCTCTTTTCCTGCCGGTCTTCCGAACTGCCATACCGCTATGATAGGACAAAGAAACACAGCGGTCAATTATCCTTTTGCACAAGCGGGATATATTGGCTATAGTAAGTCATGCTCAACAAGTTAACCGATGAACTTGCGGTTTGCGGCCTTAGATCTGCCCTTGCCCTCGCGGAATTGCATCCCGAAATAATAAACCGGCTTTTTCTGCGGGAAGATCGTTTCCATGCGTTTACCTTTGTCTGCAAACAGCTTGCCCAGCGCAAACGCCCCTACAAAATATGCGAAGATGAAGAACTGGAACGTATATGTAAAAGTTTTCACCACCAGGGAGTGGTTGCAATGATACAGGCGCCGGTAATAGAACCGCTGACCAGGGAAGACCTGGATTTATGGGCAAATGAAGGCAAAACCGGGCTGGTGCTTCATGATGTAGGCAACGATCACAATCTGGGGGCCATTGCCAGGGCTGCGGCTTTTTTTGACGCGCATTTTATCGTTCTGAACGAAAATGACAGCGAGGCGCGGCTGACAACCAGCGCTTACCGTGTAGCCGAAGGCGGCATGGAGCATATCGCTATGCGGAAAGTCGGCAGCACCACCGCGTTTTTGAAAGACGCCGCCAAAAAAATTATTGTTATTGGAACCGACACCCGCGCACGGCGGCGAGTCGGAGATCTCTGTGACATTGTAAAAGATCGCACGGAATCTGCCGGCCGCCCCGGCATAGCCAAGGGCATAGCCCTAGTATTGGGAAACGAAGAAAGCGGCCTGCCGCAGGAAGTTAAAAACGCCTGCACCTGCCTGCTGCGGATTCCGGGGACGGGCAATATCGAAAGCCTTAACGTATCCCAGGCGGCGGCTCTTTTCCTCCGTGAGATATACGATTTATAGGTACGCCGCCCATGCTCGCCAGCCTTGCCGCTTTGATACAAATGTCCTTCAGATAACGCCCTTCCCTTTCCGACAGACCGGCGCGGCAGATACCATCCCGCAGAAAGCGGGTCTGCTCCTCGCGTCCGGGATTCTTGTAAAAACCGAGACCGGCAAGGACGCCGGTAATATCGGCGGTAAGTTCGTCTGCAGCCCGGCGGCACAGGGGTACCCATTCACCTTTGACCGGTTCCGGCGTCCTGCCGCCTTTCGCCCCGGGACCGTTTTCCACCCCGCCAAAAGCGATAAACAATTCGTATGCGTAAACCTGTACCGCATGGGAAAGGTTGAGGGAAGGAAATGATTCGGAAACGGGTATGTGCGAGGCGATGTTACAATAGTTGAGCTCATCGGCGGTAAGACCAGTACGTTCGTTGCCAAATACCAGAGCCAGTGTTCCCCGGATATCCCTTTCGGCAAGCCAGGAGACAAGGGAGCGGGGAGCCAGGGTAACGCTTTTGCGTTTTCTGCCTCTGCGGCGGGTAGTTCCTACTACGAGCGAACAATCCGCCGCTGCATCCGCCAGAGAGTTATATGTATCAGCGCTGCGCCAGATATCTTCAGCATGTATGGCCCGCGCCAACAGCGGCGGCTCATCCAAAAAAACCGGGGCAACCAGCCTTAGCCGGGAAAGACCCATGTTTTTCATCACCCTGCACACCGCCCCAACATTGCCCGGTTCGGCGGCGCGGCATAAGATTATCACTATATCAGATAAATCCATAAGCCATTTTAACACAGTGATACGTCCGATTTGACAAAACCACAAAATATTCCGATAATATATTTAAGGAACCACAATGGTTAATAATGATATTGTCCCCGGATTTGATGATGAAAAAGACGATAGCCTCAAAATCAAACTTCAAAAAATTGAAGATGTAGATAGATGTCTCGTTCTGAACTTGAATGGCTATATTGATACCTATAATTCCAGTTATTTTCAAAAACGGGTTCAGAAAGTTATTGACGCAGGCTATACCCGGCTTATTTTCGGCTGTGTCAGTCTTAACTATGTTTCATCAACCGGTATCGGCTCTTTTACTTCCTTTCTGAAAAATGTAAAACCCAAGGGCGGCGATGTTGTATTACTCGAAATTCAGCCAAAAGTCTACGAAGTGTTTCAGCTGCTGGGTTTTTCCCAGTTTTTTAATATCAACGATGACCTTGACGAAGCCATTGATATGCTTCGCGACAATACGGATGAATCTGTTCCCTCTTTGTTCCCTGTAATGTTTGCGTGTTCTGTCTGTTCCAAAAAGCTTAAGGCTGTCAAACCCGGCCGTTTTCGCTGTTCCGAATGCAAGACCATTCTTGATGTTGACGGTACCGGGAAAGTTACGTTAGGTTAAATTGCCTGTGGATAACTTGTGGAGGAACAGGGATACTTTTCCCCAAGGTCTTGCTTTCAACCCTTTCTCGTGTTAATCTTAAAATGTGAGAAAATTGGCCAGACTGGCGCTGTTCTTTAGTCTCTGTTTTGCGATCTTGTTTGTTTCTGTAACGGGAATGCGCTTTTTGGCGATTCGCCTTGAATGGGTAAGGGCGCTGTCCGCACAGCCGGGATCTATCCTGACCGGCCTTATCACCGCAGCCCGCTGGGCATCTTCTCTTGCACTGTATGTAAGCATACTTTTAAGCCTGAGCCTGTCGGTCCGCGAGAGGATGTTTACCCCCGGCACGATTCTTATCATAGCTTTGCTTGCCATTGGTTTTACCTGGGGCATTGACGAGGCGCTGGCAAGCTGGGAGTATGTGCCGTCCGCAGAAATGGCGGCAAAGCCGGTGGGCAGACCGGGGCTGATACTTTCCAATTCCGGGCGGGCTTCCAGCGCAGCCCTGGTGCTGCTGGAGGGTCCTGCAAGGCCGGAGGGGGCAAGAGTGGTGGCAATACCCGGCAGACCCCTGGAGTACCAGGATACCTTTGCCGGAAGGGACGCGGCGCTTGCCGGTCTGCCGCCGGCACCGTTTCCGGATGACACCCCGTGGTTTCTCAAGAGCCTTGCCATTGATTTTCGCCTGAGCGCCGAAAATATGCAGCGGCTTTCCGGCGAAGGGTTGATCCCGTTCCTCACCTATGTGGTACCTCTGATCCTCCTTTTGTGCTCCCTTTTATTTATCTTTAGATTGAGCGCCTGGCCTCTGGCAGATGTCTTCCTGGGCTGCCTTGCATTCAGGGGAATTCTTGCCCTGGAAACTTTTTTTAATTCGCCGGAAATGCAGGAAGTCTTTGCTTCTTTCCTGCAAGACCGCCTGCCCGCTTCGTATGCGGTTCCCCTTATATTCTGCGGCGTTGCCATCCTGGCTTACCTGTACTCATTCCTTGCTCATCTGACAAAAAGGCAGAGTAAAAAATGAAAGTAAATACGGATACGCTGCGTTCGCCTGCGCTCATCTTTTTCGGGTATGTTGCAGTGGGCAGCCTTATAATTCTGGGTTTCCGCCATATTTTTCCGGGCGAGATTGCGCCGCTGCCCATCTTTGCCAAAGACTGGCGCTTGATCCGGAGTTTAATCGACATCATCGCCCTGTTTCCCGCTCTGGCCTTTTCCGCGCTGGTAATTCCCTTCGGCCTTCCTTCCGGTTACGATGACAGCTATGCAAGGTTCTCGCCCTATTTTTTCCAGCGCATGGTAGTTCCGGTTATCACGGCGATATGCGCGGCGGGTATATATTCCCTGCTGTTCTTTCTGGCCCTGCCCCTGGCGAAAAATTATGAAAAGGATATGCTCTTTCAGGGTGAATTGTACCGCATGGCAAAAGAGCGGGCGCAGGTGCACGGAAGAGCCGGAGAATGGGTTGAGGCATCACAGTATATCGGCATTTGCGACAGCGTGTGGGAAGAAAGTCCGGAGCTTGAATCGCTGCGCGGCGAGGTTGATCTTCACCTTGATGAATCGCGCTACAGCATAACAAAAGACAGAGAGCTGGCGGCCCTGGAAAAACGCAGCGCGTCGGTTTCGGCATTGCCCGGACAGCGGGAGCCGATTGACACCCTGGAAGCCCTTGCCCTTGGAGAAGCCGCGCTGAACGAGGGACGGTTAATGGACGCCCATTGGCTTGCTACGCTCGGCGGGCGTATTGCCAGAGAGGGCAGCCTGGAAGCCGCTGCCGCTGCCCGGCTTGCCGCTCGTGCATGGAACCAGATTGAAAGCCAGCGGCCAACCCCGCTTGAAGCCCGCCTGTATTCACTGTACCAGCTCAAGCTGTCGGCTTATCAGGCAATGGTGTCCGGCGACTGGATACGGGCATTTTACCTGTTTCAGGAACTTTTCGAAAAAAGCCCCAACGATCCCGACGCAGAAAATTTCCTTGCAGCCTGCGAAAAGGGAACCAAAGAAATCGCGTTTTTCATTGAAGAAATGGGAATACTACCCGGCCAAACCAATGTAGGGGTAATCTTCTCGCTGCCCGGTTACAGCGGCGGACAGGGACGATCGGTGATGCGCGCTGCCAGTCTTACTTCCTCGCCCGATTACGCATACGGAACGGGCATTGAATACATGGCTTTCGATTCCGGGGCAAATCTGCTCTACAGCCTGCAGGCGCCTTTTGCAAAATTTCTGCCAATTACGTTTAACGGTCAAAGGCAGGTCCTTATCCAGATGCGGGCGCTGGATCGCAACGATTCTTCAAGGCGCTGGGAGCCTGAATGGGAAGTGCTGGCCGGAAACACGGATTATCACGGCGCCGCGCAGATCACGCTGGGTATTAGCTACGAGACATTTTTGGTACTCACGCAAATGCGGCAGGAACTGTCCGGCATGCAGATCGGCGAATTGTTTGCTACAAAAGACATTGCGCCGGAAATGGGCTATATTCCCGAAGTTTTTGAGGCGGAGATTCTCAATCGTCTGAGCGGCTGTCTCTTTTTCCTTCCGATGGCGGTTATCGCACTGCTGTTTGGATGGCGTTTCCGCTGCAAGGGGAATCCGCGCTATATTTTTATACTACTGCTCCCCGTTCTGCCGCTGGTGTTTAACGGCCTTGCCTATATATACAGAGCCGGTCTTAATATCATAGGAACCTCGCTGGTCATTGCCCTGGGTTTTTCCACCGCCCTGACGCTGTATATTGTTATTCTGGTGCTTTTTTTCCTGCTTTCGCTGATTATGCTCGCGGCTCAGCACAACTAATGTTCGGCAATAGTGCGGTTACTTTACCATCCATGTAACACGAATGCCGGTGGAAATGCGAATACCGGCAGCCAAATCCGCGCCAAAATTATCACCATCATTATTGTCGCTAAAATAGGACTGCCATGCCAGCTCCGCGTAAGGCGCTACATGTAATCCGCCGTTTCTATATGCAAAAGGCGCTGCCGTAATGCCTACCGCGCCAAGCCAGCTTGTTCCTCCGGTGTACCGGCGGCTGCCGCTGCCAACTTTCAGCGCGGCATCCCCGAAGCTAAGTACCGGTCCCGCAAAAATGAGCAGCTTGTCGCTTAGGCCCCAGGAAAGAGTCAGCGGAATACGGAAAATCCCCAGCGCGGTGTCCCATTCGGGACGCAGTTCCAAACCAAGAATCATCGGCTGGTTAAAGGGAGCAATGGCAATTCCTGTACGCAGCTGGGCGGCACCTCCCCGCAGTACATTACCGTCGGCAAAATAGGTATTCCAGGTCGGCGCTATGGCAATGCCCATAAAAACATTGCCGGCGCTTTGCCGGCTTGCCGCCGATGGTCTTTCCCTGCCGGGCGTTTTTTTATTTTCCGCTGCTGAGGGATTCTTCCCGCCGGTGTTGGTGTAGTTGCCCGCTTCCGGCAATGCCCTGCCCGCCCCGGCATAGGTACGCGACCAGTACCGCTCGTCAAGGGTGGAGTAGATTACCCCGGTAGACGGCCCCTCCGAGGCGGCATGGATAAACCGCCTGCCCCCCACAAAAATGCCCACATGGGAGATTTTCCCGTTGCCGGTTGTTTTAAAAAACAGCAAATCGCCGGGCTGGGCTTTTTCAATTTGAATTTTTTCCGTCCATGCGTACAGGCCTTCGGCATTCCGGGGAACGGAAATCCCCAGCGCGTCGCGGAAGCTCACAAACACCAACCCGGAACAGTCCAGGCCGCGGCGATCAAGGCCGCCATAGCGGTAAGGGGTGCGTTCGTATTTTCCGGCTGCGGCAAGAAGACGATCCCGCGCCTGTTGGTACGCGCTGTCTTTTTCCGCCGTAGACGCCGATGCGGGGGGCGCGGACGCAAAGCCATTCTCAAGCGGCGCGGCAGAGATCTGTGCGGCGCCCAAAAACACTATAGCGCAAAGAATGGCTATAACACGCGGCATTTCCTCTATTATCGGCTGTTATTGGCGCCGGGAAAAGAGGCCGCCGCCGGGAACGGCAGCGGAAAATTTCACTCGGCGCGCTGTTTTTTCGCAGCCTTCACCTTGCCCAATTCCCCAACGGCATTTACCAGGTCATTGTCTTTGCCTATCTCATCGATGGAAGCCGGAAGGCGGTAGGTCCAGTTAAAGTCGTTGCAGGTTCCCGGCACGTTGATGCGTTCCGAAGCGGGGTTTTGCGAATACCATTTGCTGGAAAGGTGCAGCAAGTCCTGAATCTGAAAAACGCGCAGGCGGGAACAGGCCGACGCTGTTTTGGCAAGAATTATTTTTGCCGTTCCGGGATTGTACACTCTGGGCAGGGAGGGGAAACCCAAAAAGCCGGAGAACTGTTCCTGATTTGCCTCGACTTCCCACCATTCGCGGACGGTGGAACTGTCATGCACCGCCGGGGTACAGACCGAAAGTTCAGGATATTCTTCAAAGGGAACATAGGGCTGGCCTTCCGCGTCCCAGTTGCGGTGCCAGCGCACCACGCGCAGGCCAAGGATGTTGAGCTTCGTAAGCACTTTGGGAACACAGGGCGGTACTGCGCCCAGATCCTCCGCACAGGGCAGCATGGGCGAAGATTTTACCAGCACAGAGAGTAGATTCTTTCCGTGGTCTTCCCAAATTTTTTCCGATTTTGCCATGTGTTTTTGCACCAGGGCTTCCACGTTTGTCTTTTCTTCTTCCGAAAGGGAATGATAGGCGCGGGAATCCTTGTAATACCATACGGGAGCAAATTCTCCCTTATCGTATTCACTAAAAATCCGGTTATGCCAGGCGTCGCAAAGATACGCGCATACAGAAGGATGCAGTTCAAGGGCATCAATATCTTTTTCGCCCCGTATCTTTTTCTTGAACAGCCACAACTCTTCATCGCCGATACGATCAAGGACTTTCTCAAACAGTATTTTTGCCGCCGCCTCAATTTCGCCGTCGCCAAGGTTTTGGCGCAGAACATCCATCAGCTCGCCGGTGGGGATGTGGGGCTGTGAAACCCAGCGGACGCGGCCTTTGTCAAAGCCAAGTTTTTTCAAATCGGCTGAGGTAACCGGCGTGTAGGGAACGTAACGCCCCAATGCGGAAGTATTATCGAAAAGGGACGCCGCCCAGATTCGGAAAAAGCCCAATACATGATCGATACGGTACGCCTGGTAGTATTTGCCCGCGATGGCGAGCCGGTGCCTCCACCATGCGTAGTTGTCTTTTTCCTGGGCATCCCAGTTGTACAGGGGGAAGCCCCAGTTCTGGCCTTTGGGACTGTACATATCCGGCGGCGCACCGGCGGAAAGGTCGCGGATAAAAATTTCCGGGTGTGCCCACACGTCGCAGCTATCGTCGTTCATCAATATGGGCAGATCCCCTTCCAGCATGATCCCCGCATCGGCAACCGCCCGTGCCGCCGCGCTGAACTGCGTATCCAGCGCCTGCTGCAGCCATGCCCAGAACAGATGTTCGCCCCGGAGCTTTGGATCTTCCCACAGCGCGGCCATATCCTTGACCGTTACCTCACGGTGGGTTTTCCAGTTCTTCCAGCTTTTCTGTCCGTTTGCGTCCTTTAGCCTGCGGAAAATCGCGTAGGGCTTGACCCATGAATTCTGCTCGATCCAACTGCCCAGAGAACCTTTCTTGTCCGCGCTTTTTTCTATAGCGGCGGCGTTCGCCTTGTAAATAGAGCGAAGAAGATCCATTTTTGCCGTGAGGACTTTGTGGTAGGGAAAGCGCTCCATCCCCCCAAATTCCTTGTCGATAGCGGCGATTTTGGTTTCAAACCCTTTTGCTTCGCCGAGATCACCGATCCGCAGGTACAGGGGGTGCAGGGCAAAGGCGGTCAGGCTGGAATAGGGTGAGTTATCGTAGCCGGTATCGTTCACCGGCAGCAGCTGGATAAGATCGATTTTCATTTTTTTGCATAACAGGGCAAATTCCGCAAGATCGGGAAATTCCCCTACGGCGGTAGCTTTACTGCCCCGCAAGGCTCCAACCGGTACAACCGTGCCAAGTAAGCGTGAGTTCGCCATATTTTACCCTCCTTTGCGCTTCCTGCAGTATAGCGCAGGCTCGGGCTGCTGGCAACAAATTTGGTTAACTTTAATCGATTCCCGCCGCTTTTCTGAAACGTTGTACCGTAGCAGCCGCGATGGGGCGGGCTTTTTCCGCTCCCTGTGCAAGAATCCGGTCCAGCGCGGGAATATCCGCCATTATGGTATCGTAGCGTTCCCTCATTGGAGCAAGCTCGCGGTTTGCCGCGCGGAACAGTTCTTCTTTCGCCTCGCCCCAGCCCATGCCTCCGGCGCGGTAACGGGCGGCAAGCGCGGCCTGTTCCTCTGCCGTGGCAAAGAGTTTGTACAGCAAAAAAATCTGGCTGGTTTCGGGGTCTTTCGGTTCTTCGACCGCCTGGGAATTGGTCACCACCCGCATGATCGTTTTTCGCAGAGTTTTTTCCGGTGCAAACAGGGGAATGGTGTTGCCGTAGCTCTTGCTCATCTTCCTGCCGTCAAGCCCCGGCACAACGGCGGCATTTTCCTGTACGCCCGCGCGCGGAATTTTCAGCACCGGTTTGCCGTAGTTGGCGTTCACCGATTGGGCGATGTCCTGCGCCATCTCGATGTGCTGCACCTGATCTTTCCCCACCGGCACCACATCGGAATCAAAAATGATAATATCGGCGGCC
>Ga0082212_10010271_pt1 | contig 11999 bp, 12 predicted proteins | sample TergutNt197P3_FD_71548 | JGI IMG/M metagenome (GOLD analysis project Ga0082212, IMG submission 71548) | Neocapritermes taracua P3 segment gut microbial communities from Petit-Saut dam, French Guiana - Nt197 P3 | ecosystem: Host-associated > Arthropoda: Insects > Digestive system > Gut ... | reverse complement strand
CCCCGTAAGTACCTCGCCCATTTTAAGATGTACTTTCACCGACGCCCGCGACTCTTCACGATTTTCAATCATGACGAAGTTTTGCGTTTTCGGAATGGTCAAAATGACTTGTGAACGGTCAACCTTGTCAATATCGTTGAGGTAAGCGACAATCCACTCCTGCAACTGTTGACGTTGCTTTTCGCGCATGGTCGCGTCTGTCGAGAACATATCCACGCCCTCGTCCCAGACATTGTTGTTGACACGCGGCTTCGGCAACCCCGCCTCGCTTATCGCCCGTCTGGCTCTCATGCGTACGTTTTCCTTGACGAAAATCTCGTTATTGCTGCTCACGCGCTCAATTTCGATTTCCGCATCTGCCAATGCAGATTCAATCTGTATAACCTCATCTCTGTCCGCCGCCAAAACGAGTGACACCACGTCAGAGCGGTTCAAGAGCGCGGTAAGTATAATCGCAGACACAATGACTACGCCGGCAACCGCGAGAATAATAATCTGCGTTTTGCGCGCAATACTCGTCCATTTATCCTTAACGAACGTATACCCGCCCGAAACAGATGACTTGAATTTATCCATACCTTTAATCAACCCTCACATTCCTAATAAACATCAGCGGCGGCTGTCTAAATCTGCATTCTGATAATGTCGTTATACGCGTCCAAGACGTTGTTACGGACGTTGATGAGCAAGTCCGTCGCGATTTCGGCTTTCACCATATTGAGTGCCATCTGCTCAAGGTGGTCTGTTTCGCCGAGCATCAGTTTAACCATGTCTTGGTCTTTGATTCGATTGGTTTCAATCGCGTCAGACATCACGCGCGAGAACACGTCCAAAAAAGTCGCCTGACCGGTAGAAATGCGCGAAGTTTGCGGTGCAATCGCTTGTCCTGACGCGGTTTGCACGCCGTACGTAGTTAATGGTGTGATATTCATAATCGCTCCCCTTTAATAATCTTTACTTAATCGCTTTTATCGTCAATCCGCCAAGCCGGCGGCTATTGTTTTCGGAGGTTGCCCTTCCTTAATTACGCCCTAATGTCAACGAACGGGACGCCAAACTCGCCAACGAGTTGAACACTGAATAGTTGAGCATGAATGACTGTTGCGCCGCCATGTAGTCCATCTGTTCTTCCGCTACGTCTACGTTGGGCATATAATAGTATCCGTCCTCATCGGCGTGAGGGTGTGTGGGGTCATACACAGGCGTGAACGGTGTCTCGTAGTCCTTGAGAACCGCTTGAACCTGAACACCCCGATTCGTGGTTTTCTCTCTGCGTTCCGCAAGAGTTAAGTTAAGTACATCACCGAATTTGCGCTTGCGTATATCCATCTCGACGTTCTTGAGACCGCGCACTTCCTGAAACAACGTGATTTGCCGCCTGAACGCCTCTCCGGTCTCTGTCATAGTGGTGGAGGCGTTGGCTACGTTGTGTCCGATGACCTCCATTCGCAACCGCTGTGCCGACATTCCTGATGTGGGAATTGTCAAGTGCGGCAAAAAACTACCCATATTTATACCCATCGTTTAACTCCTCACTTACTCATAGCCGAGCGCAACATTCTGAACTCCGACTCAAGCTGTACCATAATCGCCTCTTGCCTTAGCGCGTTATTTCGCAACATCGCCGCTTGGTGTTCATAATCGACGTTGTTGCCGTCTGGTTGACCGTTTGTGAAGTCGTCAACGATAATATCGTTGATGCGTATGTTCAGTTCCTGCTGATACTTATGCTTGGTGTTGCCGTCCATTCTTTCGCGCAAAACCCCCGCGAAACTCATGTACCGTGACTTAAACCCGGGCGTATCGACGTGAGCAATGTTATTGGCAATCACCTTGGTGTTCTCGGCGGTGTACTGCAACCCCTGCTCTAATACTCGAAACGAGGTGGTGTTGAACAATCCCATACACTTCTCTCCTTATACCTTATTATATATAACGCATACACACGCATAAACACGCGTATAAAATATTACGCCTTTACATTATACTACATTTGAAATAAAATTTCAACAAAAATCTTGAATAAATTTTTTTATTTTTTTTGGAAATTTTACAGCAATTTGTCAAAAGCCGCGCAACCGCCTGTCTTTATCGCGTTTCTTGCGCGCGATTACGTATGCGGACTCCTTGAAAACATACTCAGGTGCGGGGGGCAAATTGTCAAAGTTTTCCTTTGCGGCGTATATTGAGCGGATAATTTCGTCAATGTTCTCAAATTGGCGCGGTATGAACATTTTGTCCAATCGCTTATACCCCGCTTCATTGTAGAAAAATTCCTTGAAAATCAGCTCGCCCTCCTTAAAGGTATAGCCTAATCGACTGCTCTTGCCCACATACGCGCGAATGCCCTGCGCTTTGATTATGATTGACCTGCCTTTGCGCTGCGTACCGACTGCCTGCGCCGAAACGAACACATTCAGCGGAATTATGAACAGTTCGCGCAATACGATTCTCTCGCGACCCTCGGGGTATCGCCCTGCATACACGCTGACAATCACATCTTTCAAGCCGATTTCCACATAAGTATATTTGGAGTGTGTCCGAATAAAGTGTTCGCTGACCTCCAGCATGACCCGCACGATAATCGCGAACAGCAACACCACTCCGCCGATGATTGCTGCGGCAGGGAGCAGAATCCCGCTGTTCATGAGGTTGCGGAAACTCAGCAACAGGCACAACGTCAGGAACACTACGACGAATACGGCAGGTGCCGCAGTATACTCGAAGAATCGGCGAATCTTCCTTCTATATATATTCGCGTCACAATGAAAATACGACTTCATGAAGGCAACCTCCGCGCTATGTGTAAAAACGGACAAAACATAGCAATGTACAACAGTATATCACAGAAATGTCAAAAAGTAAAGCGGAAATGCTTGTATTTTGAGTTATTTTTTGGTTGCAAAAAATTTTACCTCGAAACGCCTTGATTTTTTACGCGCTTTATAGTATAATTAGTATTAGTTATGCTTAAACCTTTTATCAGGTATGCTTAAACCTTTATCAGGAGGAGCCATTCATGAACCCTAAACACATACGTGATGTTCAAATATACAACAGCAACAACACCATGATTATGTCCTTTGACAAAAATTACTCTTTTCCCGCTAAGCGAATCGGCGACAAGATTATTGACGATATTATCTCTTTTAAGGGTAAAAAACTCCCTATTTTTGATGAGAGTGACCAGTTATCCGTCATCATCAACATGAAGAGCGGCGAACGAATCAAGTATTTCTGCACCACGGCGTTCTCGTCATTGCGTGTGCTTGAGTTGCGCCTAAATGCCGCACAAGCGCGTACGCTTGAAGACAAGCGGCGGTTTTATAAAATCAAAATTGAGATTAACTGTCGCATTAACAGCGCGATGCGCGGCGAGGAAACAGTTATATTCCCACAAGCACTCTACGGCAAAATCAAGGACATCAATATCGGCGGCGTATTCGTATCGGTGGACGATAACGTATACTTTGAAAAGAACGATATTATCACCGTTCACGCCGTTCTCGGTCATGAAGTTCTTGAAATATCGGCGACTATTCTGCGCGTCAAGAAGAACGAACACGGCGAAATAAGCGGGTACGGCTGTTCGTTCACGGAAATCAGCCGACATCAAGAGGAGATGATTTCCTCTTATATAAACAAAATCCAATTTAAGGAGCGTCAGATTCAGCGTGACAAGGAACTGCTCACAAAGGATATTTAGATGAGAATAAGAAAAACGAAGACGCTTCGTAATACACTGCGCGGAACCATGGCGGTGTTGATTTGCGTTCCTGTAGTCGCCGTTTCTGTGGTGGGGGCGTTCGCCGTTTCGGGGCGGCTGTCACAATCGGCGGCGGACTCTGCTGCGGCGTCGGCACAGGCGAAGAGTTTAGGTATTTCGGAGCTGATAAGCGAGTATATCGCTTTTTTGGATTCGGCGGTTGCACTTGATATAATGGTGCAATCCGCCACGGCGACTAACTTGGAAGCACGCGAGAAGGCGCAAATGTTCATGTCGGCGCATACTATGAACATTCTTGGATTGAACGACTTACTCCTTGCCAATCCCGACGGGTTGATTATCGAGAGTTTTACCCAAAGCGATGAGCATGGCTATAACTTCCGCGACACCGATACGCTGAAGAATATCGCCAAAACCCCTACCCCCGTGTCGGAGTTCTATGACGGCAACAAACGCTTCTTTGTGGCGCGACCGATTTTGAGCGAAGATAACACAGTGGGTTATATTATCCTAATAATCGACACAGCGTTAATCTCCGATTACTTAGATAACGTCAGCGAATCGGGCGATTTCGCCTTATTCGACGAGTCGGGCAACCTCACTCGCCCTGATGCCGAAATAAGCAGTCTCATGCGCGACAGTATAGCCGCATATAACGCGGGAACGCTTGTCCCACCTACGCAGGAGGGCGTTGTGAGGTTTGAGCGCAATCGCCATTATGGGACAGTGGGCAGTATCGCGGGGACTAAATGGCGTTGGATTGCTTTGGAACCTACCGCGACGGCGAATAATGCGGCAGTTGACGTATTTGTGCGGGTATTTGGCGTGGCAATCGCGCTATGTATCATCAATTTAGCGATTATGTTCCGAATTTCGCGTAATATGTACAAACCGCTTACGTCGTTGGCGGAATCGCTTGAAAAGGCAAGCGGAATCGGGGTTGATGAGCCTGTGTTCGTCAAAGTTGACCCTGCCATTACGCGAAACCCTGAATTTTCGCAGTTGCTGGTCGATTATAACACGGTGATTGAACAAGCCGAGGGTGCATACGTTGCCGCTAAGAATGCTGCGGCTTCCCATAACGATTTCAAGTGCGCGTATGACTTCCTTACGGGGTTGTATGACCGCAACACGTTTACGGCAATGCTCATGGAAACGCTCACACAAGCGGCGGCGAATGATAACGAACCTGCGGTTTTGTTTGTGGAGTTGGACAACTTCAAGCCCACCTGCGCCGAGTATGGGCATACAGCGGGAGACGAGCGCGTGAAGTTTGTTGCGGCTAAGTTGAAGAATCTCGCGGCGTCGGTGAGCGAAACTGCGCCGGAGTTGTCGACGGCTCAAACAGCATATGCGGGGCGGTTCGGCGGCGGAAAATTCGCACTGTGTTTAGCGCAACGCCCTGCCGATATTGACGAAACCGACGGCATGGCAGATGTATGCGAGGCAATCATTGAGGCGTTGCAGGAGGGATATTATTGCCCTGCCGCCGAAGTGCAGATGAACATTACGGCTTATGTCGGCGGCGCAGTTGTTGCAAGAAATACACCACTATCTGCGGGCGCAATCATTGCGCGGGCGGACAATGCTGTTTACTTGGCTAAAAAGAACAGTAAATCGGGCGAATCTGACTACTATGTCTTTAAGGAGAATACAAAATGAACGACAGTCAACTTAATTTTTTTGCGAAGATGATTTCTTCAGCAATGAAAAGCGGGGACATGGATAAGGTGGGCGAAATGTATGCTAAGGTATCCGCTACTGCTGACATGGAACAAGCCGCGAAGTTGGAAGCTATGATTGCTGAATTGATGGGGTAAATATTACTTATGTTTCTATTTCGCTGGCTCTGGAAGAATATGCAGGGCGAACGCCGCAAATGTATTGTGGGGTTAGTTTTAGTGTGCGCGGCACAGGTTATTATGGTTTTTAATCCCTTTGTTATGAGGATTGTTATAGACACGTTCATAGCCTCCGAAAACGCCGCCGAAAACTTGGCGACGAAGCAGACGTTACTGTTCGCGCTAATCGGGCTGACAATTGGAATCACGCTGTTTCGGTCAGTGATTATCTACAGCGTTCAGATGTTGTTCGAGTCCTGCTCGCAGGGCGTCGTCTATCGTATACGCAAACACTTGTTCGAGAATATGCAAAAACAAGATGCGGACTTTTATGACATTCACCGCACGGGTGACATTATGACACGGCTGACGGGCGACATCGAGATGATACGGCACACTACGGCGTGGTCGATTCGGACGCTGTTCGAGAACATCGTGATTTTCGTGACGGTAAGCGTCTTTTACTTCACTATCAACCCCTACATGGCGTTGTGTATGTTGGGGCTGACTCCGTTGATTTTCGTTTTTTCAATGATGTTACAAAAGCGCGTCGGTCCACTATTCGGCGAACAGCGAGAGCGACTTTCCGCGCTCAACACAGCCGCCGAGGAAAACATATCTGGCAATCGCGTGGTTAAGGCGTTCGCCGCCGAAGATTACGAGGTTGAGCGGTTTCGTGAAGCCAACAACGGCTACGCCGAGCAGAGCAAGAAAACGTCTATCGCGTGGTGGAAGTTTTTCTTTCCCATGGAAGTCACGTCCCAGAGCATTTTCGTGGTGCAAATGCTTGCGGGCGGATTGTTTGCGATTCGTGACCCCAACTTCACCATGGGCGACTATATGGCGTTCTCCATGTTAGCGTGGGCGGTGTCCATGCCGTTGAGCATGATGGGGTACGTTATCAGCGACTTGAAGCGGTTCTCGGCGTCGGCGAACAAGGTCATCGAAGTGTATTACAGCCGCCCGAAGATTGTTGACCGTCCTGACGCGGTGGCTCTCGAGGGACGCATTCGCGGTGAAATCGAGTTCCGTAACGTGAGTTTCTCCTACCCCAAGCCCATTGCCAAGCCTAAGAAAAGTAATGACGATAATCAACCCAACGCGCCGTTAAAAGTTCTGCAAAAGATTAACTTCAAAATAGCCGCCGGCGAAACAGTCGCGATTATGGGGGAGACCGGCGCGGGTAAAACGACGCTCGTGAACTTGATTCCGCGGTTGTATGACGTTACGAAGGGCAGCATCCTCATTGACGGACAGGATATTCGTATGCTGAAACTGCACGAGTTGCGTTCATCAATCGGGATTGCTACGCAGGACGTCCTTCTGTACTCCGACACCATTGAGGGAAATATCGCGTTTTCTGACCCTGAAATGCCTGTGGAAAAAGTTGTCGAGTGTGCGAAAATGTCCGACGCGCACAACTTCATCATGAACACCTCCGACGAGTACGACACGATTGTGGGTGAGCGCGGTGTGGGGTTGTCGGGAGGGCAAAAACAACGTATTGCGTTAGCACGTGCGTTGGCAGCGGGTAAGTCCGAGACGTTCGGGGGACGTTCAAAGTCGGTGATTCCGCCGAGTATACTGATATTAGACGACACCACTTCTGCGGTGGATTCCGAGACGGAGGCGTTTATTCAGGAGAGCCTTAAGGGGTTGGAGGCAGATTGTACCAAGATTATCATTGCGGCACGTATTTCGAGTTGTAAAGACGCTGACAAGATTATCGTGTTGCAGGACGGACGGATTACTGAGATGGGCACACATGATGAATTGGTGCATGGTGACGGATATTACCGCGAAGTGTACGATTTGCAAAGTTAGGAATGGTTGATTTTGTGCATACTATATAGTAATGGAAGGAAGGTGATTTTTGTGACTAATAAAGACGATATTAAAGTTTTGTTCGAGAATACGAGTCGGGAAGAGCGCGGGAAGTTGGTGTTGGAGTTGATGAGGAAACGCGGCGCAAAGACGATTGAGTTGCCTGTTGATGAAAACGGACACGCTTTCATTGATAAGGAAAAGTATCCTGATTTGTATGAAAGGTGGTCGGGCGACTAATGAAACTGACTCCTTTGAATATTTATATCGGTTACGTATCGTGGAATGGGGGCGGTAAAAACCGCCCTGTCCTGATTATACGACATGATAATAAGAGTGCAGATGTGCTAAACATAACAACTAAATTCGACGGCAAAAGTGAATTTATTCGAAGTAAATACTTCAAAATCAATGATTGGCAGGAAGCCGGGTTATTGCGGCAATCGTATGTTGAAACAATTGAGACGGTTAGTTTACAAATTTCTTCTATTGATACAGATAACTTAATCGGCAGATTAACCGAAAACGATGAACAACGATTGATTGAATTTTTGTCGGGGTTTGAACAATAAATATTGCAAGGAGCGAAACATGGCACGAAATAAATTCGATATAGATGAAGAATTAGAAACGCCGTTTGACATACGGCACTTCAAGCGCGCCCTCGTCTACGCGGGGCGATATAAGTGGAGAATCATGTTAGGCGTTCTCCTCAGCTTAGTGTCGATTATTGCGGGATTGGCGGGCCCGATGCTCGCACTGTACGCCATTGACACGGCGATTCCAAACAAAGACGTTTCGCTGTTGTTTCTGCTCGCAGGCGGAATGTTGACGGCGACGTTTACGGGCGTATTCTTCGCGCAACGCCGTTCAATCGTCATGACCAAAGTCGGGCAGGATATTATTTTTGACATTCGGGAGGATTTATTTGCTCATTTGCAAAAACTCTCTTTTGAGTATTACGATAATCGCCCGCACGGCAAAATTTTAGTCAGGTTAGTCAACTACATAAACAGCGTATCGGAACTCATGACCAACGGAATCATCAATTTCGTTATGGAAATGCTCAACTTGCTGTTCATCGCAGGGGTGATGTTCTTCGTTTCGTGGCAGTTGGCGTTGGTGGTACTCGGTGGGCTTCCGTTCTTTATCGGCTTCATGCTCTTTCTCAAGAGCCGCCAGCGCAAGGCATGGCAGGACGTGTCAGACAAAACGTCAAACATGAACGCCTATCTGCACGAGAGTATCGTCGGCGTGGGAATCACTAAGGCGTTCACGCGCGAGGACGAAAACGCGGAAATATTCGATAAACTGTCCGTTTCGTACCGCAAAAAGTGGATGCGCGCCGTGACATACTCGCTGTTGGTGTGGCCCACCGTCGATAATATCGCCAACATTGTCCGCGGCTCGATTTTTATTGCGGGGCTTGTCGTATTCGCAGGTGCGGCGGGCACAGGCGCGGCGACGTTGGGGACTGTTGCGGCTATGAGCCAGTATTCATGGCGGTTTTGGCAGCCGCTCATCAATCTCTCGAATCTTATGAACACGTTCATTACGGCAGTCGCATACCTTGAACGAATATTCGAAGCGTTGGACGAACCGGTTAAAGTCACCGACAAAATCGGCGCGGCGCAAATGCCGCTCATCAAAGGCGAAATTGCATTCGAGAACGTGACGTTCTCGTACGAGAATAACAAGACTACGACTGTGTTGGAGGATTTGTCGTTCACCGTTAAACCGGGCGAGAGCGTCGCGCTCGTCGGCCCGACGGGTGCGGGTAAAACCACGATTGTGAGCTTGATTTCGCGGTTCTACGACATTGACGGAGGGCGCATTCTCATTGACGGTAACAACATCGCAGATGTAGCGATTCACTCACTTCGTAAACAAATGGGAATTATGCTGCAAGATAGTTTCATCTTTTCGGGGACTGTGATGTTCAACCTCAAATACGGCAATCGCGACGCGACTGATAAGCAAGTCTACGAGGCGTGTAAAATCGTGGGGATTCATGATTTCATCACGGGGCTTGACCACGGCTACGAGACGGAGATTAAAGAGCGCGGCGCGGGGTTGTCGGCGGGTCAAAAGCAGTTGATTGCGTTCGCGCGGACGATTCTTGCTGACCCACGCATACTCGTTCTTGACGAGGCGACAAGCTCGATTGACGCTAAGACTGAGCGGAATATGCAAAAGAGCCTCGATTACCTCATGGAGGGGCGAACGTCTTTCGTGATTGCCCACCGTTTGTCTACGATTCGCGGATGTGACAAGATTATGTACGTCAACGAGAAAGGCATTACCGAGGCAGGGTCGCATGATGAACTGATGTCTGCCAAAGGCGACTATTATTCGTTGTACACGGCTCAGGTTTTACACGCGGCGGTTGTTTGATTGTTACGAATAAAAATCCTGTTCGCTTTACGCAAACAGGATTTTAATTAGTTAAGATTGATGTGCTTGATATTCTTTCCTAAGAACACGTACCAATAGCTCTTGTTTACCCTATTCCATAAACAAATGATTGCCGATTCTTGCAATGACGGGGCGTGTCCTCATCCAGCGGTTGGTGGTTTTGTCCGGGTTGAAATAATAAATCGCACCGCCCGACGGGTCCCAGCCGTTGATAGCGTCCCGCGCCGCCGCATACGCCGTCTCACTAATCGGTTCGTTGAACTGTCCGTCCACAAGCGCGGTGAACGCACCGTCCTGATACAATACGCCTGCGAGCGTGTCCGGGAACGACGGGTGGCGAACTCGGTTGAGGATTACCGCCCCGATAGCGACTTGACCCTCATACGTTTCGCCGCGTCCTTCGGCGGAAATCATACGCGCAAGCAAATTGATGTTTGCTTCCGTTGCGGCAATCCCTGTTCCGCTAACCTCAATGCCCATTGCCTGCAACGTCCTTGAATCGGCAATGCCGTTCACGCGCAGACCTTCTTCTTGTTGGAACCGCCGAACGGCTCTCTCGGTAACGGGCCCGAAATACCCCGTTATATCGCCCTCAAAATGCCCGCGATTGCGTAACACGCGCTGTACCGCCTCGACTTGTTCGCCGTAAAAGCCATACTGCGTGTGCGCGGGCGTAACAATCATGCTCTTAGCGTAAAAGCTCACCACTGTCGCGATTAACAACGTAGGCACAGCTATTTTTAATAAACTTTTCACTATATTTTACACTTATTTTCCTTTCGTTGTGCTGTGTATCGTGATTCTATTTTTCGTCTGACACGGTGAATATATTCTTACCAAATTTTTTTAGCTTTTCATTGCTTTTTTTAGTTAAATGTGCTATGATTAACAAAAGCGATTATTTTAGGGGGATATTATTATGAGAGCTAACTGTGTTCACAAGCGGATTGTTTCGATATTCGTCGCGCTGACGATGATTGTCATTATTCTGCCGCAATCCTCGTTACCTACCAACGCCGTCCCGGGGGAGACTTATCAAATCCGCATGGTCAGACAGGGCAACGGCACGGATTTCAACAGAAATGACTTAGTGTTGAACACCGCCGAAAGCGAACATTTCCAGTTAGTCTGGGGCAACGGCGGAATTGGTAACCCCACCGCGAGTACGACAACCACCGCCGAGGGATACCGCATCAATCGGCGCGGCGCGAGCGTAAACAGCACGAGCGATGTGGGTACGCAAGCCCCTATGGTGACTGATACGCTCATTCGTAACACACTGCGTAACCTCGAAATATGCTATGATGTCTACGTCAAAACGCACGGATACACTCCGCCGTCACAGTCGGTCAATGCGGCGCGGCGGCAAACCGACGGCGTGGACACTCACTATAAAATCAACATGGTGATTCAAAATACAGGTATTCTCGGGCATGACAACGGCGCAGACCAAGGCTGGGGCGCATATGCAGGGCGAGACATCCAAGATTATCCTTTTATGATGATGGTACCCGACGCGCTCCGCCCAAACAGCAACGTCATCTCTCACGAATTCATGCACTGTGTCGTATTCGCCAACGGTTGGGGGGCAAATGACGTGGTAGGTCCGTGGCATGAGTCTATGGCGAACTACGGGCGGGATTTAGTGGAGTCCAGCCCTGAGTGGCGCGCCATGACAGGCAACAACAACATGAGCGAAAACTTCCACCGCTATATGCAGAACCTCGCGATTCAGCCCGCGCACCCGCGCGCTTACTATCAAGCGTGGCCAATTTTGGTTTACTTAACCGAAGTTTCACAAAATAACCCCGACAAGCTAAGCGGCTATGACAAAGAAATTATTCCCGCGATATTAGCGGAAGCACGCACGCACGAGCCGTTCTTTGAGACGTTAGACAGGATTTTCCCCAATGCCGATTTCAAAGACACCCTCGGGCATTACGCCAAGCGCATGGCTACGCAGGACATCAGCGCGACGCGCAGTACGATGTACCGCACAAATGTCAACAATTTCATCAACTCACAAGGACGGTTCAATCAAGTCTACACTGTCCCCGAAGTGACAGGAAAACCCAATACCTACGCCGTACCGACTGACCGCGCACCTCAACCGGGCGGTATCAACATCATTCCCGTTACGTTGACTGCGGCTCGTGATGAAGTCGTGGAACTCACCCTCAACGGTTTGACGA
>Ga0082212_10010270_pt1 | contig 12000 bp, 10 predicted proteins | sample TergutNt197P3_FD_71548 | JGI IMG/M metagenome (GOLD analysis project Ga0082212, IMG submission 71548) | Neocapritermes taracua P3 segment gut microbial communities from Petit-Saut dam, French Guiana - Nt197 P3 | ecosystem: Host-associated > Arthropoda: Insects > Digestive system > Gut ... | reverse complement strand
GGCGTGACCGTCGCATCAGAGCCGCGAGTGTCAATGAGCGGTCAAAGCGAAATGAAACTCAACACTAATTCGACCGCTCCGTTACCGTCGCGGCTCTGATTTGACATATTATTTTCCGGCAACAGCCTTATGCCTGTTTTGCAATATGGGAAATCCTCTTTCGGCGGATACCGGGGAGGCGGATGGTTTTCAGGCAGTCGTGACCCAGGTTGCCCGGATGACCGAAACGTCGTTTGAGGCTTCCGCCAGAAAGTAATGAGACAAGGTAGGACGGCCACGTCGTGACCGCCGCCGAGTTGGTTCGGGCATATTACTTCTTGGCGAAAGCCTTATGTTGTGGCAGGGCACATTTTGTTGATCGGATTACCGTCCAGGAACGCCTGCAAGTTGGCAGCGACTTGCACCATGAGTCGCATGCGGGCTTCGACCGTTCCCCAAGCACTGTGCGGTGTGATATAGCAGTTGCGAGCGGTCAAAAGCGGGTTCGATTCCGGAGGCGGTTCGTGCGAAAGAACGTCCAGCCCGGCACCGGCGATACGGCCTTCGTTAAGAGCTTCGGCCAAGGCCGCTTCGTCGATGAGCGGCCCTCTGGCGGTGTTGATAACAAACGCCGTCGGCTTCATTTGGGCAATTCGTTCCCGCGAAAGCAGACCGTGATTCGTTTCGGTCAAGGGGCAATGCAACGATACAATGTCACTTTCCGACATCAGCGTATCGAGATCGACGAATTTGACTTTTTGTTGCATGGTACCGACAATCATGTCTGGTTGGACAGGTACTCCTGACGGCAAGCCGTGCGGCGTCTTTCGGCTGGACGTGTAAGCGATGATCCGCATTCCGAACGCCTGCGCGATACGGGCGGTGGCGCGACCGATTGCGCCGAAACCGATGAGGCCGAGCGTTTTGCATGCCAGTTCAATCATCGGTGTCAGACGGTAACAGAAGTCGTCACAGGCCGACCAACCGCCGTTTCGGACGGATTCCATGTGCAAGCTCGCATGAAACGACAAATTGAGAATGTGTGCCATCGTGAGTTGGGCGACCGACTCAGTACTGTAACCCGGCACGTTGGTCACGGTGATCCCCAAATCCCGCGCCGCCGCAACATCGACGACGTTGACCCCCGTTGCCTGCACGCCGATGTATTTCAGATTGGGCATCTGCTCCAGCGTCCTGCGGTGCAGCACCGTTTTGTTCGTGAAAACGGCGAAGGCATCCGCCGCACGACTGGGGATTTCCGCAACCGGCGTGGCGGGATAAACCGCAAGCTCGCCGATGGCTTCCAGATGATTCCATTGCAAATCGCCGGGATTCAGTGCCTGACCGTCCAGCACGACAAGTTTGATGACGCCGCCCTGTTCAAGCAAATGGGGCCGGCCCGACAACTTTTTTTTATCCGACATGATCTCTCGATTCGTTTTGTTGCAAAGGCTGTTTTTACCGTGCCCATAATTAAGACTTTCGCCGAAAAATAATATGCCGCTTTTTGTTCCAAACTGGGGGAACGTAATCAAAGCCGAAATGAAGCGCAGCGCAATGACGGGATGCGCGAACCCATGACCCAATAAAAAAAAACCGTCATTGCGCTAACGCTCCATTCCGGCTTTTATTTTTCTGGCGAAAGCCTTAAGACTTAATTTCTTCAATATTATGATCTTTGCGACAAGTCGTCAACGCCGGAAATCACAGATATTGTTCAAAAAGATATTTTTTGTCCGGTATCATCTTACATGAGAAATTTTTTTCTGGTATGATAAACTTTAGGTTTGTTTACACGTGAAACAAGAATCCCTTTTCATTTCACAGGAGGTACTCATGAGTTCCATTTCACGTCGAGTCTTTTTGAAAACCACCGGCGGTGCGACAGTCGCCGGTTTTGCCGCCCCCGCCCTGATTTGCGGTCTTCATGCGGAATCCCCGAACGAGCGGTTCCAAGTCGGTTTTGTCGGAACCGGTCCCCAGGGACGTGCCAACTGCCGGGATTTTTCCGATGTGAGCGACCTTGTGGCACTCTGCGATCTTGACGAAAGCTACGGCCTTGCCCCGGCCATGAAGGACAATAAAATCAACCGGAGCAAGCCGATCACCTGTAGCGATTACCGTCGCGTTCTGGATCGCAAGGATATTGACATCGTCGGGATCGCGACGCCCGACCATTGGCATATCAAAATCGCGATTGAGGCACTGCTGGCCGGAAAACATGTGTTTTGCGAAAAACCGCTGACGCTGACCGTTGATGAAGGCCGTCTCGTGCGCAACGCAGTCAAAAAGAGCGGAAAAGTTTTCCAGGTCGGAACGATGCAGCGGAGTACGGAATTGTTCCAAACGGCGGTTTTGATCGTTCAAAAAGGTCATCTCGGCAAGATCAAACGCGTGATTTGCCACATCGACGGGGGGCTTGTCAGTCCGCCGATCCCCAAGGCACCGATCCCTTCGACGCTGGATTGGAACACCTGGCTGGGTCAGGCACCGGAAGCGGAATACATCGCGACCACGGAAATTCTGGAACGCTTCGGATGTCCGTTACATACGCGGGGACATCACGAATTTCGCTGGTTTTTCGATTACGCCGGCGGCAAGTTCACCGATTGGGGGGCGCACCATGTTGACGTTGCGCTGTGGGCACTTCGACAAGACGGTGCCGGTCAGGGGCCAAGCAAGTTCAATCCCGTCATTGCCGAACACCCCATTCCGTTGAAAGACGGTTATCCCACGGTCCATGACCAATATCAAACGGCGTCGAAATTCCAGGTCGATTGCCAAATGGACGACGGGATCGTTCTCGAAGTGACGAGTGATTCCCCGCACGGCAACGGTATTTTCTTTGAAGGAACCCAAGGAAACATGCACGTCAGCCGCGGACGGATCAAGGGGAATGTCTATGAGAACGAAAAAGTGCAGAATTCGTTCACGAAGGACGATTATGCCGCCATCTGCCACGGGAAAAACCTGGAAAGCGACAACATCATGATCGCACACAAGAGAAACATGCTGGCTTGCATTCGTGACGGCGGATTGCCCATGTCGGATGTTTTCTCGAACGTTCAGGGAATCAACCTTTGCCACATTGCGTGCATCGCGACGCGTTTGGGACGCGAATTGACCTGGGACCCGAACGCGGAACGGTTTGTCAACGACGACTATGCCAATACGTTCCTGTCGCGTACGCAACGAAAAGGATTTGAAATTCCCCAAGTCTAAGTGATTCTGTGGACAGACTGAAAACCGAAAGCTCCCTTGGGAGCATGAATGATTAACCATGAACGATGACACAACAACAATTGGGAGACAAATGCCAATGACAAATCGAAGAGATTTTCTGAAACTTTCCTCGCTCGGTCTGGGGATGCTTGCCGTGGGATTGCCGTTCCGACGATTCACTTTTGCCGAAGACGCTCCGGAATCGGCGGATTTGAAACTGGCCGTTCAAACCTGGTCGTTCCGCCTGTTCGATCTTGACGATGCCGTCAAAAAAACCCGTCAGGCGGGAATCAATTACATCGAAATTGCCGGTGGAACCCGAATTAATGGACAAGACAAACGGGCATCGGCCATGACACCGGACGAACGTCTATGGCTCAAAACCGTGCTGGCCGACAACGACGTGACGGCACTCAGTCTCGGCGGTTGCCAGGGAACGCCGCAGGAATTTGAATTTGCTGCGGAAATGGGGCTTGTCACCATGCAGGGTGAGCCGCCGTTCAACAGACTTGTTGAGATTTCAAAGATTGCGGAAGAGCACAAAATCCGGTTCGTCCTGCACAATCACCCTGCACCGAGCAATTACTGGAACTACAAGGAAACCATGCCCAGACTCAAGGATTGCAGCCCGTGGATGGGGTTTTGCCCGGACACCGGACACATGATGCGAAGCGGAATCGATCCGCTGGTCGCCGTCGGGGAGCTGAAAGACCGGATTTACAGCGTTCACCTCAAGGACTTGAACGATTACGGCTTTGTCAATTCGCCGAACCGTTCTCATTTGCACGATGTCCCGTGGGGCACAGGCAAAGGTCAGGTCGAAGCCATTCTCAAGGAATTGATCGACCAGAAAGTGCAAGGGCCGGTGATTATCGAATACGAGTACAAATGGGAAGACAACGTTGCGGAAATCGCCGAATGCGCCAAGTTTTTCAACGCGGTTGTACCCGGCCAAAGCTAATTTTTCCAATGGTAGCCGGGAGCATAACGGAGTGAAGCGACCGGATTTTTTCGCGTTGAAACAGAGCATCGCATACGATCCGGTCACTGCGCTACGCTCCGTTCCCGGCTGCCATAATTTCCGGTTGCTATTATTCACAAACCACACTTTTTGAGGAATGACCATGAAAACATCACAACGAACAATCTTTCTTCTGACCATTTTATTTATCGCAACGTTTTGTCTCGGTGTTGGAATTGCCGGCGCACAACAACCGGAGTTCAAAAAAACCGTCCTGGACGACAAGTTTTACTGCGAAGGCATTCACTTCGCGGACATCAACAAGGACGGCCACTTGGACATCGTCGCAGGTCCGTTTTGGTTTGAAGGACCCGACTTTAAAGTTCGGCATGAGTACGCCGAAGCGAAAGCCCTCGATCCCGAAGGCTACTCGTCGTTCTTTCTCATATACATCGCCGATTTTAACGGCGACGGCTGGCCGGATATTTTGGCCGTCGGCTTTCCCGGCCAGGAGGGTTTCTGGTATGAAAATCCGCAAGGCAAAGACGGCCCCTGGAAAAAAACGCTGGCCATTAAGAACATCGGGAACGAGTCGCCCATGTTTGTGGACATCAACGGCGACGGTCGTCCGGAGTTGCTCTACGTCCAGGGCAACCTTGTCGGTTACGGCTCTTATGACACGGCCAATCCTTACGAGCCGTGGAAGTTTACCGCCGTTTCCACGCCGGAGGACAACCTGAAACGCACCGGTCACGGGATCGGTTACGGCGACATCACCGGCAACGGCCGGCTCGACATCATCGTCTCCGAAGGCTGGTTCGAAGCGCCGGAAGATGTGAAAGCCGCAAAGTCCTGGAAGTTTCATCCGTATGAATTTGCCGATGCCGCCGCGCAATTGCTCGTGTTCGACATTGACGGCGACGGCAAAAGCGATGTTGTGACCAGTTGGCATTGCCATCATTACGGGTTGTTGTGGTATCGTCAGATTCGCGATGCCGACGGCAAGATCACTTGGGAAAAACACGAGATATTGCCGATCAAGCCGGACATGGATTCCGATGACCTTCGCATCACGCAGTTGCATGCCTTTGACATGGCAGACTTCAACGGCGACGGACGCATGGACTTCGTGACCGGCAAACGCAAATGGGCACACGGCTCTCACGGCGATTCGGAACCCAATGCTCCGTTTCTGTTGTACTGGTTTGAAAACACGAAAAACACCGACGGCAAGGTCGTTTTCGTGCCCCATTTGATCGACGATCAATCCGGGGTCGGCACGCAGGTCACGGTCGGCGACTTGAACGGCAACGGCAAACCGGACATCCTCGTCGGGAATAAAAACGGCATTTTTGTTTTTGAGAATGGAAAGTAGAACATCACATCAGCACGCAGATGACGCAGATGGGACTGATTTTCACTGATCTGATCTGTGTCAATCCGTAAAATCCGCGTCATCTGCGTGCTAATAAACTCACAACTCATAACTCGCAACCAACCGTTGAGGATTGATATTAATATGGACTGGACAGACCGCATATCGAGCAACGTTGACATTTGTCATGGAAAACCGTGTATTCGCGGGACGCGAATCATGGTGTCCGTCATTTTGGACAACCTGGCGGACAATGTTGACGAAAAAACGATACTCAAAAACTATCCTTCATTGAATCCCGACGACATTCGTGCGGCCATCGCTTACGCTGCCGAACTGACGCGGGAACGGTTCGTTTCACTCAAGACGGGGTGAGACGATGAATTTCAAAATCGATGAAAACATGCCCACATCGGCGGCTGAGTTGCTTCGACAACAGGGACATGATGCGCACACGGTGTTTGATGAAACACTGAATGGCGGAATGGATCAAACGATCGCGGAAACTTGTCGCAAGGAACTGCGAACGCTGATTACTTTGGATATGGACTTTTCCGACATTCGTGTATATCCGCCGGGGAATTACGCGGGAATTATCCTGCTTCGTCCCCGTCGTCAATCGGAACCGCAGATTATCAAACTGCTCGAAGCCGTTTTACCCGTATTCCAAACGGAACAGGTGATCGGTTCCCTTTGGATTGTCGAACCCTCGGGAATCCGAATCCGTTGAACCACTAACTCACCCCTATTCCCTAACCCCTATTCCCTCTTGAGGAGAAAAACATGAATTTCGGTATCAATTTATTGCTGTGGACGGACACGTTGTCCGACGACAAATTTTATTTGCTGGACTTGGCCAAAGACATCGGCTACGATGTGGTCGAGTTGCCCATGTTTGATAAAAATGTGGCCAACTGTGCCAAGTGGGGCAAAAAGCTGGATGAACTCGGCCTGCTCCGTAGCGGCACCTGTGCCTACGGGCCGGACGACAACATGATCAGTGCCGACCCCAAAGTGCGTCGTCAGGGCATTGACACGAACAAGGCGATTCTCGATTGCTGTGCGGCGGCGGGTTGTACCCTCATGGCAGGCAATTCGGCGTCGTCACTGGGCATCTTTTCCGGTTCGCCGCCGAGCGAAGATGAGTTCAAGTGGGCCGTCGAAGGAATGCAGGAAGTCGCCGAGCATGCGCAAAAAGTCAACGTCAAAATCGCAATGGAAGCCCTCAACCGTTTTGAGGCTTATTTCGTCAATTGCGCGGCGGACGGTTTGAAATTCGTCAAGGCGGTCAACAACCCGTACTGCGGCATGATGTACGACACGTTCCATTCGCATTTTGAAGAGAAGAATATTCCCAACGCGATTCGCTCGCTCAAGGATGTTCTTCTTCACGTTCATATTTCGGAATGCGACCGCAGCACGCCGGGGCAAGGCAACGTCCGCTGGCCGGAAACTTTTGACACACTCCACGAAATCGGTTACAATAGCTTCCTGGTGGTGGAGGCGTTCGGAATGGCGTTGCCGAAACTGGCGGCAGCCACGAAAATCTGGCGTCGCATGTACGACACGGAAAACCAACTGGCCACCGACGCCCTGGCGTTTATGAAAGCGGAAGTGGCTAAACGTTGGAAGTGATATTTGTCCCGTTAGGGACAATATGTTGGTAGAAAAAAATGCTCCCCAACAAAAATATCGTCCCGTAGGGACGCAACATGGCAAACGGAATCATATTTTGTCCCTACGGGACAATAATGTATTGTGTGGGTGGATCGTTTTCTACCAACATACTGTCCCTAGCGGGACAAGTCATCCCAATCGTCACTTCCAATATGAGGGTGTTGTTTTGTTACTGCTACGATTAGTCATTTCAATCACATCACCTTTTCCTTTTCTATTACTCAAACAACAAAGGCAATCATAATGACACAAAACACAAACTCACGTCGTAATTTTCTCAAAACATCGGCCGCGATTGCGGCGGTGGGGGTGGCGTCGCCGGTACTCATTCCCCGGTCGGCATTGGCCCAGGGCAGAACGGTGGGAGCCAACGACCGCATCATTGTCGGTTTCGTCGGAACCGGTGGTCGGGCGCAACAACTCATGTCGCATATCCCCAAGAATCGCGCAAAGATCGTGGCCGTGTCCGACTTCTGGCGAGCCAAGATGGAAGGTGCCGTCAGAAACAAAAAGAACGAACAAGACCCGGATTTCAAAATCGACAACATTGACGACTGGAAGCTCTACGACAGTGACTTGGAAATGTACGACAAGGAAAAGCTGGACTGCTCCTTTGTCGTCACGCAGGATTTCACGCGAACCATCGCCGGTTGCCGCGCCATTCTTGCGGAACTCGACGTTTACGCCGAAAAAGCACTCACGACCTACATCGCCGAAGGCCGCACTTTGGTCAACTGCGTCCGCAAAAGCAAGCAGATTTTCCAGGTCGGCAGCCAACAGCGTTCCATGAAACTCAACCGTTTCGGTTGCGCCCTTGTTCGGGAAGGCAAGCTGGGGGCGATCCGCCTCGTCCAGGCACGAAACTACGGGCAACCGACGCCCATCCCAAAAGACCTGCCCGAAGAACCCATTCCGGAAGGTCTCAACTGGGACGCCTGGCAGGGACCGACCGAATACCGGCCTTTCAACGGGCAACTCTTGGGTTGGATGAACTGGCAGGAATACAACGGCGGCGATATGACCAACTGGGGTGCCCACGGCGTCGATCAAATCCAGTGGGCCATGGGAGCCGACGATACGGGACCCGTGGAACTTTGGCCGATCGAAGGTCTGGATCGCGGCGTCGCCATGAAATACGCCACCGGCGTCGAAGTTCGCTTCGAGCTTGATCCCGGTCCCGCAGGCGGTGCGGTTTTCCGCGGCGAAAGAGGAAACCTCGAAATCAACCGGAACATCCTTCGTGCCAATCCGGAAAGTCTGATTAAGGACGCTCCCGAAGCCGATCCACCGGAAGGACCGACCTGGATTGCACGGCAACACATCGAAAACTTCTTCGATTGCATGGTTTCGCGCGAACTGCCCGCCGCCGACGTCGAAATCGGACACCGCTCCGTAACCGTGTGCCACTTGGTCAATATCACCCGCCGGATGAAACGACGCCTCCGTTGGGACCCGGTCAGGGAACAATTCGTCGGCGACGACGAAGCGAACAAACTGGTTGACCTCCCACGACGCAAAGGTTATGAGTTGCCAGTGTCTTGAAAACGTCGGTTTTTGTTTTTCGCAAAAATTTCATGCCAATCCTCCCTGTTCCATGCAAACGGGGAGTTTTTTTTCGTTGTAATTGATAGAAACAAACCCGCTTGCAAAATCGCCGAAATCGCGTAAACTGGGGACTCTTTGGATTTTCAAAAAATCAGAGCATAAACAATCAGATCGCGTGGCATAAGCCAGTGTCCGAACCAGCGGACAAATAAACTCAGATTCAGGGGCACTCGCTTACGCTTCGTGCTCTGATTGATTCAAATTGCGATCAAACCGGGAAAACAATGCAAGACATCGTTAAAGAACTTCAATGGCGTGGTGCGATTCACCAGAAAACGGACGAAAACATCGGGGCGTGGCTCAACGAGAAGTGCCGCACGGTTTATATCGGGTTCGACCCGACGGCGGACAGTTTGCACGTCGGCCATCTCGTGCAAATGATGACGCTCAGACGGTTTCAAAAAGCGGGGCACCGCCCGATCGCCCTGATCGGTGCCGCGACGGGCATGATCGGCGATCCCAGCGGCAAAAGCGAGGAACGCAATCTGCTCACCGTCGATGACATCAACCGCAACGTCGAAGGCATCCGAAAGCAAATGACCCGCTTTCTCGACTTCGACGACAACGACGGGGCGATACTCATCAACAATTACGACTGGCTGGGGAAATTCGGCTATCTTGAATTCCTGCGTGATGTCGGCAAGCATTTTTCCGTCAACGTCATGATGGCGAAAGATTCGGTCAAATCGCGATTGACGCAATCCGACGCGGGCATGAGTTACACGGAATTCAGCTATCAACTGCTGCAATCCTACGATTTTTATTGGCTCAACAAGATTGCCGGATGTGAAATTCAAGTCGGCGGCAGCGATCAGTGGGGTAACATCACGGCGGGCATTGATTTCGTCCGACGCATGGGCGGTCCGCAGTTGTACGGCATGACCAGCCCGCTGCTGACCCGGAGTGACGGCAAAAAAATGGGCAAAACCGAATCCGGTTCGCTCTGGCTCGACGCCGACCGGACGAGTCCGTATGCGTTCTATCAATACTGGGTCAATCTCGACGACGCCGATGTTGAAAAGGCTCTCAAGTTTTTCACCGAAATGTCGCAAGAGGAAACACAGACGGTCATCGATGAGCATTTCAAGTCGCCGGAACAACGTGCAGCTCAAAAACGTCTGGCCGATGATCTTGTGCGGTTGATACACGGCGAAGAAGGCTTGCAAACGGCACGTCGGGCAACGGAAATTTTCTTCGGCGCGGAAATCGCCAACCTGACCGACTCGCAACTGGTCGCCATTTTCGCCGATGTCAAGAGCAAGCAACTGCCGTGTGCCGTGCTCGACGCCGGGTTTCCGGTCATCGACGCTTTCGTCGAATCGGGGCTCGCCCCGTCGAAAGCCGAAGCACGCCGCACTCTGCAAGGCGGCGGAGCTTATGTCAACAACCGCAAAGTGACCGACATCGACACAAAACTCACGCCGAAACATCTCGCCAGTGAAACAGTCATGATCCTGCGCAGCGGCAAGAAGAATTACGCGCTGTTGAGGTTTGTATGACTCTGATTTTCCACCTGAATTGTGACGATTTGATCGGTTATCCGGCACTTCCGTGCCATGATTTCTTCCATAGTTGTGCCGCTACCAAAATTTAAGCTTGTTCGGTGAATCGCCTGCCTCGCCGATATTCAAAAGACTCGCTATTTTGCGCAGTTTGGCAATATCGGCGTGGCAGGCAGACGTTGAAGTGGTTCAAAATTTATTCTCGCATCAAAAATTCCTCCATGGCTGAAATCATGACATATCGTGTTCCGGTGTAAATATTATTTTTTGGACAGCTCCTGACCTTGCCAACAAATCACCAATAAAAAAGGCGTTTACCAAGGCTCGAAAAAAAACCTGTGAAATGCTCTTGATTTTTGTTTCCGATAGGATATAATTGATGTGAAGGTTGTGGGGCGGTGTTCACCATAACCTCTATTTGAAAGATGTTTTTTTTCATTTTTCTGAAAAATCAGAGGCGGCGGATGGCGTTATCCGGGAATATGTGAGTGATAAATGTTATCGTTTACATCTGTTTGATTTGAAAAAGACGATGGCAATTCGTAGTTGGAAGAGAGCCGGAACACAATAATTATGGCACTTTGTTTCGGTGCCGGATGGACGCCAATCTATTGGATGTGGAATTTCTTCCTTGTCGTCGTCTTTATACTGTTTTATATCAGGAAGATTAGTATAATGTTGATCCTGCATTGATACGCATACCAACAAATTGATTGCCCAATGCAGCAGAAAACGGCTGGTATCATGATCGTTGTGATCTTAACCCACCGGGTTGGCCGCTCAATTGGAACACGTTGACTTTTCATCACCACACGGTTCATCTGAACAAATTGAATTGCATTAATATCCCGGAAGGCACTTACGACTTGCAATCATCGAGTATCCTCCCCTAACCCCCGGTGACTCCAATGGCTCTTGATGTTTATAAAGACTGGCTTGGGATCGAAGAAGTCCAAAGGCCGCTCAATTATTATCAGCTCCTCAAGCTCAAGCCGTTTGAAGACAATACGTTGCTGATCCGCAAGCAGTATCGGCAGTTCAACGCCCACGTCAAAAAATACGCGACCGGCGGTTTTATCGAACAGTCGCAGGCTTTGCTCAACGAATTGGCCCAGGCGATGCTCTGTCTGACCGACGCGGAACGCAAGGAGGATTACGACGCTTCGCTGGGACGGGTGGGCGACAGTTCCCGCAAACAAAAGACCTTCGAGGACATTCTCGTTTCCGGAAAAATCTGTACGCCGGAACAAATCAAAAAGGCGAAATCCTACGCCGATGCGGTCGGTCTGGACGTTTACCAAGCGGCACTGCAACACAAGCTCGGCACGCCGGACACTATTATGCTGGCTTATGCCGAGTCAATCGGGTTGCCGTTCATTAGCCTTGAAGACATCGGCGTGGATGCGGAATTCGCCCCGCAAATTCCTCCTCTGATGGCCAGGCAGCATTCGTTCGTGCCGGTCATGGTTACGGATGGCAAACTTCTGCTTGCTTCGCCCACGCCGATCAACCCGGACATCGAGCAGGAACTGCGCATGTTGTTCGACATGCCGATTCGTTCGGTGATTTGCGTCCCGAACCAGGTCAACGAGGCCATTGCCAAATATTACCCGAAAGACGCCAAACAGTTCATTGCCCGCGATGGTGGCGATTCCAGTGCCATGTCCGCCGCCGAGGCA
>Ga0082212_10010269_pt1 | contig 12001 bp, 9 predicted proteins | sample TergutNt197P3_FD_71548 | JGI IMG/M metagenome (GOLD analysis project Ga0082212, IMG submission 71548) | Neocapritermes taracua P3 segment gut microbial communities from Petit-Saut dam, French Guiana - Nt197 P3 | ecosystem: Host-associated > Arthropoda: Insects > Digestive system > Gut ... | reverse complement strand
AATGTTGCTTAATTTTAGAACAATGAAGAAAGAGGTATGATAAAGAATAAATTTTAACTCACTAAACGAATGATATTTAATCAACTAACAAACAGCATACGCAAAACAAGCGACACCTTGCGTTCCTTTGCAGGAAAAGCAATTAATCAATTCTTAACAGTAAGGAATTGGTTAATAGGATATTATATTGTAGAATTTGAACAAAAAGGCGAAGACAGAGCGCAGTATGGAGAAAAATTGTTGCAGTCGCTGGCAAAAGAATTAAAGGAAGAAAGTCTATCACATAGAAATTTAAAACTGTATCGACAATTTTTTCAAACTTACCCGCAAATTGCACAAGAAATTCCGGCATTTTTGCAGAAAAACAATTTACTTCAAATTGGACAATCAGCGATTGGTCAATTGCAAAATGCTGAATTTAAAGAATTTGAAATTATGCAATCAGTGATTGCACAATCTGACAACACTAATTTACCAATTGGGCAATCACCGATTGCCCAATTCAATTCCGAAGAATTTTTAGTAGAACCGCAGCGGCTTTTGACAGAACTTTCTTATACGCATTTAGTGCAACTTTTTCCGATAAAAGACCGTTTGAAACGTGCATTTTATGAAATAGAATGTATGAATGGTTGTTGGAGCGTGCGCGAACTGCAACGGCAAATAGAAACGTTGTATTATGAGCGTTGTGGAATGAGCCTTAAACCCGAAAAACTGATTGAAAGAATTAAAAAAAATGCCGAAACAACAGATATTCAGGATGTAATTAAATCGCCTTTCACCTTTGAGTTTTTAGGATTGAAAGCAAAAGATGTTGTTGAAGAATCGGATATTGAAACGGCATTGCTCAATCAAATTCAGGAATTTTTGCTCGAACTCGGCTATGGTTTTTGTTTTGAAGCGCGCCAAAAACGTATTTTAATTGATGGTGAATATTATTTTTGCGATATGGTTTTTTATCATCGCGTACTGAAATGCCATGTATTGATAGATTTGAAAAACAAAAAATTCAAACATGAAAATATTTCACAACTAAATACTTATGTTAGCTATTATAAAGACAATATGCGGCAAACAGGCGATAACGAACCCATTGGTATTTTGCTTTGCACCGATAAGTCGGACGAATTGGTAAGATACGCCACTGCCGGAATGGATAATAAACTGTTTGTTTCACAATATTTGATTGAGCTACCCAAAAACGAAGAATGGGAGCAGTTTATAAAACAATTAAAACAAAATGCAGTATGAGCAAAACCTTAAAAGAAAAAACAGCACACGGCATTTTTTGGAGTTTCTTAGACAAGTTTGGGCAACAAGGACTACACATGGTTGTAGGCATTATTCTTATGCGATACTTTTTATCTCCTGCCGAATATGGCTTGGTGGCTGTGATTATTATTTGTAATGCTTTGGGATATGTAATTATTGACAGCGGCTTTTCAAACGCACTGATTAGAAAAAAAGAGGTTACACAAACCGATTTGTCCTCTGTTTTTTATTTCAATGTTATATTAAGTTTGCTTATTTATTTGCTCATTTTTTTGGCGGCTCCATTTATTGCCTTTTTTTATGAAAACCCTCTGTTAATAAAATTAGTGCGTATTATGGCATTGTCTATTCCGTTGTATTCATTATCTTTAGTGCAAATAACACTCTTTACAAAGGCTATTGATTTTAAGCGATTGGCTTTTTCAAATATTATTGCACTTGTTTGCTCCGGCACTTTAAGTCTGTTGCTGGCTTGGAAAGGATATGGCGTGTGGGTATTGGTTATGCAACCGCTTTCCGTTATTTTTGTTAAAAATATCTGTTTGTGGAGCCTCAGCTCTTGGAGACCCACGTTGGTTTACAGCAAAAACAGTATCAAAGATTTATGGAAATACAGTTCCAAACTGTTAGCATCTTCCACATTGAGTGTTATTTGTAAGAATCTTTATGCATCACTTATCGGAAAATATTATCCTATTGAACAAGCCGGATTCTATTCCAATGCAAATAAATATGCGGAGATCTCCTTTCAAACCGTAATACCTGCCATCTCTACCACTGTTTATCCTGCCATGAGCAATTTGCAAGATGAACCGGAGCAATTAAAAAAAGCATTCCGAAAAACCGTTAGAGTTTCCTCTTTCGTTTTTTTTCCGGTAATGCTGGGATTGATAGTCGCAGCAGAACCCTTAATTTTAACAGTTTTTGGAACGAAATGGCTATCTATTGTGCCTTATTTTAAGGTATTATGTGCCGGATACCTTTTTATGGGTATGAGCTCGCTGAATAACATACTACTCTTTTTGAAAGGAAAATCCGCCGCTTTCTTATATTTTACCTTATCGTACAACATTGCCTTATTAATAAGTATAGTAATAAGCGTACACATTGGAGTATTGGCAATGGCAATAAGTTGGAGCATTGTAAGTGTAGTTTATACAGCAGTTTACACTTTATACACAAGCAAAATGATTGCATACCGACTGGGTGAATTCGTAAAGGATATTATTCCCTATTTCACGCTGGCATTAGTAATGAGTGCGGGCGTTTCCGTACTCTCTTATTTTATTCAAAACCATATAATCCTTGTGGGTGTGCAAATGGTTTCCGGCGCCGCTTTCTATTTGGGAATCACCTATTTGCTGGGCTCGAAAGTGTTTAAAGAGGTGGTAGAGATTATTAAGAATAAAACAATAAAATAGGAGGACAAATATGTTTTTTTTAAATAATAAAATAATGTAACAGTATAATTAATGAGTAATCCAAAAGAAATTCAAGTTGATGCCAATTATCACTATAAATTCCATAACTACCTTGACGTGGGCAGGTGGAACTCTTACTATTATCAAATAGCAGAAACTTTGGCATTTGAGCCCCAATCGGTATTGATAATTGGCGTTGGTGACAATATCGTAGGAAATTTATTGAGCATGCAAGGCATTAAAGTATCAACATTCGATTTTGATGAAAAATTAGTTCCTGATTTTTTAGGAAATATTATAGAAATAGACAAGGTACTTCAAGGAATGCAGTTTGATGTGCTGTTATGTTGCCAAATATTGGAACATCTTCCTTTTGCACTTTTTGAAGATATATTGGAAAAACTGAAAGTTGTATCAAAAAATATTATTATAAGTTTGCCATACGCAAGCATTAACTATAAATTAGAGTTAAAATTACCCATTATTAAAACAGTGAAATTAAATTTGAATATACAGCGATTTTTTAAGGAACACCAATTTAATGGTGAACATTATTGGGAAATTGGTTATAAAGGCTATTCAAAAATAAAGATAACAAGAGTTATAGCAAACCATTTTACAATTAGAAAAAGATTTGTGGCATCGCATAATCATTATCATTTATTTTACGTTTTGAATAACAATTAATTTTTCAATATGCCTATAAAAGTATTATATATTACTCCGGGTGGCACGTATGGCGCCGATCAGTCTTTAATGGTATTATTGAAAGAATTGGAAGGAAAAATATCTCCATATATTGTTATGCCACACCTTCTTGGATTACAAAATTTTTTAATGAAAAAAAATATTCCATACTCCAAAATAAGAATGCGACAATTTAGTGTACCAAAAATTACATCATTTGAAAATTTTATTTTTTTTCCTGCTAAATTGTTTATGGCATTGCGTTATAATATTTTCATCTCAAAAAAACTAAAAAAAATTATCCGCAATTTTCAACCGGATATTATACATTCTAATGTAAGTGTATTTCGTGTAGCGCATAAGTTATCGCTGAAATATGGGATTCCTCACGTTTGGCATTTACGTGAATATCAGGGTAAGGATTTTGGACGATGGATATTAGGAGGTAAAAAAAGACTCATACAACTACTAAAAAACAACAACAACTATCCTGTTCCTATTACCAAAGGCATTGCAAACTATTACGATGTACCCTGTGAAAATATAGTATATAATGGAATTTTGCAAAAAGACAAATTCATTTTTAATCCACAAAAGGAAAAATTTTTTCTGTTTGCAGGGCAGGTTTTTAAAGAAAAAGGCATCGCTGTGCTCGTAGAATCTTTTTGCAAATTCTTGCTGCATAATGATACTTATCAATTGTACATAGCAGGAAATTACTCGAATAATTATAAAAAAAAATTGATGCGTATTATCAAGGGATATAAAATAGATGCCAAACAAATTTTATTTCTCGGTAATAAAACAAAAGAAGAAACAATGAAATTAATGACAGTTGCAACAGCAATAATAGTTCCTTCTTTCTATGAAGCATTTGGTCGGGTTGTTGCTGAAGCAATGGCAAATGGTTGTTTGGTCATTGGTAATAACACCCCCGGTATTAAAGAACAGTTTGATAATGGATTGGATTTAACCGGAACAGAAATTGGATTGAGATATAACGCTACTGTTGATGATTTAATGAACAAAATGAAAGAAGTAGTAAATAACGGTATTGAGCATTATTTTCCTGTTATCAGGTATTCACAACAGGTAGTGAATAAATTTTACACCACCGAAGAGTATGGCAGAAGTATTTATGAAATATATTGTAACAGAAAGTGAATGATGCAAAAAAAAGTATTAATTATTTCACCACATTTTTTTGACTATGAAAAAAGTATAGGAAAGGCTTTCCAATACTATAATTACGAAGTGCATTTAGAAACTTTCGACCAACCTATACATCCTTTTAAAGGGTTGTTAAAATGGCAACATAAATTTTCTTTCAATAGAGAAAATTTGAGAGAAAAACATATTGCTAAATATCAAAATTATATCAGAGAAAAATTTATACAATATAATCCGGATTTCGTGTTGGTGATGAACGGCACGATTTTGAAATCGGAAACATTAACATTTTTCAGACAAACTGCCAAAGTTGTATTGTGGATGTATGACAGTGTTTTTCGGTTTCCAAAATGCCTCAACCATATAGATTTTGTTGATTATGCTTTTTTTTACGAACAAAAAGATGTTGCCTATTATCAGACATTGGGCAAAAAAGCATACTTCCTTCCGCAAGCCGCCGACACAAGTATTTATTATCCCACAAAATATTCGAAAACGATAGATGTTTTGTTTGTAGGTTTATTATATCGCTATAAAAAACGTATTGCCTTACTAAAGAAGGTTATTGAAAAGTTTACTGCAAATAAAATCACCATCATTGGCAGATATAAACCAATTGAAAAAAATATTTTTAAATGGTTATTTCGCGAACGCAGAGATATTTTTACGAATAAAAATATAGTTCCATCAATGGTAAACCAATTGTATAATCAATCTAAAGTCGTACTTAATATTCATCATGAATCGCAAGTGGAAGGAGCAAATCCCAAGGTTTTTGAAATTTGTGCATCCGGCGCCTACCAAATCTGCGATTACAACCCCTATATAGCCTCACTTTTTCCAAATGGCGAAGTTGGGCTTTACAAAAACGAGCAGGAGTTGTTTAATTTAATTGAGGACGCCTTGCATAATGATAAATCGGAGCAAGCGCAAAACGCATACAATATTGTGGTTAATAAGCACACTTTTGAAGCGCGGGTTAAAGAGATGCTGGAGGTAATTGGGGTATTGAGTTGTAAAAAATAAAATACAGCTCTCAAACAGATTTTACATAAGCAAATAATTTCTTTTTTTCCTGAATTATTGTATAATTCGGATTGGCATCTAAAATAATTTTCTCTAAAACTTCCGGATCGTCCGGCAAATGATAGGTACAAATAGAGATTTTAGGTTGCATCGTTTTTAATACTTCTGTTGCACCTTGTAAAAGCAAGCGTTCTGCACCTTCAATATCTGCTTTAATAAAATCAATTTTCGTTATTTGGTTTTCTTTTACCCATTTGTCTAATGAAACGCATTGAATGGTTATTTCTTCCCATTTGGCGTGTTTACTTTTTCTGTTCAAAACGAAAGAAGCGCCCCAAATGTCTTGTGAAAAAATTTTAAATTTCACATCGCAGATAGTATCACTCAAGCCTAAAGGTACCACCTTAATTTTATCATCAAGATTGTTGTTTGTAATATTTTCTTGTAGTAAAGAAATCACAGTGGGATAGGGTTCAAAGGCATAGACTTTGCATTGGTTATATTTTGCTGCAAATAAAGCAAACATACCCATATTGCTACCGGCATCAATCACAACATCACCTTTGTTTAATGATACGGCGTCATACTGATAAGGACCTTCTTCGGCAAGCATAATTGCCATTATTTCATCAAGCAATAGATTGGAACTATGATGAATGCGAAAGTTGTCGTCTGTCGAAAATATTTCAGCATATTCTAAAAGAAATATCTTTTTTGCAACAGGGTCTTTCAAGTTGAACGTTATGCCGTTAATGGTTAGTAATCCGGCATCATTTATTTCCATTAAACTAAATAGAGCATTATTTATAAAATCTGCACCCGGAAAAAGCCACATCTTTTTTCTCATAATATGAATTGCAAATTTCAATATCGGAGAATTTGGATATCGTTTACGTAAACTCTTTAATTGAATCAGTCTGCTGCGATGCACTCCATCGGCACTAAAATGTTTTTTAAATTCTGTAATAATTTTCGTAATCATAATTATTTAATATGTTGCTTTAAAAAATCAATGATAGCAACATCTTGGGTTACATCGAATTTGCGTGCAAAAAAAGCAGGTGAGGCAAGCAGGTTTTCTTTGTCTTCTATACGCAATACTTTAGGATTGGGATTATTATTTTCGAATACAATACAACGCAAGTTGTTGTGGGTTACTTTTTCGGCAAAAGGCGAGTTGCCGATAATGGTTTGGTACAAAACTTCGTCGGGTATGAGTGTGTGTTTGAAATAGCGGGAAAGTGCCGGCTCCTTTTCTAATCGGGATATGACATACTGTAAACACTCATAGGTCAATGTCCACCATTGAGAACCGAAATATACGTTTTCCCCTTTATACGTTTTACGTTTATAAAATATTCGCTGTAGTTTTGTAATTCCAAAATTTAACTTTAAGAAAAATTTGGAATAATTTTCAAAAACAAAATATCCTGAATATCTTTTGGCAAATTTATGGTCAGGCGTGCACATTTTTGTTATGATAAATTCGCTGCCTTTGTTTTTCTCAAGAAATACCTCGAACTCTTCAATTGGTTTTATGGGAAAATCAACGCCACTGTGTAAACTGTAATAATCAAATCTTCCCCTATTCATCGCTGTTTTTAAAAGATGCCGGTATGCTTTAATAATGGTAAAACTGCCCCAGTAAACCTTTTCTCGCTGTTCGGTAAAAATACATTTATCTTTTAGCAACTCAAGAAAAGGTTGAATCTCTATTTTTTTATCAATATGTACAAACACCTGCTCTTTGGGTTTGTTAATAGCAGTAATCAATTCATTGAGCAATTCCGGCTGATGGTGCGCCAGAATAAAATAGGCAACTTTCATAATGGTTAATGGTTAATAGTTAATGAATAGTGGACATCTGTTCACTCGTCCACTCGTCCACTTTTTCTCTTTTTCACCACATAATACCCAATACCTCCCAGTATCGTTCCATACAAAATAATAATACACAGAATAGAAATAGGCTCTGCTTTTTTAATGACATCGGGTTTAAATTCAAAGCGAATGTGGTGTTCTCCCGCAGGCACGTTCAGCGCTCTTAATGCGTAGTTTACTCTGAAATGTTCTACCGGTTTTCCGTCAATATAGGCGTGCCAGCCGTATGGGTAATAAATTTCGGAAAACACAACAATGCCATCTTCGGCAGATTGCGTTTGGTATTCCAACGCGTTGGGCGCGTAGGAAAGGAACGTTACTTGCGCAGTAGAATCTTTTCCGGGTATAAAATCTTTAACAAAACCGGCAAACTCGACATCCAACACGGCAGTGGTTCGCAAGTTAATTTCGTTTAAGGCATCGCATTCTTCGTTGGGCGTGTTCACAACCAACACAGAATCAATGTACCACGCATTGCCCATCGCATTCGGATTATATTGGGGCATCGGTTCGTTGTTTTGCCCTTTTACAATGAAATATTTTGTATTAAGCATATTAATGACCTCCATATTATTTTTGTAAATATGCTCGGAAATCAAATCCTGATACCTGCGCAATTTGGCAGCGTTGTAGCCACCAATGTGTTTCAAATAGTAAGAGGTTCGCGATTCGTTAAAACTATTGGTAGTGAGATTAAAAACTCGAAAATGCGGGTCGGTATCCTGCAAAATATATTCTTCGTAAGGTTGTTTTTTAAAGTAGTTGATTTCATTTTTTTGAGACACAAAACTGTCATTATTTAAGAACCGTTTGGCAACGGGTACCATATCTGCCAAAATTAATATTCCTAAAATGCCAATAAAATAAGGCAGTTTCAGTTTTTCTTTTACAAACAGCCACAACGCTCCGGCGCCCAGCAAAATAAAGGCAAAAGAACGGAAGGCATCGGCACGCAACATCGAGGCTCTTTCGGCAACAATGGCGCTGCCCAACCAATCCGGAAATTGCGCAAAAATCGATTCATCGTTAAGCGAAGTAAAATCGTAAAACAACCCTCCGAACAATGCAAAAATGAGACAAATACCGGCAGTTATTCCGGCAGAGATGTAAATATTTTTCAACAACTTTTCTTTGGCAATCTGTTTTTCCATAATGTTTTTTATTGCCAAAAAGCCCAGCAGCGGCATCGTTACTTCTGCCACCACCAAAATGGAAGCCACCGTTCGAAACTTGTTGTACAATGGAAAATAGTTGAAAAAGAGTTCGGTAAGCGGCATAAAGTTTTTGCCCCACGAAAGCAGCACAGAAAAAATGGTTGCTACCAACAATGCCCATTTGTAAGGACCTTTTACAATGCACAATCCTAAAACAAACAAAAAGCAAATAATGGCGCCTACATAAACGGGACCGGAGGTAAAAGGCTGTGTTCCCCAATAAGTGGGAACATTTTTACAAAAGTCTGCCGAATTTTTTTTAGGAACGCGGTTGTTAATCAATTCTTGATAAACTTTAGAATTAGTGCCGACATTGTAGTGGGACGAGGCGCCCATAAAGTTAGGAATGAGCAGCGTAAACGTTTCATCAATACCATAACTCCATTGCGTAGCATAATCCAAATCCAATCCTTCGGTTTTATTTTGGTCATCGTTTTCTTTTTCCAATTCGGAGTGGCCGCCGCGCATCGTTTCTTTCACAAACTCCTGATTTAATTTCACTGAGGTATATCGTGTACCCATCCCTACGCCTACCGCTGCGCCAAAAATAAGCGTGGCTATCAAAAACTCTTTCAGTCTCTTTTCTTTAATATGAATAAAGAGTTCGGCAACGAAAAGGCAGCCGATAAGAAGGAAGTAGTAGTATGCCATTTGCGGGTGCTTGGTTAATCCAATCATCACGCAAACCATAATCATTATGGCGCCCCACACATATTTTTTATTAAAAATGAGAAAGAAACCGGCAATTACGGGCGCCATCATAGCAATGGCAATCGCTTTGGTCACATGTCCTGCTTCAATAATAATAAAGAAATAAGAAGAGAGTGTAATTGCCATCGCCCCAATGATGCTAAACAACGTATTAACTTTGAATGCTTTAAGTAAAATAAAAAAACCGAGCAAATACCAAATAAGCAACCTCAACGTATCTTTAAATCCCAGAGAAGAAATTTTCACTAAAGGATTCAGGTAGGTTTCCGATTGAATTTTGCCGCCACCAATTTGGTAAGTAGGCATTCCCGAAAACATAGAGCCTGTCCAAAAAGTATAATCCCCCTTATCATTATAGGTTTTTGCTTCCTGATACGAGCCTTGCCAACTCAAAATATCGCCTCCTCGCACCACTTTTCCTTCTAATGTCGGCAAGCAATATATAATGGCAAACAAAATGAAAATGACTATGGCTACTGCGTATGGAAAAATTTTTTTTAATAGATCTTTATTCATAACAACTTTTTTTTATGTTTGCAAAAATAGCAAAATGTCTGAACTATGATTTCAACAATTAACAAAATCTTGCAATAAAAACTTCTAAAACTAAGTTTGGACATTTTTTCTATTTTCGCCGCCATTAACATTTATTAACAAATACACAAAAATTATGACAGCAACCCGCATTTTCGACATTTTAGAAGAACAGAAAAAATACCCCAAACCCGATATGTTAGCCAACAGAGCCGGCGACAAATGGAAAAAATTCAGTACACAAGATTATTATGATACTGCACACCACATTGCCTACGCGCTGTTGGAAATGGGATTCCAAAAGGGAGATAAAATTGCAACCATTATGCAAAACCGCGCCGAATGGAATTTTATGGACATGGGAATTGTGCTGGCAAATATGGTGCATGTGCCCATTTATGCAACGCTTAATGAAAAGGAATACAACTACATTCTCAATCATTGTGATTGCAAAATGGTAGTTATTGGCGTGGAGGCGATTTACAAGCGCGTGGAACCGATTTTGCACGAAGTGGTGCAAAAACCGGAAGTTTTTACCATTGATGCGATTGAAGGCAGGCGTAATTATCAGGAAATTATTGATTTGGGAAAAGCATACGCTGCCAAATGGTTTGACAAAGTGGAAGAAAATAAGAAAAATATTTCTACAGAAGAATTGGCAACCATTATTTACACATCGGGAACCACCGGCAACCAAAAGGGCGTAATGTTATCGCATAAGAACTTGTGTTTCAATTTTATGGCATTAACAGAAATGCAAACTTTGAATCACACCAATAAGTTATTGAGTTTTTTACCGTTGTGTCATGTGTATGAAAGAACGGTTTGTTATCATTATCAATTTATGGGTGTAAGTTATTATTATGCAGGTGGTTTGGGAACAATTGCCAAAGATATTCATGATATGAAAGCCGATGGTTTCTGTGCCGTTCCGCGAGTGTTTGAAATGATGTTCGATAAAATGTATGCTGCCGGAAAAGATTTAAAAGGAATTACAAAAATGATCTATTTCTGGGCATTTAAATTGGCTACGAAATATGATAACTATAATAATCATTGGCTTTATTTATTAAAGGTCAAGATTGCCGATAAATTGGTTTTTTCTAAATGGCGTGAGCGAATGTCAGGGAAAGAAATGACAGTCGTTTCAGGCGGCTCTGCTATTCAGGAACGGATAATCAGGTTATTTACTGCGGCGCAAATACGGGTTTATGAAGGCTATGGATTAACAGAAACCTCTCCTGTTATTGCTGTAAATAATCCGAAAAAACGCATTTTAAAACCCGGAACCGTTGGCGAAATTCTTCCCGGAATTGAGTTTAAACTTGCTGAAGATGGTGAAATTCTTACTAAAGGAAACTGTTTAATGATAGGCTATTACAAAGATCCAGAATACACCAAACAGGTAATTGATGATAAAGGATGGTTTCACACCGGAGATATTGGAAATTTAGTTGAAGGCAGATTTTTAAAAATTACTGATAGAAAAAAAGAAATTTTTAAACTTTCTCTCGGTAAGTATATTGCTCCGCAATTAATTGAAAATAAACTCAAAGAGTCTTCATTTATCAGCAATGCGATTGTAATTGGCGAAAACGAAAAATTTGCTTCGGCAATTATTGTTCCCGATATGAATGCTTTGCATTTTTGGTGTGCCAAACATCGCGTTCATTTTGAAAACAATTTGGAAATGATTATGAAACCGGAAGTAAATCAACGCATGCAAAGAGAAGTAAATAAACTCAATGCACAACTTTCTGAACATGAGCAGATAAGGCGTTTTCGTTTGGTTGCCGATGAATGGAGCCCCACAACAGGCGAACTTTCACAAACTTTGAAACTGAAACGTGTCGTGATTTATAGGAAGTATGATGCTTTATGCAGAGAAATTTACAATTACGACTTAAAAATGCAATAATTTTATATTTTTGCCGCTCCTTTGTTGCCATGGTGGCGGAATTGGTAGACGCGCCGGTCTCAAAAACCGGTGAGGTAACACTCGTGCCGGTTCGATCCCGGCCCGTGGTACGATGAAAAATGCTAATTGTTTTTTAATAAAATGGTTAGCATTTTTGCTTTTATAGT
>Ga0082212_10010268_pt1 | contig 12002 bp, 8 predicted proteins | sample TergutNt197P3_FD_71548 | JGI IMG/M metagenome (GOLD analysis project Ga0082212, IMG submission 71548) | Neocapritermes taracua P3 segment gut microbial communities from Petit-Saut dam, French Guiana - Nt197 P3 | ecosystem: Host-associated > Arthropoda: Insects > Digestive system > Gut ... | reverse complement strand
GTCTGTACCGGCCTTTTGCCGCCGACTACCTGATGCAGGCGCTGCCGGCTACCGCCTCCTGCATTACCGTGCTGGACCGCACCAAGGAAGCCGGATCGGTCGGTGAACCCTTGTATGTTGACGTCTGCACCGCCTTGATGGAACAGGGCGAAATGCCCACCCTCGTCGGCGGACGTTACGGCCTCGGCTCCAAGGATTTCACCACCGCCATGGCCATCGCCGTGTTTGACAACATGCGCGCCGTCAAGCCCAAGAACCACTTCACCGTGGGCATTGACGACGACGTTACCCACACCTCGCTTGAAGTCGGCCCGGATGTGGACACCGTGCCCGTCGGCACCGTGCAGTGTAAATTCTTCGGCCTCGGAGCGGACGGCACCGTGGGCGCGAACAAGCAGGCCATCAAGATCATTGGCGACAGCACCGACCTCTATGCCCAGGCCTATTTCGCCTATGACTCCAAAAAGTCCGGAGGCTTCACCGTATCGCATCTGCGCTTCGGCAAGCAGCCCATCAAATCCAGCTACCTGGTCAAGCAGGCCGACTATGTGGCCTGCCACAAGGCCTCGTACGTGAACCAGTATGATATTCTGGAGGGCATCAAAAACGGCGGCGTGTTCGTGCTGAATTCGCACTGGACCCTGAAGGACATGGAAAAGGAACTGCCTGCCGCCATGCGCCGCGTCATCGCCGGCAAGAAAATCAAATTCTATAATGTTGATGCCGTGAAGCTGGCTACCGAAGTGGGCCTTGGCGGGCGCATCAACATGATCATGCAGACCGCCTTCTTCAAGCTGGCCGAGGTCATTCCTTTCGAACAGGCCGTGACCATGCTCAAGGACAGCATCAAGCACGCCTACGGATCCAAGGGCGACAAGATCGTCAACATGAATATCTCCGCCGTGGACAAGGCGCTGAGCGCCCTGGTGGAAGTAAAGTATCCCGCCGCCTGGGCCGACGCCAAGGATACCCCGGCCGTTCCGCACGTCGAACCCGAATACATCACGAACGTGGTCAAGCCCATCCTGGCCCAGCAGGGCGACAAGCTGCCTGTTTCCGCCATGGATCCGGCCGGCCTCATGCCGCTCGGCACCGCTGCCTTTGAAAAGCGCGGCGTGGCGATTGACGTTCCTGAATGGGTTCCCGACAACTGCATCCAGTGCTGCCAGTGTTCCTTTGTCTGCCCGCATGCCGCCATCCGGCCGTATCTGGCGACCGGCGAAGAACTCAAGGGCGCGCCCAAGAGCTTTGCCGTCAAGGAGGCCATCGGCAAGGAGTTCAAGGGCTACAGCTTCCGCATGCAGGTCTATGCCCTGGATTGCCAGGGTTGCGCTTCCTGCGCCGAAGTCTGTCCCGCCAAGCAGAAGGCTCTCGTGATGAAGCCGCTGGATGCGCTGGCGGCGGCTGAAAACGCCAACCTGGCCTTTGCGGAGGAACATATCTCCCTCAAGGAAAATCTGGCCGCGCGCGACTCTCTCAAGGGATCGCAGTTGTGGCAGCCCCTGCATGAATTCTCCGGCGCCTGCGGCGGTTGCGGCGAAACCCCGTACGTCAAGGTGCTGACCCAGCTCTTCGGCGAACGCATGATCATTGCCAACGCCACGGGCTGTTCTTCCATCTGGGGCGCCTCCTCTCCCACCACCCCCTACACCACGAACAGGGAGGGCTGCGGCCCGGCCTGGGGCAACTCCCTTTTTGAAGACGCTGCAGAATTCGGCTTCGGCATCGCCATGTCCTATAAGCAGCGCCGCAGCTACCTGGCCAAGGTCGCCGCCGAACTGGCCGCCGAGAAAACTACGCCCGCCGCGCTGAAGAAAGCCTTGCAGGCCTGGATCGACGCCATGGACGACGCGGAAGGCTCCAAGCAGGCGGGCGATGATTTGCTGGCCGCTTTGTCCGACGTTCCTGCCGGGCCCAAGGTGGAAGAAATCTGGAACATGGCTGATCTCTTCGTCAAAAAGAGCGTATGGGCCTTCGGCGGCGACGGCTGGGCCTATGATATCGGTTACGGCGGCCTGGACCATGTGCTTGCTTCCGGTGAGGACATCAACGTGCTGGTGATGGATACGGAAGTGTATTCCAACACCGGCGGCCAGGCTTCCAAGGCCACGCCGCTCGGTTCCATCGCCAAGTTCGCCGCCGCCGGCAAGCGCATCGGCAAAAAGGATCTCGGCGCCATGGCCATGACCTACGGCTATGTCTACGTGGCCTCCATAAGCATGGGCGCCAACAAGCAACAGACCCTCAAGGCCTTCAAGGAGGCGGAAGCCTACAAAGGCCCGTCGCTCATCATAGCCTATGCTCCCTGTATCAACCAGGGCATCCGCAAGGGCATGGGCAAGAGCATGGAAGAAGGCAAGCTGGCCGTGGAAACCGGTTATTGGCCGCTGTACCGTTTTAACCCCGATCTGGCGAAGGAAGGCAAAAACCCCTTCCTGCTGGAAAGCAAAGCTCCCAACGGCGCCTTGCAGGAATTCCTGGCCGGCGAAAACCGCTATGCGGCCCTTGCCGCGATGGATCCCGCAGCTTCCAAAAAGCTGCGGGCCGATCTGGAAAAGTCCTACAATGACAGGTATGCCCAGTACAAGGCACTGGCGGATCTGCCTGGCCTGGGCGAGCGCACATAACTCCGTATGCTTCGCGGAGCAGCGGCCCCCGGGCCGCTGCTCCCATTCTTCGCACCGTGAAACAGAGGGGGAGCATCCATGCCCAGCAATTTGTACATCACGGCCACGGAAGCCCGAACCGGCAAATCCGCCATCGTTCTCGGCATGATGCAGCTTTTGCTGCGACAGGTGCGCACGGTGGCCTTTTTCAGACCCATTATCGGCGAACCCATTTTGTACGACCGGGATCATGACATCAACCTGGTGTTGCAGCATTTCAAGCTCTCCCAGTCCTACCGCGACACCTTCGCTTACACGATTGATGAAGCCCGCGCGCTCATCAACAGTGGTCAACGCACCACCTTGCTGGAAAATATCCTGAAAAAATTTCGCGAACTCTCCAAACAGTACGATTTCGTGCTCTGCGAAGGCACGGACTTTATCAACAAGGACGCCTCCTTCGAGTTTGAACTCAATGCGGACATAGCCGCCAACCTCGGCTGCGCGGTCATGCTGGTGGACAACGGCGCGGAGAAAAGCGCGGAGGACATCGTCACCTCCACCAGCACCACCATCGACCTGCTGAAGGCGAAAGGGCTGGATTTGGTCAGCGTCGTAGTCAACCGGGTTGCGGCGGGCAAGGCGGCGTACAAGGTCATCGCGCAGGGCCTGGGCGACAAGCAGGACTCGCATCCCCTGATTTTCGTGTTGCCGGATGAGCCCCTCCTGGCCCAGCCGAGCATGGATGACGTGCGCAAGTGGCTGGGCGCGCGCGTGTTGTACGGGCACGGGCGCATGGATACCCTGGTGGGCGATTACCTGATTGCGGCCATGCAGGCGCACAACTTTTTGGATTACATCACCAAGGACAATTTGGTCATCACCCCGGGCGACCGGGCGGACATCATCCTCGCCGCGTTGACCACCCGCTTTTCCTCGGCCTACCCGGACATATCGGGCATCCTGCTCACCGGCGGCATCGGCCTGACGCCCAATGTGCGCCGCCTGTTTGAAGGCTGGACGGACGTTCCCCTGCCCATCCTGCTGGTCCAGGATCATACCTACAAGACCATCCAGAACCTTTCCCAGCTCTACGCGCGCATTGGTCCCGACGACTCGCGCAAGGTAAACACCGCGCTGGGCATCTTTGAAAAACATGTGGATAAGAACGCGCTGTCCAAACGCCTGATCGGACGGACATCCACCAGGGTTACGCCGATCATGTTCGAGTTTGATCTCCTTGAACGGGCCAAGAGCGCCAAAATGCGCGTCGTGCTGCCCGAAGGCGAGGAAGAACGCATCCTGCGCGCTGTGGATATCCTCAAGCGCCGGGACGTGGCGGACATCATCCTGCTTGGCGACGTCAAGCGCGTCGAGCGGAAGATGTCCGAACTCGGCCTTGACAAGGACAGCGTTACCATCCTCCAGCCGGGGCGATCCCAGCATTTGGAAGACTATGCGGCCACCTATGCCGAACTGCGCAAGAGCAAGGGCGTGACCCTTGAACAGGCGCGTGACCGCATGCTTGACGGGGCCTGTTTCGGGACCATGATGGTCTATAAAAACCACGCCGACGGCATGGTCTCAGGCTCAATCAACACCACGGCCCACACCATCCGTCCGGCCCTGGAATTCGTCAAGACAAAACCCGGCGTTTCCGTGGTTTCCGGCGCCTTTCTCATGTGTCTCAAAGATCGTGTGCTTGTCTTTGCCGACTGCGCCGTCAACCCCAATCCCAGTGCGCAACAGCTTGCCGAAATCGCCATCAGCACCGCCGCGACCGCGGAAGCCTTCGGCATTGAGCCGCGCGTGGCCATGCTCTCGTATTCCACCGGTTCCTCCGGCAAGGGTGAAGACGTGGATGCGGTAATCGAGGCCACCCGCATCGCCAAGGAAATGGCGCCCAAGCTCTTGCTTGAAGGCCCGATCCAGTACGATGCCGCCATTGATCCCGACGTGGCCAGGACCAAGCTGCCCGACAGCAAGGTGGCAGGGCGGGCCACGGTGTTCATCTTCCCCGACCTGAACACCGGGAATAACACCTACAAGGCCGTGCAGCGCGCTGCGGGCGCCATCGCCATCGGCCCGGTGCTGCAGGGTTTGAACAAGCCCGTGAACGATCTCTCGCGGGGCTGCACCGTGCCTGACATCGTCAACACCGTCGCCATCACGGCCATTCAGGCCCAGGCGGGCAAACAGTAGGGGAAGATATGAAAGTTCTTGTCATCAACGCCGGTTCGTCATCCTGCAAATACCAGTTGTTCGAGATGAGCGACGAGTCCGTGCTGTGTTCCGGCCTTGTGGAGCGTATCGGCGACCCCGATCACGCGGGCGCGCTGGCTCACAAGATCGCCCCCGGCACGGACAGGGAAAAGGCGATCAAGCTGGAGAGGAAGTTCGCCACCCATGTGGAAGCCATGGAAGAGATGATCCGGCTGCTGACGGACCCGCAGGACGGCGTGATCAAGGACAAGGCGGAAATCTTCGCCATCGGGCACCGCGTGGTGCATGGCGGCGAAGACGTCACCAGGCCTGCCGTCATTGACGAGAAGGCCAAGCAGATGATTCGCGACAATTGTATTTTTGCGCCCCTGCACAATCCCCCCAACCTCATGGGCATTGAGGTCGCGGAAAAGTTGTTCCCCGGCGTGCCCAACGTGGGGGTTTTCGACACCGAGTTCGGCATGGGCATGAAGGCCGACGCCTTTTTGTATCCGCTGCCCTACAGCCTGTATGAGGATTTGCGCATCCGCCGCTACGGCTTTCACGGCACCTCGCACAAGTACATTGCCAGAAAAACGGCGCAATTCCTCGGCAAAAAGCCTGAAGAGGTCAACAATATCACCTGCCATTTGGGCAACGGCTGCTCCATGACGGCGGTTCGCGGCGGCGTGTGCATCGACACCTCCATGGGCCTGACCCCGCTGGAAGGCCTGATGATGGGCACGCGCTGCGGTTCCATTGACCCGGCCATCGTGCCGTTCATGATGGACAAAAAGGGCCTGAGCGCCGTAGAAGCCGACAACCTGATGAATAAACAGTCCGGGCTGCTCGGCATTTGCGGCACCAATGACATGCGCGACGTGCACGACAGCCGCGCCAAGGGCGATGCAAAGGCGCAACTGGCCTTTGATATGGTCGTGTGGCGCGTGAAGAAGCAGATCGGCGCGTATATGGCTGTTCTGGGCCGCGTGGACGCCATTGTCTTTACCGCGGGCATAGGCGAAAATGACGCCTTCTTGCGCGAATACGTGTGCAAGGGCATGGAAGAACTCGGCATCCTTTTTGATGCGCAGGAAAACAGCACCCGCAAGCCCGGCGCGCGCGCTATCAGCGCACCGGACTCACGGGTCAAGGTGCTTGTTATTCCCACGAACGAGGAACTCGAAATCGCCGAATCCGCCCTGCTAACGCTCGGGAAATAGAGACGCTGGCAAGTTCCTTATCTTGTGATTATTTCAAGTTAAATTCAATAGTTACGACGACGCGTGCGGTCTTGTCCACAGTCGTTTTATCGTAGGTGCCGCCGTAGTCGCTGGTGTCGCTGTTCGCGCTGTCCGAAAGGATGTAGAACGCGCCTTGGGAGGCGGACCGCATGGAGCCGAGCCGGCTGTCGCCGTGCTTGATGAACTCTTTGGCGCGCGCATACGCGTTTTTCGTCGCAGCACTGATCAGCGACATCTTGATTTCTTCCAGATTGGACACCAGGTAATTGGGGGAGGCGTATCCGATGTTCGCGCCGGCGGCCACATAGTCCAGCCCGGCGGCGTAGGCTTTGCTGACCAGATTGATGTCCTGCGTGGTGATGACTATAGTCTGGCTCGCCCTATACCCGTCTTGAACCCGGACGGTGCGGTTCGCGCGTTCTTCTTCGACATAATGCGGCCCGACATCCGTGCTTTGATCTTTTCTGACCTCCGCAGCAAAGCCCTGCGTGTTGAGAAACGCATCCAACGCGACTTTTTCCTTTCTGACGTTCTGCAATGCCTCCGCAAAGGTTGTGCCTTTGGCCGTCGCCCAGACCGACCATTCCGCGCAATCGGCCTTGATTGACTTCTGCGCCAGACCTTTTACCTGGACCGTTGCCCGGCCCGAACCGATCATCTTCGTCTGGCTGCCCAGCAAAAAGGCGCCCAACACAAGGCCCACCGCAAGAATGCCCGCCGCGAACACTATCGTTTTGGGTTTTGGTTTTTCCTCGGTGAGGGGTGTACTCATCACGTTTTCCTCCTTGTGTAACGTGTTGATTCGCGTCCGTGACGCATGACAAAAGCTGTGAAGACACTGCCGACGCGTTTACATTGCTGCACCACCCCTATTTCCCGACCGGGACGCCGGCCTCACGCTCTTTTTTGGCCTGGGGCTCTTTCAGCGTGCGCAATTTTTCCAGGCCGGCGGCATCCAGAGCCTTGCCTGATGCGGCTTTGGCGATGAGTGCTACGAGCGCCCAATCGTCCTTATAGGTGATGGGGAGGAAGCGGTCCGCGCCGCCGAAGAGTTTTTGCATTGCCGGCGGGAAGCGGTATGCAAAAAAGGCGTTCGTGATCTTTTGCGCCAGGTCCGGGTGCAGGTCGTGGGCCAGTCCGAAGGAGGCAGTGGGGAAGAGGCCGCTGCTCTGCCAGAGGATTTTGTATTCTTCGCGCTTGATGCGTCCGGCATCGGCCATGCGCTGAAAAATGTCGGATGGCACGCAGGCGGCGTCGTAGTCGCCGGCATGCACGCCATGGATGGACTTGCCGTGCCCGCCGGAGAACTCAAGCCGGTAATCCGTGCCGGGGATGACTCCTTCCCCGGGGAAGAGCGCCAGGGGCGCCATATGTCCGGAGTGGGCGGTAGGCGCGCTATGGGCGACCTTCGTGCCTTTCAGATCAGCAAGGCCGTGTAAGGGGCTGTCGGCTCTAGCGATCACGATGGTCCGAGATCTCTGGATGGCCTGTTCGTTGCCCTTCACCGCGAGGGGCACATAGCCCGCCAGGTTTACGGCGAACCAGGTCGGGCCGGGGGAAAAGCCCGCGATGTGCAGCCGGCCCGCGCGCATGGCCTCCACTGCCGCCGAATTGGAAGCCACGATGTAATACATGATCCTCTTGCCGGTTCCGGCTTCCAGAAATTGCATGAAATCGGCGAAGGCATCCTTGTATATCGCGGGGTCTTCCACAGGGGGGCAGGTGAAGAGAAGGGTGCCGGGGTCTTTCCATTGGGCGGGGTCTTTGGGGAGGTCAGCGGTGAGGCTGCCGGTTTCGTCGCAGTACATCTGATCCAGTTCGCCGCGTTGCGTGCAGGCGTCAGCCGTTGGCGTCAGCCTTACGGATGACGACAGCAGCGATGTGTCAGCCGCAAAGGCCGGGCTTGCGCAGCAGGCGAGCATCGCCAGGAAAGTCAGCAGGGTCAGGCATCGCGTACCCATAGATGCATCCTCCATGAAAAGACCTATACCGCCGGACGGGACTTCTATCAACAATGCCCTGACGAAGTATCACGGCACACTGCGCCACTGCCTATTCCCATGCGGAGGGGGCCGGCCCCTCAAACCACCACGCGTTGTGATCCGTTTCGACGGCGACCTGGGCGAGTTCCCGTCCCGCCGGTGTGCGCAGACGCCGTAGCGCGCAGTCCAGCCAAGCGGCGGCGGCCCTGTTGCCGAGATCAAGCTCGCGTTTGAGATTGAGGATGAGATCCAGCGTGTCCGCATCATGGGCCAGTTGCGCTTCCGGGCTGGCGTTGTTTTCCAGTTCGTCCCAAAACGACAGCACTTCTTCGGCAAGGCCGGTGCCGAAGGTGGCGTCTTCCAGGGCCTTGCGCGGCAGGCTTTTGTTATAGAGGCGGTTGACGTAGTTGCAGTCGCCCGTGCGGGCTTCAGGCAGATCGTGGAACAGGCAGATGAGCGCCGTGCGCGGCGCATCGGCGCCGGCCATGCGGGCCAGCACCCAGCCGATGACCGCGGCGCGGAAGGAGTGTTCCGCCACGTTTTCCTTGCCGGAGCCGAGAAATTGGTATCCTGTGCGCGGTGTGAAGCGCAGCATGCCCGCCTCGTGGAAAAAGTCCACGATTCGTTGCAGGCGGCCGCGATCCCGGATGTTCTGCGTGACGTCGCAATCGGACATGACGCTCTCCTTTTCGTTTTCATAGTCCGAAAACGTGATCTTCATAATGGAATCGCTCTAATTGCTGTCGTCACCTTCCATCGCCAGACCAATTCGCCGCTCAATGTCATCCGCTGACGGAAGCACGTTTTCATATTTTTCCGGCAAGGTGTCGAATAAGCTATATTCGCTCACACCGATGGGCTTCTCAATATCCCTCAGCGCGTATTCGGCGACCATGCCTTTTTTGTTCTTACAAAGCAGGATGCCGATTGTCGGGCTGTCCTGTGCGGTTTTCAGCAGATCGTCCACCGCAGAGATGTAGAAATTTAGCTTTCCGGCATACTCCGGCTTGAAGTCGCCACTTTTTAGCTCTACCACAACGTAGCAGCGGAGTTTAAGGTGATAGAACAAAAGGTCGATATAAAAGTCTTGGCGCTCAACTTCGATATGGTACTGGTTGCCGATGAACGCGAAGCCTGTACCAAGTTCCAAAAGCAATTTAGTGATATTGCTCACTAATTCGCTTTCAATCTCGCGTTCGACCATACCTTTGCGGTATGCAATAAAGTCGAAAATGTACGGGTCTTTCAAGGTCTGTTCGGCAAGTTCGCTCTGTGGGCTTGGCAGGCGTTTGCCATAGTTCGTGGCTTTCGCCGTAATGGCCTGACGCTCATAGAGCCCGTATCCTATCTGATGCGTGAGGATATTACGCGACCAGCCATTTTCAACGGTTTGCGCGGCATACCACAAATACCTTGCCGTGTCCTTTACCTTATCCATCAGAGCCATATTGTGATACCAGGTTATTTGTGCAAGCGTCGCCTGCACAATTTCAGGCTCAGGGAACAGTCTCGCGAACTTCGCCATATATTTCAAATTTCGAACGGAATAGCCCGTGGCGTTTGGGAAGTCGAGCTTGATGTCGCGCGCGAGGTTCTCGATGAACTTATTGCCCCAAACAGCATGTTCGTTGATGACCGTGCCGATACTCCAGTAAAGCGTGACAAGCTCGCTGTTCGCCGCAAGGACGGCTTTATGCTGCGCCGTCTTGATTTTTAGGCGAATATCACCAATGACTCTGAGGTATTCCGCGCTATTCATCAGCATACTCAGATCACCTTCCCGCTATGCCCTTTCTCGTAATGTATCCAGATACGTTGCCCATTCATCATCATCGTGCGGCGTTCAGGCAGGTATCCCGCTAACGGTCAATTCCTTCATAGGTGTTGCAGGCGTTTGGATTGCCGGAGTCAAAGCCGCGTTTGAACCAGGCATAGCGCTGTTGCGCCGTGCCGTGGGTGAAACTGTCAGGCACGACTCGTCCTCCTTGCCGTTTTTGCAGGCGGTCATCACCGATGGCTTGCGCCGTTCTGAGCGCCGCTTCCAGATCACCCGGATCCAGAATGTTTTCCTTCTGCATGGCGTTGCCCCAAACGCCGGCAAAGCAGTCGGCCTGCAACTCCATCATGACCGAAAGCCGATTGACCTGCGCCTGTGGAGCTCCCTGTTGCATCTGCCGCACCTTGCGGTCTATGCCCAGTAAATGTTGGACGTGGTGTCCCACTTCATGGGCGATGATATAGCCCTGGGCGAAGTCGCCCCCGCCGCCGAATTTCGTCTTCATGTCCTGGTAAAACGAGAGATCGATGTACACCGTCGTGTCCGCCGGGCAGTAGAAGGGGCCCATGGCCGACTGGCCGTAACCGCAGGTCGTTTCCGTGGCGCCGCTGTACAGCACCAGCTTCGGCGCCCTGTAGGGCTGCCCTGTCTTTCGGAAGATGTTCTGCCAGGTGTCTTCCGTGGTTTTGAGCATGACCGAGGTGAAACGCGCCAGTTCCTGCTCGTTGGCTGACGGCACATACGGCTTGCTCACGCCGGGTCCCGGATTGACGTCGCCAAGCAGGAAGGGTGTCAGGTCAATGCCGTACAAGCCGGCCACAAAGACCACAAGAACAACAAAAATGCCGGCTTTGCCGCGCGGCATGGGGATGCCGCCCAGACCGGGAGACCGACCGCGCCGGTCCTCGACATTGGTGCTTTCGTCACGATTTTGCCAGCGCATGCCGCCTCCGTTTGTATGCCCGCGTTCACGTCCGTTTGTGACATGCCGCACGGCAGCTTGTCAGCAATCCGTATTATTGTGCCATGCGCGGCAAGGAGTGCAAAAAACTCTCCAGCCCCGCGAGATAACGGGTTTTGTCCGTCTGAAAGCCGGCGTTATGTGAGCCGCTGATGCGCACGAACTGTTTCGGGCCGCCGTACGCATCGAATACGGCCTCGCCAAGGGCATACGGGATAAGCTCGTCGTCGGCGCTATGCACGACCAGCAAGGGGAAGCTGCCGTCGCGCAAGGATTTGGCGGAATCATAGTCTTGGGGCAGAAACAGGCTGACCGGCAGGAAGGGATACAGGCGCTTGGCCACATCGTACATGCTGGTGAAACTTGATTCCATGATCAGCGCGCCGGGGCGGACCTCACCGGCGAGCCCGGCCGCAACGGCGCCGCCCAGGGAGCGGCCGAAGATGACGATGGAAGCCGGGCGGCCCTTTTTTTGCGCCACCAGCCAGTCCCAGGCAGCCCTGGCGTCGATCAGGGTACCCTGGACGCTCGGTTTTCCCGTGCTCTGCCCATAGCCCCGGTAGTCAATGATAAGCACCGCAAAGCCCAGGCGGTGAAAATAGGCCAGCGAGTCCAAACGGTGGGAGATATTGCCTGCGTTGCCGTGCAGGAAAAGCAGGATTCTGCCGTCAGCCGGCAAAGGCGGGATTGGTGCGGCGCTTGGGGCCGGGGCTGGCAGAAACCAGCCTGCTATGCTTTCGCCGTCATCCGTGCGTATGCGGACATCTTCATAGCTGAGGCCGATAGTTTCCGGCGTGACCAGCACGGTTTTGGAAGGATGAAAGGGCAGGCCCGTGCAGCCGGCAAGGCAGCAGCACAGCAAGAAAAGCAGCACAACTACAAGGAAATTTGGGGGACACGATGTCATCTGCAAGACTCCGGGGATTACGCCGTACACACGCGGTTTCTTCCGGATTCCTTGGCCTCATAGAGGGCCTTGTCCGCCCGTTGCACAACACGCAAGGCGGATTCCCCCAATACGTATTCGCTGCATCCGGCGCTCACCGTAACGCATTGCCCGTCAGGGGCATGCACTGTCTTGAGCACACGGCGGCGGGCTCTTTCCGCGACCTTTTTTGCCGTATCCAAGCTGTATCCGGGCAACAGGAAGACAAATTCTTCCCCGCCATAGCGGCAAACCAGGTCACGTTTGCGGGCGCATGTTTTCAGGGCGGCCGCGACCTCCCGGAG
>Ga0082212_10010267_pt1 | contig 12002 bp, 7 predicted proteins | sample TergutNt197P3_FD_71548 | JGI IMG/M metagenome (GOLD analysis project Ga0082212, IMG submission 71548) | Neocapritermes taracua P3 segment gut microbial communities from Petit-Saut dam, French Guiana - Nt197 P3 | ecosystem: Host-associated > Arthropoda: Insects > Digestive system > Gut ... | reverse complement strand
ATTCCTAAGACAGGACCGCCGTCTTGCCATAAAAAACATTGCGTTTGGTTATAAATTTGCTCATAAAAAGATTTAGCTAATGCCAGGTAGACGGCATCATTGGTTCGCGTATTGATATTTCGGTCATCGGCAAGCCAATCGGGAAAACCGCCGTTACGGCATTCGCCATGCGACCAAGGGCCAATTCGTAACAGAAGGGGGAAGTCCAGTTCATGACATAACGAAATAAATGCCCGTAAATTCCTTGAACCACTGAAATCCCAGATCCCCTTTTCCTCTTCATGATGAATCCAAAAAACATAGGAGGCAACGATTTCAATCCCCCCGGCCCGCATCCGTTCCAGCGACTCGCGCCATTCGGCGGCCGGCCAGCGGCTAAAGTGAAACTCGCCCATAATGGGGATGTGGGGAATGTCATTAACGGTATAGTACCGGCGGTTGACTAAAAGTAAGGCCTTGCCTGGACCGGTGCCGCCGAAATGGGCGAGGGGGGCAAGGCTTTCCCGGTTTTCTTTCACAACGATTTGATGATTTTCTTTCATAAACGGTTTTCAATTTCTTCCCTGATAATATCGACATAGCGTTTCACCTTGCCGACATGATGATGAATGGTGTACACATCTCTTTGCGCGATTTCGATGGGTAAGCCCCGCGCCACTTGCAAGCTCTTTTTGATTTGCGCCCGAACGGCAGCTTCGTCTAAATTTTTATCGACGCCAAGATAATTAGGGCTTGGCTTTCGGAAGTAAATAATATCCTTCTCTTGAAGGTATTCGCCCATTTTTTCTTCATTGGCCCACGGCGAAATGGATAGCTTACGTAAATTGTTAAGCTTGCTTAAACAGTTTTCCCAAATCGGATCGACCGGTTCACAGCAGCCATAACTTAATAATCCGAAGCGGGCCGCGATTTTCTGGTAACAGGGGAAGATGAATTCGGCAAACATCTGCGGCGAAATCGCCACGGTTTCTTGCGAATCCATAAAGCCCCAGACATCATGCGTGCTAAACGGCCTTTCCGCCGCTTCTGTCCATCCGGGAAGCTCATTGGTATAGCACAAACTGCCGTTGCCTAAATCATCATGGGCGACAGTGGGCAGAATCAGCCGTTGCTGCTCGAGATGGTCGTAATATGTTAAGGTATCCGCGGCGATTCTATTCATCATTTCCTTAAACAGCTCCGGATAATCCATCATATTATACATCATGTCTTCCATGCTCATGATGTGGACAAGCATCTGCGTAGGCACACTGTAAAGGCATCCCATATTGATTTTGACCGGAATAATATCGCCGATGAGGTCCTCCAAAATATCCTTTTTTTGCGCGGTGATTTTCATATCTGCATGAAAAACAGATGGTTTTATTTTTTCATAATCAGCTTCCAAATCAGATAAAGCCGGGATAAAGTGGTGGCCGACGCTTTGCCCGCCGTTTTGTTCGGCATGATGTTTCTTTACTTCGATAGCGAATAAAGTAAATGAAGAATCATATTGCAAAGGAAAATAATCGGGGGTCACGAAATCATCGTCAAATAGTTCCTGGTTCAAGTAATGGGATCTGATTTTTGCCTCAATATCACGCGGATAAGAGGCCTCACATAAAAGCCGTTCCGGCAGTATTTCATGAGCAAAGGTGGCCATTTCGATGGTGATAAGTGGTTTTTCGCCTTTCAGTGAATTGTGCTGATACCATGCCTTGATACGGTTTTTGTTTTTTTCTGTATTGGCAAACTCCAGTTGCTTTTTAGCCGCATCGCGAAGGATCAGGCGGTCTTTTACGCTTATTTCAGTATTCATGCTAACTCCTATAATCTATTATCTGGATTGCTTCGCTTCGCTCGCAATGACGGGTTAAGCGGCACTACGACGGGTATAGGTGGCACTACGACGGGTATAGGTGGCACTACGGTGGGTATAGGTGGCGCTACGACAGGTATAGGTGGCACTACGACGGGTATAGGTGGCACTACAAAGGGTTAGGCGGCATTACGAACATGAAGCGAAACGTCACATAATCCAAAACGTCACATAATCCAAAACGTCACATAATCCAAAACGTTATACAATCCAAAACGTTATACAATCCGAAACTGAAATTCAACCTTTTCGTCATTTAACCGGTATTTCTCGATAAGCTCAGGCCCACAGCTATTGGAACCGATGCCGGAAACCTTGTAGTCAATTCTTAGATTCACGGACTCATCTTTTACTAATTCATCCGTATGGTTTGCATTTGTCAGCATTTCCGCACGATAATTGGATACGCAAAACTCGAATTTCGTATCGGTTGCAAATGTTAATCCATCAGGGAATGTTAGCAGTTTGACATCGGTATGATTTCCGTGCTCCTGCGGCATAACATAATCCACATATTCTTTATCGGCAGTACTTTCATACAGCCCCATTTTCGTATGCTGCCGCATATCACAATAATTTTCTCCTTCACCCATGCCGAAGTAGGTGAACGTATCGTAACGCTTAGGCAATTTAAACTCGAAGCCCAGACGCGGAAGATAGGTTCGCATCTTGCTGAGTTCGCCGCTTAATGCAATTTTGACCTCACCGTCGATGAACACTTCAAAGACGATTTCATAATGAAAAAACGGCTTGCGTCCGATTCCGGCAAGACTGCCGCTCGTCATGATTTTCCCATCTTTTATCGTGCTGTCATAAACCTTATTAATGAGCTTATGAAAATTCAAACCGGACTGGTTGTCATCAGATAATCCCCAGTCCCGCTTTACGTTGCGGTCATTATCGGTTGGCGCTCGCCAGACTGACAGTCTAATTCGGTCGTCAAGCTGTTCAGCGCCATTTTTAGTGATGCTTTCAAAATTGCCATAATGCTTATTAAAGACATAATGAAAATTTTCACCGGCAATATGAATTTTCTCGCCCTTTTCCTGCATCGGCGCGTAAGTTTTCTCATTCTTATGCGGCCTGATCTCACATTCTAGCGGATGCTGTTTCATCGCCACTTCATAACCGGCCTTATCATGCATCAAAACATCCACATACGCACCAAGCTCACATTGCTGCGGATATTCAAAAGTCAGCTCAATTTGCATCTTTCCATGCGGCGGGACATCCAGGACATAGGCGGCCATATCCATTATTTGCCCGTCAATAGAAAGCTGGATGGTTATTTTGTATTCATTTAAGTTCGTAAAAGCAAATAAATTTTCAATGATTAATTGCTTATCATTCAGGCAAGTATCCATGTTTTGATAAATATGCTTGATTGCCAGGCTTCCCGCTTTAAAGGAACGGTCGGAAAAAACCAGGCCATCACAGCAGAAGTTTCCGTCATGGGTAAGCTCGCCAAAGTCGCCGCCATATTTCCTGACGCCATTTTCCAAAACGGTGTGGTCGGCCCACTCCCAGATACAGCCGCCGATTAGCTTCGGATATTGGCGAAACATTTCCATATAATCAAAAGCATCGCCGGGGCCATTGCCCATCGCGTGGGAATATTCACACATAAAGACCGGGCGGGGGTCGTGGCCAAGCGCATCTTCGATAAGCCCGGCCGCCGATTTGTACATATAACTGACGACATCAACCGGCGCTTTGCTGTCTACGACAGTCGCGCCTTCATAATGGGTCAGGCGGGAAGAGTCGCGGTTTTTCGTCCAGCGGAGCATTTTGGTATGGTTGATTCCATATCCGCTTTCATTACCCATCGACCACATGATGATGGCGGGGAAGTTTTTATCGCGTTCCACCATCCTTTGAATCCGCTCAATGAAGACATGCTCCCATTCCGGCTGATTGCAAAGCCAGTCCGGGCTTTCCATGTCATATGTGTAGCCGGTTATTCGCGTTGCGAAACCATGTGTTTCGATATCGGTTTCATCGATGACATAAAACCCCATCTCACTGCATAACTCAAGAAAGTGTGGTGTTGGGGGATAATGGGACATCCTTACACAATTGATATTCAAGTCTTTCATTTTTTCTAAATCATTTTTAAGCTCGGCATCGGTCATCGACCATCCTCCGGTGGGATGCGTATCATGATGGTTTATGCCCTTTAAAAGTACGGAAACGCCATTGATTAATAACGCCCCCTCTTCCGATACCGTAATTTCCCGCATTCCGGTTTTAATCGGGATGAATTCCCCGGCTTGAATCGCGATAACCGTATAAAGAGCCGGTTTTTCGGCATTCCATAAAACAGGGGTGCTGAAATCAGCGATTTTTTTGCCCGCAAAATAAATCTCATAATTTTCACAGTCCGCCACGATGGACTTCCTGTCAGCGGTTATCTGAATATCCTTGATATGGCCCTCGCTCCGGGACAAAAGATAAACATCGCGGAAAATACCGTTATTGCGGAAAAAGTCCTGATCCTCCATATAGCTGCCCAGACACCATTTCATAACCTTCGCCGTGATATTATTTCGGCCCGGCTTTATATATTTAGAAATATTAAATTCCGCCTGTAAATGTGAACCCTGCGTATATCCGGCATATTGCCCGTTGATATAAAGATATAAGCATGAAGCTACGCCCTCGAAGATAAGATAGGTTAATCGCTTCGCCCATTCATTATCAAGATCAAAATCAAGGGAGTAAACCCCGCAGGGATTGTCATCGGGAACATAAGGCGGGTCAACCGGATAAGGGTAAATGACATTCGTATAATATGGTTTCTCATAACCAGACATCTGCCAGCATGACGGGACGGGAATCTTTTCCCAGGCGGTGATGGTTTCCGGCACGTCAATGTCCCGGGCAAAAAACTTGAAGTTCCATTCGCCGTTTAAAAGCCGATAGTATTTTGATTGGCTTTTATCCCCACAGAGCGCTTTTTCCAGACTGTCATACGGTATGTAATATGCGCGGGGCAATTCTCTGTTTTCACTTAGGATTCTTAAATCTTCATAATGCCGCATTGGTTACCTCCGGTTCGTTTATGACACTTGCTCTTTTACCATTTTTTGGCAGGGCAGCTTTGGTTACTTCTTGCGGCCCGTAATTCGATGAAGCAGCCGCATTTGATGCAAGTTCCGCTTACCAGCCAGTCACAAGACAGGCAAGTATCAAGCCTCTGCGCGTATATCCCCGCCCCGGCTTTTTCATCGGGTGATATAAGCGCGAGTAAGTCCTGTATCTTTACATGTAATTGCTCGTCCAAAATCAGACAACGCTTGCACTTAACCATATTGCCACCAGTATAATATAAAGTGGCTGCCTTTTCAATTCTAATATTTATGATAATGTCGGTGCGGCCGCACCGACTTAAGAGAATGCTTCGCATTCTCACTGTACATGCAAATTAGAGTCATGATATAATGTCGAAAGGAACCTACGGTTCCATAGACATTATATCGGCGCGGTTTTAGTGCGCATCCCCCGGAGGGTCATGATTTGCGAAGCAAATCATGATATAATGTCGAAAGAACCTATGGTTCCAAGCAAACGTCATTGCGAGGAACCTTGTGACACGTCATTGCAAGCAACGACGGATTCTTTCATGGCTATTTGAGTCACGCGAAGCGTGACATGGAGGTTAATATGCAAAAAGGATTCAAAATGAAGCTTTACCCCGGGATGAAAGCCGAGTACGAAAAACGCCATCATGAATTATGGCCGGAAATGATTGAAATGATTCATGCTCACGGGGGCAAAAATTACACTATTTTTCTGGATGAGGAAACCTTAACTCTTTTCGGTTATCTTGAGATTGAGGATGAAGACTTATGGAGCAAAAGCGCTGACACCGCGATTAATAGGAAGTGGTGGGACTTCATGGCTGATATCATGGAAACCAATCCCGATAACAGCCCTGTTAGTAAGCCGCTTGAAGCGCTCTTTCACTTAGAATAGATATGAAAGATTACGTCATTGCGAGCAAAAGGAATAAAAAACATTCCTATGAAGCAATCCAGAATTGCGCTGGCTGGATTGCTTCGTTTCACTCGCAATGACGTTAACGGTTCGTTACTTACTTAGTATTAAAGTTACCCGCATTAAAGCTTTTCCGGATAAAGCCAGCCCGCGTATTCCAGAATCGACTGTTTTTCCATATGCCGGTCGGCAAGAGCCATGTGCTTCCGGTACTCCCTTGGCGTGGTCTGCATGATCCGGAAAAAGAAACGGTTAAAACTCGAGACGGAATGAAAACCTACGGATTCGGAAATATCCAGAATCGTATCTTCGGTACTGCGCAGCAAAACGCAGGCTTCCATGATGCGGACATTATTCATATGCTCCAGCGGTGAAATGCCCATGATTTCCCGAAAGATGCGGCGAAAATGAGTCAGGCTCCAGCCGCATAATTTCGCTAATGTGTCTACCTCAACCGCCTGTTCATAATTTTGCTCAATATAATCAAGTGCCGGGGCGATCGCCAGCGCATTACCGCGACTTTGCTCGGTTTCTTTTTCTTTTCGCAGACTGATCGTTTGAATTCGGTAAAGCATAATGTATAAGGACAAAAGTAATCCCCGGACACTTAAACGGTAACCTGTCTTTTGCTCTTTTAATTCGCTGATGATTAAATTAGCTATTTCATGGATCTCCGAATACTCATCCTTTCCAAGTACGAAATGATAGTCATTTAATGAGGTAATGGAAAGGTCATAATTCTGCCACGCCTCCGGCAATAAGCGATGAAACATGTTTTGGGTATCGAGAAAAAGATAAGACCAGTGACTTTCGGTGCCGGGATTGCTGTATGTCGTGTGGGGAATATTGCGGGGGATACAGGTAATATCACCATTCATAAAACCAAGCTGCCGGTCATAAACCTCCAAGGTGCCGCCATCGGAATGGCAAATGCCGATTTCCAGGCAATTATGGAAATGATGCCGTCCGCTCGGCTTTTCGGAAATGCGCCAATAATCCCCCGATAATAACAGCACCGGGAAATCAAGCGGCAGAAAATAATTGCGGTATTCAATAATTGTTCGTCTTTTTTTTGCCATAAGCGCATATACTCATAATACGTTTGTTAAAATCTTTTCGGTTATTCTATATTTAGCGGATTTAATCTTTAAAATTATGTAAATATTGCCATCGCGCTAGCATTTTGACAACAAAATAGTTCATTTATGACTAGTGCTTAGCCAAAATGTCTATAGGTGTGTAAAAGTATTATATCATAAATGGTCGAAATTGCATAGTATTTTTGATAAATTGAATAGAAAAATCCTAAAAACGCTATTATAATTGTATTAAGTATTTAAAAATTTATCTAAATCGTTTCAATAATCGCAGCTTTTAACTGTCAGGATTCATAAAAATCCTTAAGAAAGGATATGCTTATGGCGAAAGTCGGCTCACGACTAAAAAGCATCCGCAAGGAAAATAGGGAAATAAGGACCAGAATTACTTGGGGCGCTGCTTTTAAGCGGGATTGGCAGCTTTATCTGCTGCTTTTGTTCCCACTGTTTATGGTTTTTGTTTTTAACTTTGCGGCTTATCCGGGTCTAAGAATGGTTTTCATGGACTACAAGCCGGCCCGTGGTTATGACGGCAGTGTATGGGTGGGGCTGGAAACATTTGCTAAGGTATTTGCCAGTTCCGACTTTCACCGCGCCTTGCGTAATTCATTGATATTTAATTTAGGCGATTTACTCGTTGGTTTCCCGATGCCGATTATTTTGGCGTTACTTTTAAATGAGTTGCGGTACCATAAATTTAAGCGGGTTACGCAGACGATATTATATTTGCCTCATTTCCTGTCATGGATTATTATCGGCAGCGTAGCTTATCAGTTATTCCGCCCTTCGACAGGGTTAATAAATATCCTCTTGATGAATCTGGGAATTATTGAAGAAGGCATTCCTTTTTTGACGAAAGCTTCCACGTGGGCGGGAACCTATCTGGGACTGGGCGTTTGGCAGACGATGGGCTGGGGTACGATTATCTATCTCGCGGCCATTACCGGTGTCAGTGCCGAACTTCATGAAGCCGCGATGATTGACGGGGCGAACCGCTGGCGGCGGATATGGCATATCACCTTGCCCAGTATCAGGGGTGTTATCATTACCTTGCTGATCATGAATCTGGGGCGGCTGATGAATTCGAATTTCGAACGGTTGATGGCATTAGGTAATTCCCAAGTCAGGGAATACCAATATCAACTGGCGATATATATTTACCAAGTCGGACTGGCGGGCGGGCAGTTTAGCCGTTCGACGGCAGTTAATCTTTTCCAGTCATTGGTCGGTTTATCACTTGTCCTATTGGCTGATCGGATTTCCAAGTGGCTTGGTGAAGACGGATTATTATAGGAGGCGGACCAAATGGCAAAGAAAAGAAATGAAGACGTCCGTGAGACGGAAGTAAAATCAGACGGAATGCGGGCGATTAACAAGTTTCGGGTCAGTGATGCCGTGATCATGGCGATTATTATATTATTATGCCTTACCTGTGTATTGCCTTTCCTCCATTTGGGTGCGAAGTCACTTTCTTCTGACAGCTTTGTTTTAGCGAAGCAGGTATATTTATGGCCGAAAGGGTGGAGTTTTAATGCCTATACGGCTGTTTTCCAAGATGGCCGGATGGTCAGGGCGTTGTTTTTTACGGTATATGTCACCTTGCTTTTTACGATTCTTGGTATGCTTGTATGTACTTGCGCAGCTTATCCCTTATCCCGCCGAAGGTTAAAGGGTCGTTCATTCCTGACTTTCCTGCTGATGTTTCCGATGTATTTTAGTGCCGGACTGATTCCGACCTTTTTGCTCTTTCGGGATTTGAATATTTATGATACGATCTGGGTTTTGATTTTGCCCTTGATTTATTCGCCTTATAATATGCTGATTATGAAGACCTATCTGCAAAGCAATATTCCGGCCTCTCTTGAAGAATCAGCTTTTTTGGATGGTGCATCGAACCTCCAGATTTTGGGAAAAATCGTTCTGCCGTTGTCGAAGCCGATTATCGCCACTTTATCGCTCTTTTATGCGGTCGGTCGGTGGAATGCTTTTTCCGACAACCTTTACTTTACGAAAAGGGACGACTTGAAAATGTTGCAGTATATGTTGTATCAGTTGGTCCAATCTGCCGGTGATAAGCAGTCGGCGGGATTGGAGGGAGTTACGGTAACAGCCACGGCGGAAACTCTTTCCGCGGCGATGATCATGTTCGCAACGATTCCGATTCTTTGCGTATACCCCTTTGCCCAGCGCTATTTCGTCACCGGGGTCATGATTGGAGCTGTAAAAGAGTAACAATATAGTTATCACATTTCATTATTTTAAGGAGGTTATTTATGAAGAAGAGCTTTAAAAAGTTTTTGGCCCTTGTGTTGGCTGGTGCTTTATTGACCGGCACATTGGCGGCGTGTGGAAGCAAGGAAGAGGAACAGGCTCCCGCACCTACACCGGCTGCGGATAATACTCCGGCAGCAGAACCGACACCGGCACCCGCGGATACGATCGTGGATGTTCCGGCGGATGTAGTTCCCGGTATTGATGGTTATGTAGCCTTTGATTCCGAAGTTACCTTGCGCATTCCCGTTTATGATCGCGGTGAGGTTACCTTGCACCCGGTTGGAGATAATTTCTGGTCTAATTATCTTCAGGAAAAATTTGGCGACCAGTATAACATCAAGCTGGAGTTTGTTCCGATTGAACGCTGGGAACAGATGAGGGACTATGCCCTTTTGGCCGCCGGCGGTATTCTGCCGACGTTCCTGATGGAGTATGACTATTGGCGTGTGGCAACTTGGGTAGCCGATGGTTATATGACTCCCTACAACTTGGATGAGTTCGCGTTTGTTGCGCCGACCTACTATCAGCGCATGGTTGATTCCGGCCAAATGACCTATACTACTATGCAGGGGCAAACCTATTTTGCACTTGCGGAACGTCCGTTGGGTTATACGAACTATCGTTTCGTCGATTTCGTCCGGATGGATTGGTTAAGAGAAGTTGGTTATGATTATGTTCCGACTGGTTACGAAGATGAAATGAAAGCAATGCAGTTAATAAAAGATGCCGGTCTTTGTGATTATCCTTTGAACGGCCAAGCAGTTACCGGTACCGGTTCTGACCAAAACTACCATTTACGTGGCTTCCCGATGAATGAATCCGAGTGGGCAATGTACTCATCCCTTGGTATTTATGCCATGGGTTGGGAACCGGCCAAGGAATTCTTACACCGGGAAAATGAAAGGTATCATCGTGGTTTCTTGCATCCGGAGTATTTTATTACTGATACCGATACGGCACATGCACGCTTTATCAATGGTGAGTCCTATATCTATTCCGATTATTTATCTCCGACCATGGATAAGCTGATTGCTTTCTATGAGCAGAATCCCGGTGCTGAATTAGCAATTAAGCCGGCTCATATGCCTGGTGGCGAGGATAGTGCTGTATATCGTGTTGACAACCCGTTCGGTATGTGTATCGGCTTTTCCAGCCAAGCTACTGCTGATGAAATCAAAGCTGCCTGGATGTATTTCGAATGGCTGAGCCAAGAAGAGAACCTCTTTGAGTTTGCTTGGGGCTTTGAAGGTGAAAACCACAATATCGTTGATGGCGTTCCGGTTGCGGTAGGCGATTATGATGGCCCTTATAAGCAAGGTAACGGCGGTAACAAAGACTATTGGTGTGTTGTTGTCGAAGCGCGTGTGGTTGGTGCCAGCGAAGTTGAAGATATTGTCGCCGCCAACGTTCCACAGGGACTGCCTCAGGATTTCTATGAGATGGTTCTTAAGAGAACGCGAGACCAGATTGATCTGACCAATCAAGGTTATGGTGTTATTGATCCACTCTTTGGCGAAGTCATCGAGTTAGAAGCTGAATACCGCGAAGCTCTGTCCGCGATGTATATTGAAAGCCGTGACAAATTAATTATGGGCAGCCCGGATGAGTTCTCAGTTTTATATGATGAGCTGAGTGAAGCGTATAATAATGCCGGATTCGCCGAAATTACTGCGGCCAGATTAGCCCTGTTTGATAAGGGCGTGAGCTCCAGACTACCTGAGCAAGCAAGAAAGTAATTATCTAAACAATTAATTTTATAAAGGTACTGACGCTTAGCCCCCTGGCCCCAACAAGGCTAGGGGGCTAATAGTCAGAGTATCGCCGTTTGTGAAAAGGCGGAGATGGGTATATAAATGATGAACCTTAATTTTGATAAAAAACAGATTGCTGATGCAATCGATAAAATAATCAATCGAACGATGAAAATGGATTTAACTTGGGACTGGCCATGCGGCGTAGCTTATTACGGCATCAGTGAAGCTTATCTCGCGACCGGAAATGAAGCATACCTGACATTATTAAAAGATCGGGTGGATGAACTGATATCTTTGGGACTGCCGAAAGTTTGGACTGTTAATGCCTGTGCGATGGGCCATGCGATGATTGTCCTTTACCAGGCAACCGGTGAGGAAAAATACTGGGAGCTGGTGAAAAGCAAAGTAGCTTACATACAGAATGAAGCCTTACGTTTCGGTGAAAATGTATTACAGCATACGGTCTCAGCGAAAAATGATTTTCCTGAGCAAGCCTGGGCGGATACTTTATTTATGGCCGCCCTTGTGCTGTTAAGGGTCGGAATCATTGAAAAAGATGAGGAAATGATCAATGATGCTTTGAACCAATGGTACTGGCATATCAAATATTTGCAGAACATGAAAACCGGCTTCTATTATCATGGTTATAATAACATCAATAAAGATCATATGTCGGGTATTTACTGGGGTCGTGCCAATGCGTGGGCGGCTTATACGATGTCACAGGTAGGGCCGCGTTTACCGGAATGTTACCTTTATCCGAAGTTCATGGATATCGCCGGTTCATTAAACGAACAGTTAGCGGCTCTTAAAACGGTGCAAACCGAAAACGGTTTATGGCGAACAGTGTTGGATGACGAGTCATCATATGAAGAAATTTCTGCTTCCGCCGGAATCGCGGCGGCGATGATGGCGCGCGGGGAGAAAAAAGCATACATACCCGGCTGGACGCTTGCGAACGACAGTACCTTTACGCTCACCTTTACGCAACCTTCGAGATTTTCCGATGATAGCGGTATAAAC
>Ga0082212_10010266_pt1 | contig 12003 bp, 8 predicted proteins | sample TergutNt197P3_FD_71548 | JGI IMG/M metagenome (GOLD analysis project Ga0082212, IMG submission 71548) | Neocapritermes taracua P3 segment gut microbial communities from Petit-Saut dam, French Guiana - Nt197 P3 | ecosystem: Host-associated > Arthropoda: Insects > Digestive system > Gut ... | reverse complement strand
TCCGTCTGATGTAGAAAGACTGCACGCTTATATAATCAAGAGATACGGCGGAGATACTCAAGAGATAATAAAAAAAGTTTTTATGTCGGGAGAAGCCGCCGGTTTTCTTACAGTGAACGAAACTTATTTTTTCAGAGAGCCAGTTCATTTCGCATTTCTTTTGGATATGCTCCCTTCTTTTGAAAAAACGGGAATCCGTATTTGTTCTGCCGCGACAGCTACCGGCTGTGAAGCCTACAGTATTGCCATGCTCATCGAGGCGTATAACAGGGAGAATGTAAAACCTGTCTCCTATCAGATTGACGCGTTCGACATTGATCGGGAAGCAATAAAAACCGCCTCCGAAGGTGTTTACGGTGAACGGAGTATGCGGGAAGACGGAAGCTCTTTCCGGTATATGTCTTTGCCTTTTGTTAAAAGGCTCGAAAACGGATATCAGGTAGACGCGTCTATAAAGAAAAATATTAACTTTTTTGTACATAATCTTATGGATAATCTCTCTCCAAATAGTTACCAGCTTATTTTTTTCCGAAACGCGTTTATTTATCTTTCACAACGCGCGCGATCTCAGGTTCTTTACAATCTGTCATGTGCTTTGATGGAAGAAGGAATCCTCATCATGGGAGTTTCAGAAACTGCCGGAGCGTCCCACGAAAACCTTAAAGAGAAAAATGAGAATGACTTATTTTATTTTCAAAAAGCCCCAAAGATCCCCATCCCCCATTCCCCATTCCCTATTCCCTGAGCTTGTATTTACGGAAGCGAAGAAGTGTTATATAATTTTGCTATATTGTAATTGTAAAAGCGAAGTCTTTTTATTTACCTTTACCAGGGGGTGAGGATGTCATTTTTATCCAAACTAAAGATTTCTACCAAATTGCTTATTTCCAGCGCGGTATTTCTGATCCCTATCGGGGTGATGCTTTCTTTTATCATCATCACCGCTGCCGGAACAATACAAAAAAGTGTGGCCGAACACGACGGTATTAACGCACTAAAACCCGCAGTGGTGATTATGGAAAAACTGCCTGAATATCTCAACGTCTATTTAGGTTTAGAAAACGGAGATTTGAGGCGGCTTGAGAGTGAGATGAGCGATGCTGTAAGAATTCTGGATCGGGAAGTCCGGCGTTACAGAATAGAAGGCAGAAAGCTGCCTAATCTTGCGGACGACTGGGACAGTCTCAGAAAAATTTCAAAAGACGATGAAAACTTATATCAGCAATATCTTGATTTCGACTACTCTGTCAGGGATTTGATGATTCTTGTCGGAGAGTATTCGGGGCTCATTTTGGTTTCGGACATGGATACATATTATTTCGTTTATCCGGCGCTCTCAAACATTCCCGAAGCTTCGATAAGGCTTATGGCCACGGGTAATTTTTTGCGTACTAATCTTTATGCGGCAGAAGGGGTGGTTGTGCGGTGGAACAATGATCTTGCCGATGCTCAGGCGCAGGGAAGAAGACTTACAGCAACTCCGTTTACGAGAGATCCCGGAACAATCACGGTGTCTATGCTTTCAGACGCGCAGGCTATACGAAACAACCGTGCGCTTTTTGAATCCGACCGTGACAGAATTATCACGAGTATCAGATCCGCGATGGATGGAACTGAAAAGAAGGATAGTACATTTGAAGAGTTGACGGGAAAACTGGAGAGATATCAGGAAAGCGCAAGTGTCCTGTCAGAGCAATACGGTAGAATGTTTGGATTTAATATAACTAACCCTCTCACAGTGGCTGAGTTTTTGGAAACTGTATCACGATTGAATACAGATATATGCCAAATGTGGACAGCAACGCTGAACCAAATAGAAGCCCGGATACAGCAGAATACCAGGCTTGCCTGGGGAAGGATAATTCTGTATTTGGCGGTAGTGCTGGTTTCATTGGGTCTCGCTATTGGTTTTGTTGTGTTTATAACGATTGATATTAATCGTTCTGTTAAACTCCTTAATACGCTTTTCAAGGGGCTGAACGAAAACGATTTAACCTTGTCGCTGAAAGTTAATTCCAAAGATGAATTCGGAGAACTTATGGCGGCTTTCAACGGGTTTCTCAACATACTGCGATCCACATTCGGGAGTTTTAAACAAAGCGCCAAGTTAGTTGCGAATTCGGTTTTTGATCTTTCTTCATCGTCAAAAGAAATTACAACAACCGCGAATGAGCAGTCTGCCAGCGTTTCAGAGATTGTAAGTACAATGGAAAGCAGCAAAAATCTTTCCGAACAGATTTCGCATAAAACAACCGAGGTAGCCAATCTTGCAAAAGAAACGCAGGACCTAAGCAGTAAGGGAGCGGAAATCCGGGAAGCGAATCAGGATATGATGGAAGATATCCGCAATCAAAATCAGAAGATAATAAGCGAAATACGGAATCTGTCTGATATGATAGTGCGGATAAGCGAAGCTATACGCATTATAGACGGCATTGCGGATCAGACGAAACTTATTGCGTTTAACGCGTCGCTTGAAGCGTCTTCTTCCGGGGAAGCGGGAGCGCGTTTTTCGGTAGTTGCGTCGGAAATCAGACGTTTTGCGGATAATGTAGTGGAATCAACAAAAGAGATAAAACAGAAAATAGAAGAAGTGCAGGGCGCTTCACAGACTTTGATAGCCGAGGCAAACAGCGGTTCCAGACAGATAGAAATAGGTTATGAAAGAATGAGTGAACAAAAGATTGTTTTTGAAAATATTGTTGCCAATTCCCAGAATGTAGCAATCAGTTCACAGCAAATCTCAAATCTGAGCAAGCAGCAGGAACTGGCTTCATCCCAGATTTTCAGCGCCTTAAAAGAAATTTCAGCCGGCGTGAAACAATTCGTGATAGCCACTTCTTCCACCTCCAAGATAGCTGACAGCCTTAACGGTATGTCCGAAGAATTGAAGGAAAAGGTGGAAAGGTACCGTACCGAAAATTCCGGTACTGAAAACTCCGGTTTCGAAAGTTAAGGAGGCCATATGAGTGGAATTCTCTTTTTTATTGCCGGAGTCATAATAACGGGGATAATCACGATACCTCTATTACGCTCTTATAAAAAACAGATTAGATCTCTTGAAAATGAAAATGGAGAATCTGTTAAAACGGTGAATCAAATCCGGAATAAAGCCGGTAAAATTGCCGCCGGTATTAGAGAATCCGCAAGTGGATTACCTTCGGTTCTTGGCTTTGGATCTGGGGGGGCGGGTCCCACTGCCGGCCGGGACGGAGGTACACACGGAGCGGGCCATGCGGGCGGTATGGAAAAAATCGAAACAACTCTTAATGAAAGTGCGCGTATTGCCGCGGAAATCGTTGAAAAAACAAGGAGTGTGGCGACTATCGCATCAAAAACAGAAGAAGATGTACTTCACGGGTTTTCTCTTTTGGAAAAAAACGTAAAAAAAATGGGGGATATCAAGGAGAAAAATTCGGGAGTTATCAACGGCATTGTTTCGTTAAGTAACAAAGTAAATAAAATCCGCGATATTGTGAGGATTATTACAACCATCACCGATCAAACAAAGGTTATCGCCTTTAACGCGGCGCTTGAAGCGGCAAGCGCAGGCGAAGCTGGCAGACGTTTCGCGGTAGTGGCGGGAGAAGTAAACCGCCTCGCTGACGACATAGCCGTTCTTACGCGTCAGGTTCGGGAGCAAGTTGAAGAAATCCAAAGTTCTTCTTCTTCACTTATTGTGTACAGCGAAGAAGGTTCCGACAGAATCGCCGAAGGATATAAACTTATTAAGGATTTGGAAGACGTTTTCAGGGAAATTCGTACCGGGGCGGAGATAACTTCCAATCAGGCGCAAACCATAACCGTCTCTACACAAAAACAGCTTAAGTCAAGCGAACATATACACGATGCTATCGCCGAAGTTTCCCAGGACGTAAAGCATTTTGTTGATGCGGCAGAGGCTGCGGCGTTGTCTACAGGAAGTCTGACAGAGCGGGTGCAGGAGCTTGAAAAGCTTCTTTTGACAGAAAATATTAGCTAACGGGTAAAGTATGGGACTTGATAATTCTAAGTATATAGAAAAATTTTCCGAAGAGAGCCTGGAAAATATTTCCATCGTAGAGACCCTGCTTTTTGAAATAAAAGATCCGGCCGTTGGCGGGCAGCCGGACAGACAAGATAATTTGATAACTCTGCTTCGCGCTCTTCATACCCTGAAAGGTTCGGCGAGGATGCTTGAGTTTAAGCATGTAGAGGCTCTTTCCCATGAGATCGAAAGCGTTTTTATCGCCTTGAAGGAAAATAAAATTTCTTTAAGCGATAAAGCCGTACATCTCATTTTGGCATCGCTGGATGAGCTTAAATCGTCTGTAACGCGGATAAAAGCAGGCGCTGAAGACGGCGCGGATACGTCGGTTTTTCAAAAGGAACTCTCCGCACTCTCTGAAAACAAGAAGTTTTCTGTTCCTGAAACTGCCGTCCTGATAAATGCAATTCCGGAAAGTGTTAGTCTTAGCGAAGAAAAACTTATGCCCCAGACGGAGCCGTCCGGATCGGCGGCGGATGTTCAGCCGGAGCCGGACCTCCAATCCGGCGATAAAAAAGAAGGTTTGAAAATTGATAAGTCCAAATATATTCCGAAATTTATTGATGAAGCTCTGGAAAATATTTCTATCGTAGAAACCCTGCTTTTTGAAATAAAAAACGCTTCCAGCGCCGGTTCTTCTGTTGTAGACGATTTGGTAACGCTCATGCGCGCACTGCATACGGTGAAAGGCGCGGCGCGTATGCTGGAATTCAATCAGATTGAAGCTGTTTCCCATGCCCTTGAAACAGTCTTTTTATCTTTGAAAGAAGAGCGTATTACCTTAAACGATAAAGCTGTCAAGCTTATCCTGGCGGCTATTGATGAACTTAAAAGGGGAATTGATAAGGTTAAATCCGGCGGGAAAGACGATATGCAAACTGAAGTTTTTCAGAAAGAGCTTTCTGCGCTTGGGGCAAACGAAGACTTTGACATTCCCAGCGCGGATGAGGCAAATAAACCGCAGAAACCGGTAAAGCTGGAACAGGACAGTAAGGATGCTAAAGGCGGAGCTAAACGTGATAAGCTTGAGGAAGCAAAGGCAGAAAGTATCCGTATATCTTTGGAACGTATAGATGGAATAATTCACAATATGGCAGCCCTGCAATCGCTGGAGATTTCCGCCAGAAACATTGCGCGTGACAGTGAAACGATCAATGAGTCTTCAAGACAATTTTCTCATCTTTTAAGTGCGGAGAAATCATGGAATTCTCCTCTTCTGCAAGAGTACCGGGCAATGGAATTATTGATAAGCAAGATGGGATCGCTTGTTAAAAATTATGCGGTTGATGTCGGAAACAATATCAGAACCGCTTATGACAGCATTATATCGCTGAGAATGCTTCCCCTCTCCACAGCTCTTGACGCGTATCCGCGGCATGTCTTTACGATTGCTTCAGAACTGGGTAAGCGGGCAAAAATTCATATTGAAGGCGCGGAAAATGAAATTGATAAAAATTTGATAGAATCCCTGTCTGAAGTATTTCTTCACATGATTCGCAATTCCATCGATCACGGTATTGAAAAACCGGAAGAACGACGAGCCGCGGGTAAAGACGAAACAGGACTTGTATCAATACACTGCGCGCGGGAAAGCGGAAACATGAAAATCACGCTAAGCGATGATGGAAGAGGCATAAATACAGAAGGGATTCGGAAAAAAATAGTCGCGAACGGTTTAGTCGCAAAAGAAGCCGCCGCCGTTTTGAGCGAAGAAGAGTTGATTAATTTTATATTTCAGAGCGGATTTTCCACCGCGGAAAAACTTTCCAGCGTTTCCGGGCGCGGCGTTGGGATGGATGCGGTCAGGAACAATATCGAACGAATGAAAGGAAGTATCGCGGTCCATAATAAACCCGGCGAAGGGACGGTTTTTACGGTTTCCGTGCCGCTTTCCATGGCATCCCTTATGGGGTTCCCCATTGCGGTAGGGGACATGAAATTCATTATTCCCGCCAATTTTGTAGACACGGTGTTGCTCATAAATGCAAAAGAAATAATCACGGTTGTAGATCGTCCGGGTATTAAATACGGCGGGAGAATCATTAAACTTTTTTACCTGCATCATGTTTTAAAAATACCGGAGAATGAGAAAAAAGAAGACAGCGATATCTTTGTGGTTATCGTACAGGCCTATGAAGAAACCGTCGCGCTCGCGGTAAACAATATCAGCAGTATGCGCCAGGTAATTCTTAAAACAATGCCTTCGTTTATGGAACATATCGAAATGTTTTCCGGGGTAGTTTTAAATGAAGATTATGAAATGGTTCCGGCGCTGCATATCCCAACAATCATCAAAATGGCGCGGCGTACAAAAACTATCGACATGAAAAAACGTCATGTTGATTATGAACGATTACGAAAATCCATTCTGGTGGTTGACGATTCAGGCCCGACACGCGATATAGAGCGGGATATTTTGGAAGCGGAAGGGTATAAGGTTGACACCGCTTCTGATGGTTCGGAAGCGCTTTCTTTGGCAAAGAATACCCATTACGATCTGATTTGCACTGATATTGCCATGCCCTATATGGATGGTTTTATGCTGGCGGAAAATATCCGGAAAAATGAAAACTTAAAAGATATTCCTATCATTGTTATTTCATCTAAAATTGACGAAAAAGATCAAAACAAGGCCGCCCTTTTGGGAGTAAACCGCTATATAGTCAAAAATTCGTTTAATGATCATCATTTGATGGCTGCTGTGCGCGAACTAATCGGAGAAGCCCATGGATAAAAAACGAATTTTGCTTTTTGAGGATTCCGATATTTTCGCGGATGTTTTAAAGGAATACCTGGAATCCGAAGGTTATGAAACCAGCCGTGCCAGAAACGGTCTTGAAGGAATAAAACAGGTTTACTCTTTTCTTCCCGATCTTGTTATCACGGAAATAGAGATGCCGCTTTTTCAGGGATATCAGTCAACACGGTTTTTGAAATCCCAGACCGCTACCAAAGGAATTCCGATCATCATGCTGGCTTCTTTTGCCGAGTCGAAAGATAAATTCTGGGGAGAAGAGGCAGGCGCGGACTTTTACATTGAAAAAACTCCGGAGAATTTCGCGGAAATTTCAAAGCAAATAAAACTGCTTCTGGAAAAATCTTCGTCCCCTGCTGAAACATCATCGTCTCCGAAGACTGTTGATTACGAGCTTCTGAAAAACGAAGCAAACAAGATAACAGACAGCTCTCTTATAGAGATGCTGAACAATCTACTGGACAATAAGCTTTTTCAAACTACCATCATCGGACTTTTAGCGGAGCTGTCCAGCAAAGTTTCTTCTCTGGAAGAAACAGTACGCGGTGTTTTTGCGCTTTTAGGCAATGTCTGTCATTCTGAAATATGTACTGTTATGATCAAGGATATTTCGGAAAACGGTTTGATTGTATACAACGCCAATAATACCGGTTTCAATCAGGAAATTTCCGAAGATTTTAAAGCAATTACCATCGCTGATTTTAATACCCGTTATTCCGATTACCAGGTTGTCTCAAAAGAAGTTGTTGATTTTTTTCCGGCGAGTACGCATGAAAACAAAATCGAGTCATACTTGCTCCTTCCGCTTATTAGTTCGGGTGAGGAATTTGCCACAGTTCACATAGGCACAACGATAAAAGAATATTTTTCTCCGCTCATTCTTGAAAATCTTCGTGTTTTCCTCGCCGCCGCCGCTCCAATTATCGCAAACGCCCTGCACCTGCGACAGACGGAAGTTATACAAAAGAAGACAAGAACCGCATTCGCGCGCTATGTTCCCATTGACGTGATGGACGAAATAATAAAGGGGTCTTCAAAGCAGATCAGCGGAGGTGAATCGCGGCTGGTGGCGATTCTGTTTTCGGACATCAAGAGCTTTACGGCAATTTCCGAAAACACACCCGCGCAGGAGATGGTGAAATTCCTGAATCATTATTTTTCCTATATGTGTAACGAAATTGTCGCGGAAAAGGGAAACGTCGATAAATTTATCGGCGATGCGATTATGGCGATCTTCGGCGCGCCCAGGACACTGGAAAACGCTTCGGCAAGCGCGGTACGGGCAGCCTTGCGCATGGCAAAGATGCTCCCAAAAGTTGACACCTCCGAAGTAACGCTTCCGCCCGGGGGATTTGGCGCCGGGATCGGCATTAATTTCGGTGAATGTGTCGTCGGTAATATCGGATTTCAGAATAAACTCGATTATACGGTTATAGGGGATGCGGTTAACCTTGCTTCAAGGCTTGAGGGACTTACCAGATTTTATAAAACATCAATCATTGTATCGGAAAACATCTATGCAAACGCTAAGGATCATTTTATTTTCCGCAAGGCTGACAATGTCAAAGTAAAAGGAAAGGATCTGCCTGTAGGGGTTTACGCTGTTTATGATTCATGGCTTGACGAGGCGCAACCTGAAACACCGGCGCATCTTGTTATAGACAGGGAATGTCTGGATCAATACAACAAGGGCCTTAAACTTTTCGCAATGCGTGAATGGGAGACGGCAAAACAGTATTTTTCCGGAGCGCTTTCCGCTTCGGGCGGGAATGACTTTCTTTCTTCCATGTACCTTGAACGGATCGAACATCTAAAAATCAATCCACCGCCGCCTGATTGGGATGGAACCATAGCCATGACGGAAAAGTGAGCGTTCTGATAGTGAGATCTAAAATTGCGCTAATTCTTCTTTTTATTCCGCTTTCATTCCCAATCTTTTCCCTTTCATTTGATGATCCGGGTGACCCAAAAGAACTCGCGTTTCGCCTGACGGCGGAGATGAGCGATGAGCAGGCTTTGGCCCAAACCTTCATGCTTGGCTGGGTTGGAGCCGCGCCTTCTCCCCTCATCATGAACTGGATACGGGATCGCCACATTGGAGGGGTAAAAATTTTCGGCTGGAATACGGAAGATACCCGAAGATTGGCGGAAACCGTAGGGGAGCTTCAGAAAAGCGCTCTTGCGGCTCCGTTTGGGATTCCTCTTTTTGTGGCGACTGATCAGGAGGGGGGGCTTGTTCGGCATGTAAAAGGCGAGACCAGCGAAACCCCGGGGAATATGGCCATTGGCGCGTCCGGAAGGCCCATAGACGCCTATTGGGCCGGCTACTACATAGGCAGAGAGCTTGCCCTTTTGGGGATCAATATGAATTTCGCCCCTACGGTGGATCTTTACACCAACAGGGACTCTACCCTTATCGGGCCCCGGTCTTTTGGCGCCGATCCTGTTCAGGCTGGTATACTGGGCGCTGCCTTTGTTAAAGGCCATAAAGAAATGGGAGTTGTCGCTACCGCAAAACATTTCCCCGGACACGGGGACACAGATCTTGATTCCCACGGAGTTCTGCCCAGGATTCACGCCTCTTTTGAGCTGCTTTGGGACAGGGAAATTCTCCCTTACAGGCTCCTGATAAAGGAGGACCTGCCTGCGGTAATGAGCGGACACCTGGCTTTCCCCGATACGCCGGCAGGAGAAATCCCGGCTTCTCTTTCATCATGGTTTTTAACAGATGTGCTCAGAGATAAAATGGCCTATAACGGCCTTATCATTACCGACGATTTAATGATGAACGGCGCCGCGGAATTCGCTGGCAGTCTTTCACGTGCGGCAAAGCAGGCGCTTCTTGCGGGTAATGATATCATTATGCTTTCATCAACTCCGAACCTGAACGATGCCGTATGGACCTACCTTGTTTCTTCAATGCGGGAAGAACCGGAATTCAGAGAAAGGGTACGGGATGCGTGCCGCCGCATACTGGCTTTGAAACTGGAATATCTCCGGGGAGAAAAAAAAGTTGCATATATACCGGACTTGAAAAAAATTGACGACGGTCTTGTGGATCCTGAGGGAGCTGCTTTTTTCTTAAGCATGGCGGCCCGAAGCGTTACGATTGTAAATGACAAAAATATTTTTCCCCTCAGCCCGGAAAAGGCGGGCCGGGTGCTGCTGGCGGGAAATTTTTCGGCCTTTTTCAGCGCCGGACGGAGAGCTTTTCCCGGTGCGGTCTCATACTGGTACGGTCCTTCCCAGTCTGCCGCAGAAATTGCGTTATACGCCAGGAACGCCGACACGATAATCTTCTGCCTTTCGGACAGAACCGGGAGCAGAATACTTCAGCAGCTCCGCCCTTTAAATAAAAGGGTCATTGTCTTCTCTGTTTTAAGCCCGGCTTACCTGGATGAGGTATCATGGGCGGATGGCGCGGTGGCCGTTTACAGTTACGCCCCGGAATCCTTTATTGCCGGCTTTTCCGCCATCCTGGGCAGAATAAGCGGAGAAGGGAAGCTGCCATTTACGTTGGATGGGCAGGTTTCGTCCGGGGATTAGGAGCATGCAAAGACGGTCTGTAAACAAACTTCTCCGCTGGCATAAGGTTCCGGCAGATGATTTTCATGCCGCGGAAGTCTTTCTAAGGAAAAGGGAAAAATACTGCGTTAGCGCATCCGCCCGCTTTCTGAAAGTGAAGGAAACCCGCGATCATGTATGGTATATGCCGGGAGCGGAAGGCGGGATTTCGGCGCTCCTCCTGCACAGCCGAAAGACGCTTTTTCCGGTGTTCGACAAAAACAAAAATATTCCGGCCCCTCGTTTCCTTAACCGGTTTTTGGGGAAAGTTCACATCCATGCACTTCAGGGACTTACGGAAGACGCCGGGCTCCTTGAAAGTCTTATGGAAAATCAGGGTTATTATGCCGCTGAACGGATCGATTACAAGCTTATGAGTATAGATGACGAGCCAAAAGCGGAAGCTTTTAAGGCCGGACCCAAAGCCCTCGTATTACGCAGGCCGGTAGCGGAAGATGAGGAATCTCTTTTCGTCCTCCAGTCAGCATACGAACAGGAAGAGGTGCTTCCAAAAAACGCGGTTTTTAATCCGGCTGCCTGTCGTTTAAACCTGAGACACATCCTCTCTTCTGAACACATCCTCGTTGCCGAACTGGATAATCAGGTAGTTGGAAAAATAAACACGAGCGCGGAATCTTTCTCCCGGTATCAGGTAGGCGGGGTTTATGTCCGCCCCGGCTGCCGGGGACAGGGTATTGCGGCAAAAATGGCAGCTTTTTTTATCCGGGATCTTTTGGCCTCGGGAAAGGGTATCAGCCTTTTTGTTAAAAAACGCAACAGTGCAGCCTTGAAAGTTTACGGCAGAATAGGGTTTGCCATGCTTGCCGATTACAGGATAACTTATTTTTAGGGATATACCCGAAGGAGCTCAATGAACTTGCTAAAAATAATTGCCGGTGCAATTTTTAATGGTTTAGGGCTGTTGGTTATGTATAAAGGCATAATGGCAATCAGGCGTAAAGGCTCCGGAGACAATTTTATAGATATATTTACCGGTATTGGTTTTGTCATCATTGGTTTGTTAATTTGGCTTGGGTATATCAGCTAATTATTTTTTTATTGACAATATAACAATAGAAATTTATTATTAAGGTGGGTTAAAGGCAAAACGCTTGATTAAAGATCGCCCGGTAATTATTGAAAGGCTGTTTGACTCATACAGCGCTTGGTATGATGTCACTCCCGGTGATTTGGGTTCGGGGCTGCCTCTTAAAGCGCTGTTTCTGCACCGTTTCCGGAAGGAAAAGTTTGTGTTGTCAAAAAAGGCAAGACTATGGGCCGTAGAGGCGAACGATTATCTCTACCTTTTCAGTACGGCGAAGCTGGATAAAGATCAGGCGGAGGCGTGTGTGTCATTTTCTATTGGAGACGCATTGCCCAGGGTAGTGCCGCACAGCGAGCATATGTACTCATTTATAACGGCTGTTTTTGTAGCGGATGAGGCTGAGCAGGATGCTCTTGAGTTTATTCGCCGGCGCAGATTCACCAAGAGTTTTAAATTGGGACTGCATGGATCATCGCCTTTAAAAACAGTTGCGCTGGACATAGGAAGGGAAAAAATAGTAAGCAATAACATGGGAAGAGATTTGCGTAAGCAAATTCTAAATATTTGTAAGGAGTGAACTATGAGTGGAATTGTTATTCTTCTTATCGCGAT
>Ga0082212_10010265_pt1 | contig 12003 bp, 10 predicted proteins | sample TergutNt197P3_FD_71548 | JGI IMG/M metagenome (GOLD analysis project Ga0082212, IMG submission 71548) | Neocapritermes taracua P3 segment gut microbial communities from Petit-Saut dam, French Guiana - Nt197 P3 | ecosystem: Host-associated > Arthropoda: Insects > Digestive system > Gut ... | reverse complement strand
ATGATTTTCCGCTTAAAAAAGGTGATAATGTTGTGGCGACCATAAACGCGGTTAATCGTGACGCAATTATGCGAAATCATACCTCCGCGCATATTTTACAGGCGGCTCTGCGGGAAGTTTTAGGGGAACACATTCATCAGGCGGGTTCGCTCGTTGATAAGCAACGCTGTCGTTTTGACTTCACGCACCCCCAAGCATTGACTCATGATGAAATCGCGGATGTGGAACATTATGTAAACGAAATCATACTCAGTAACCATACAGTTGTGATGGATAAAATGTCGCTCAATAAAGCCAAGGAAATAGGTGCAACCGCACTGTTCGGCGAAAAATACGAGAATAAAGTCCGCGTTGTCACCATTCCGGGCGTTTCGATGGAATTGTGCGGCGGAACCCATGTCAGGAACACCGGTGAAATCGGTTTGTTTAAGATTTTATCCGAATCGGGCGTAGCGTCCGGTGTTCGCAGGATTGAGGCTGTTTCAGGACTGAGCGTTCTTGACTTATTTGAGAAAAACAACACCGAGTTTAATAAAAGATTAGATAAACTCAAAGCACAGAATTCTGTTCATATGAAAGAAATCGCACGGCTTAATGCCATTATTGCGAATATGCAGGTTTCAAATTCTGAAATTGAAAAAGCGGGTGAAATTGACGGAATCTCGCTGTTCACGCAAAAAATCCCCGGTGCGGACGCTAATGCGATTCGGCAGGCGGGGGATAAACTTAAAGATGCCGAAAAGGCTTTTATCGCGGTCATCGCGGGGGAAAGCAATCTGTTGTGTATCTGCGACAGTACGGCAGTTGAAAAAGGTTTTAATGCAGGGAAAATCGTTAAAGAACTCGCAGCAGTTACCGGAGGAAAAGGCGGCGGTAAAGCCGATTCAGCGATGGCGGGAATCGGTGATGTTTCTAAGGTCGATACGGCTTTAGCGGGGTTGGAAAAGATAGTGAAGTTATGACGACGTTCTCCCTAATCTATGAACAAGTCAAGCGAATCCCGAAAGGGAAAGTCGCCACTTACGGCATGATTGCCGCATTAGCGGGGAATTTCCGTTGGGCAAGGGTTGTCGGGTATGCGTTGCACGTTAATCCGTCACAAGAGGAAATTCCGTGTCACAGAGTAGTGAATCGGTTGGGGGAAACATCAAGCGCGTTCGCATTTGGCGGGAAGGATATTCAACGAGAACTGTTAGAATCCGAGGGAGTGTCCTTTTTACCCGACGGCAGAGTCGATTTGATAAAATGCCTTATGAGCGGTTGATTTTTGAAAGAGTCTGTGAATTTATGGTCAGGCTGTCGGAAAGTATTTAGGTTTTTAGTAATAATCCCCCTGAAAACATAATAGTATATTAATTGTTACTATTATTATTTCAGGGGGATTTTTTATGAAAAAACAATGCTATCCATTCAGGCTGTTTAAATTGCCCTATGCGTTTGATGCGCTTGAACCGAATATCGACGCGCTCACCATGGAACTTCACCATGACCGTCACTTAAAAGCGTATACCGATAAACTCAACGCCGCGCTGAAACCGTTTCCCGAACTTCATTGCTGGTCTTTAGAAAGGCTTCTGTGTAATATCAACAGTCTGCCGGTGAAACTGCGTAATGATATTCGCAATAATGCGGGCGGCGTTTATAACCACATATACTATTTTTCCTGCATGAAACCGAACGGCGGTGAAAGCCCGGGCGGCTCACTCGCCGAAAAAATAGACCAATGTTTCGGCGGATGGGAACACTTTAAGTCGAAATTCAAGGAAAATGCTTTGGAAGTTTTCGGGTCGGGCTATTTATGGCTTGTTACCGACAGGAGAGGGTACTTGAAAATTCTGTGCAGTAATAATCAAGACTCACCTGTTTCAAGGGGATTCTGTCCAATCATAACGCTCGATTTATGGGAACACGCCTATTACCTAAAACATTATAACGCCCGTTCGGGTTATATAGACAACTGGTTTAACGTACTCAATACCGAATTTGCCGAAGAGAACTACTGCCAATCGAGAGCGTAGCTTGACGCGGTGCCGGAAATATGATATAATTACTTCATGGAAATCAAATATATTCATGTTGCAGGAACCAACGGTAAAGGGAGCGTTTGCGCTTTTATTGCCGATTCTCTTATTAGAGCAGGAAAAAAAACAGGGAAATTCACCTCACCTCATGTCTTAAATATCACCGAGCGAATCACTGTTGACAATATCCCTATTTCGCACAAGGCACTTGAACGTCTGTGCGGAAATATCGACTGTCCGAAAGAAACACCGCAATTTGAACGGCTTATGAAAGCGGCGTTTCTGTACTTTGAGGAGAAACACGCGGAATACGCCGTTATCGAAACCGGAATAGGCGGACTTTTGGATTGCACAAATATAATTACGCCAATCGTCAGTGTGATTACCAAAATCGGGTACGACCACACCGAAATTTTAGGCGATACAATTGAAGAAATTACAAGACATAAAGCCGGAATTATCAAAGAAGGCGTTCCGGTTGTCACCGACCCCACACAGTCCGAGAAAGTGATGCGGGTGATTCGGGAAACGGCAGCGCATAAAAATGCACGGCTGATTATTCCCGATAAAAAAGAACGGTTTAAATTGAATATGATGGGGCGTTATCAGAATGATAACGCACTGACTGCGGCAGGGGCGTTAAGGGAAATGGGTATTGCGCCTTACTTTTCGCAAACCTCACTCCCCGCGAGAATGCAGATTGCGGGGATAAATCCGCTGATAATCGTTGACGGAGCGCACAACCCCGATGGATTGAGGGAAGTCATGGCGGAAATAGACGCGCTGCCGCATAAGAACAAAGTGATGATTGAGGGAATGCTTCCTTGTAAGAATTATCACGTCTGTCTTGAGGAAATCGCCCGCGCTGTTAAATTAGCTCGGGCGTTAGCCGGAGAAGACGGCGTGATTTTGGTTTGCGGCTCGTTATACTTGGCGGGAGAGGTTTTAAAGATGTTATAGGGGTCGTTTTTCGGTAATTTTGATTTAACAGACTACCCCTGTCATATTAAAACAACAGAACACTTTTCCGATTTTTTCACAATCAGGAAAGTGTTCTGTTTGGTTTTGTCACATCGCTTAATAATTCGTAGCCTTAACCATAAAATAACTCTGAGGGTGCGCGCAGACCGGACATTTTTCCGGCGCGTCCGCGCCTGTATGAACATGACCGCAGTTCATACACACCCAATCCGTATTGGAGTCGCCTTTGAAGACCGTCTTGTTGTTGTAGCTTTCAAGGAGTTTTCTGTAGCGTTCTTCATGATGTTTCTCGATTTCACCCACCATGCGGAACAGTTCCGCGACATCGGAAAACCCTTCTGCATCAGCGGTTTTGGCGAATTCTGCGTACATCTCTGTCCATTCTCCGTGTTCTCCGCTCGCCGCGTCAAGCAGATTCACACCGGTGTCGGGAACATCATCCTCATGCAGTTTCTTGAACCAGATTTTCGCGTGTTCTTTTTCGTTATCCGCCGTTTCAAGGAAGAACTTCGCGATTTGTTCATATCCTTGTTTTTTCGCCTTACCCGCGTAGTAGGTGTATTTGTTCCGTGCTTGGGATTCCCCCGCGAACGCCGCCATCAAATTCGCCTCGGTTTTACTGCCTTTTAAATTTGCCATGATTTTCCTCCTTTATTTTTAATATTAAGCTGTACATCGTACATTACAATTGAACCATTCCGATTAAATGTTTGAGAATTTCCAACCCGTCAAAGATAGTCGGCGCGCCTTTCTTTCGTGAATCTTCGGTGATAAGCGAGGCGTTGAGCGCGTTTCCGCACTTATCAATCGCGCAGGGCATTTTGATGAGGTATTTAAGGATTTCAAGCACATCGAAAATAGCAGGTTCTTCGCTGCCGAGTATACGACCTTTCACAGGCGGTTTGCCCGAAGAACAGATTTTACAGTCCCCGCAAGGTTTTTCAACCTGAACGGTCGGCGTGGTGGTCGTTTCGGGTGTGGTGACCGTGGTTGCCGGAGTGGTCGTCCCTACGGGATTTTCAATCGTGGTTGCACCGGAAGAGGTCGTTCCGCCCGAACCCGAAGTATTCGCCGCACCGGAAGAGGTCGTTCCGCCCGAACCCGAAGTATTCGCCGCACCGGAAGAGGTCGTCCCTCCTGAATCCGAAGTGGTCGCCGCGTCGGAAGAGGTCGATGTAGAAACGCCGCCTGACTCGGAGGTTGTCGTGATTATACCGGAACCGGTCGTTGTATCTACAGGAGGGGTCGTTTCCGCTGCTCCGCTTGTCGGTGTAGTCGTGGTCACAGGCGGGGTAGTACCGTTAGAATCCGGTGTGGTTGTGGAACTCGGCGGTGTAGCGGTTTCAGGGGGAGTGGTTGTTTCCGGCGGCTTAATATCAAACAAATCACTGAAAGCCCGTAAGAAAGGGAAACCATTGTTCGCACTGTCATGAATGTCCCAAACGGTATCAAAATCAAACCCGACAAAAGAGGATTTCTGTTTCATTTGAGCGGTGGTGAGGGATACAGTCGATTCATTACCGCCCGATTTTATTAAGTCAACACCGTTTCTTGTTTGTGTTTTATCAATATTCCAATAGCAGTTCTCGAAAGCTGCCGGATATTCGCCGCCATATGTTCCTACAATCCCCCCGGTCATAGACAGCGTACTGTAACTTGGGTTAACTTGCCCGGCAGTAATATTACTTAAATTATAACAATTATTGATATCCGGTTCATAATCGTCATCCATAGTCCCTGCAATACCTCCCGCGATTGCGATTGCAATGGTACCGTCTACATAGGTCGTTCCGTCATACTTTCTGGAAGTTGCATAAGACTTAACATCAGCGAAATTATAACAATTATCAATAATATACCCGGAATCGCCTATAATACCGCCCGCATATGACATAGATATAGCCATAGTGGTAAATACGGTCGAAACCATACTGTTTGTACCGTGCGCGGAGGCATATACTTCACCCGTATTATAACAATTGCTGATTGTCGCGTACCCTGTCATGCCGCATATCCCCCCTGCATATGCGTCACTCCGCGCAATAATAGTCGAAATCGTATTAGTGGCGACGGTTTTCACCATTCCGTTATTATAACAATTGCTGATTGTCGTGTAGTCAGTTGCTATAGCACAAATGCTCCCGGCAGCCGCAGAGGTGCCGCTTATATTAATGTTTGTACCGTTAAGTCTTATATTTTTTATTTCCGCTCCGCTTGCGTAACCGAATAGTCCCGCAATTGATACACTTCCTGTTATTGTGAGATTTTTAATTACATATCCTTTTCCGTCAATCGTTCCGGTAAAAGGTTCGTCTGAATCACCAATCGGAATCCAGTTCGTTCCCGATAAATCTATATCGGCGGTTAAATAATAATCACCGTCTAAATCGTCTGCAATCGCTTCCAATTCCGCTCGGTTGGCGATAGGAATTGCATCATGAGGTCGGTCATCATCGGTCGTGGTTGCCGCAGGAGAAGTCATCGTACCCGAAGGTGTAGTGGTACCCGAAGGTGTAGTGGTACCCGAAGGTGTAGTGGTACCCGAAGGTGTAGTGGTACCCGAAGTCGGAGTGGTCGTGGTTGTTGGTGTTGCGGTAGTGACCGGAGTTGTAGTTGTCGGCGGGTTATCTTCACACGCACAACAATCCTCGCATTTGTTGCAGTCATAGCAGAAATCAATACACCAATCGCAGAAGTCACAATCGGGGCAGTGGATATATCCTAATTCTTCATTACAGTCGATACACCAACCGCAATCGGGGCAAATGATGTCATTAAGCGTTCCGCATTGAATACAAACGACGCACACGCAGGGTTTTTCCCCGCAAATCTCACAAACATCATCTTCATCATCAAAAGAGGTGATTGCCTTGATGCTGTAGTTTTCAGTTGTTTCCATAAAACTTCCTCCGCCGACGCCGCCGGGGTATAAATCGAAAGAAGTACCTGCGGGCGCGTTTACTGCATCGTTAAACGAATAATACGTGTTCTCGCCCGAAGAAGATTCTACCTTAACGACAACCGCGAATTTGGAACCCTTGCCGCCAAGTTCAACCGGAGTGTCCAGTCCGATTGTATAACGCCCCGGATATTTCATCGTTTTAGCCGCTTTCGCGTTGAAATTGACCGCTCTGTACGAAGAAAAGTTTTGGAAATTCGGTATGACATCTACAGACATGGTTGTATTTGGGTACCGCGACTCTACGATGACGTGTTTAAGAATTTCATCATCTTCACCTACCGTAAACACCCGGGCGTAATAATTGATAGCGACATCCCATCCGGTTGTTTTGATTGTTTCCAAATAATCATGTTCGTACAGCTTGTCTTGGTCGTCTTTATAAGGATTAACGCCGTCAACCGCCCAAACCGAAACAGGGAAATTGGTATCGTTGTATGAAATCCAGAAGAAACCGTCATCGCCCCAACCGGTTCCCCAACTGTTCATGACGAGCCACGCGCCGTTACCGGCAGGTTGCGGCGAATTAAAATTGGTTCTCGCATAATTATCGTCCCAGCCGACAATGACGATGGCGTGATTGGTGTCCATGATTCCGGAAACCATTTTGTTTCCGCTATAATAATACGCGCTGTTTGCGGCGTTATAATACGTGCTCCCCGCACCCGCGACGGGATTTGAACCGTCCCAGTACATAGACGCGCCGACCGCACCGTATTGCAGAATTGATTCTTTAATCTGTGTTTGGGTGATGTCGTTTTTCAACCCTCCGCTGAGGAAAACGGTATTTTGAACAACAAAACTTCTCGGTTTGCCCTGTGTAACCGACAATAAACGCGAAGTAATCGGGTTTGTACGGAACGAACCGTAAGGGTCATGCAATTCATTGACCGTACCGTTGAGTGTTCCGCGCATCCAGTAATTGGAGGAAATATCACGGTTCCCGCCATCAGCCAATCCGCTGCGTAAATAGGCATAATTCGTACCGACATGGGTTTTAGCGGTGGCATAACCCATATGTAACTCCGAAAAGTTTTGCAACCCCTGGTTGTTTTTCAGCATATTGGACTCAACAACAGATGTAGCGGCGAAAGCCCAGCATAATCCGTTCGGACCCTGGTCTTCCACGAGGGAAACCAGGTCAGCCGTCCTTGCGTCGTATCGTTCCGGTAACAGTGAAAACGATTCAAACAGCGGCAACGACGGATATTTACGTTCGCCTTTTTCTTGGATAAGCCCCGGAATAAAACTCCGCTCCGAGCCGAATTCATCAGAGACGGCAATTTCTCTGTCTAAATTTGCCGCCCGAACAACATTCGTCATCATGATAACCGCGAGCAATACGGACAATATTCGCTTTTTCATAAGAATTCCCCTTTCGTGTTTAGTTTAAATCATACCACAAAAAAAGAATAAAGTCAACAAAATTCGGTGAAAATCCCGCAATAAAAAAAACAGGTTCTTAATTCTTAAACCCGTCCAATCTTCATATGATATAGAATATGAAATCTTTATTAACCATCATTGCGGGCGCGCTGACAACGCTTCTTTCCGTCAGCCCGACATTTGGGAATCTGTCAACCCGTCATAGTTTACTCACACCTGTCCCGATTAACAACGGGGGATTAATGCTGTATGTGCCGGAGCCGGTTCCGACAGAAGATAAAGGCGATGCTGCACATTCCGAAAACAATGAAAATCAAGAAGCGTTGACAGAATCTGAACTCGTTCAATCTCAGGAATCCGAACCCGAACCCCTTCCTGTATTTTCCCGGAATATCTCGGTTCAAAAGGAAGACTTGAGCGAGTTTTCCTCGCGGGACGGGTTGGTAATACGAAGAACATTCCGTCCGAATTTAGGAGAAAGTTACATACAACTTTCCGAAGGCGGACAAGTCAGAAACGAAACTAAAATTGATGATGAGGTTCTCTTGAACGAAAGCCGCCTGAAACCCGAATTCGTCCCCGAAAAAAATAGCGAACCACAAGTCTTGATTATCCACACTCACACCACCGAAAGTTTCCGGTTGTCGGAAGACGGTTATTATGACTTCGGTTACAATTTCAGGACGTTGGACTCACGGAAAAATGTAATCGCGGTCGGCGCGAAAATCGCCGAGGAAATCGCGAAAGAAGGATTCGCGGTTGTACATGACGGAACGCTCCATGACTACCCCGTCTACTCCGGTTCGTACAAACGAAGCGCGGAAACAGTCAAAGCGATTCTGGAGGAATATCCGTCAATCAAAGTCGTTTTGGATATTCACAGAGACGCGATTGAGTCGGATAAAGGGGTTCCCGTAGCGGCAGTGAATGAGATTAACGAACGCGAATCGGCTCAAATCATGATTGTTTCGCCTGCCGACGACGGAGAATGGAATGTGCCCGATTATATGAAAAACTTCCGTCTCGCCGCACTTTTGCAAAGCCGTCTCGAATTCGACAACGCGGGAATCACCCGCGCGCTTTTATTCCAATATTGCAACTATAATCTGCACCTGTCAACCGGTTCTCTCTTAATTGAAATCGGCTCACACGGCAATACGTTGGCGCAAGCCTTGTATTCGGGAGAATTGCTCGGTCAAAGCATAGGGAAAATGCTGTCTGAACTGGCAGAATAACCATTCTCCTTTATTGAAGAATCCGCATCAGCCGCTCTGCTCCCATCGTTCCGACAATGGTATCGGTCACCCTCCCGCCGTTGAACAACAGAAAGGTCGGCAGACTGCGGACTCTGTACTTTTTCGCTAACCCCAACTCGGTATCGGGATTAATGGTACAGCATTTCAAAACCCCGCCCATGCGTTCGCTGACACCGTCAACAGTTGAACCGCTGTTCGGCTGAAAACTCACAAGCACAGGCAGGGAGGATTGTTTTACTTCTTCATCGAAATTCGCTTCGGTCAACGCAATTAAAGCCATAATCAAACCCTTTGTTTTATTATATAGCTTTATTATTAACATAATTTGACTGCTTTATTCTCATTTGTTAATTTTCGGCGTTTCGTCGTGTTGGCTGCGGTTGAATCACACCGCTCACTCACCCCTGTATCATGTCCGCAGGGGCAACACTCTGTAAAATTAAAAGATGCGGGGCGGCTAATGGTGATTGAAACCATTAATAAAATGGCAAAGAAATTTTTCATATATTAAATTTTAAGTCATTTTTTTGACTTTGTCAAGAGTATTTAGGGAAAAAAAGGATAAACTAAAAAACACAGCGAATCGGTTCATGTCGATAATCGCGAAAATATGGAAAAGTAGGAATCATATGATATTTGCCGATTTATTGTTTTTATTTATTTTCCTGCCGGTTAATCTTTTATTTTACTTCGCCTTTAAGAACAAATCCTACCGCAACTTTATTTTGGTAGCGTTCTCACTGATTTTCTACGCTTGGGGAGAGCCTGTGATGATTTTTCTCCTGTTAGCCACAACCGAAACAAACCGTATATTCGCGCTGTACATCGAAAAACACAGGGAAACCCGGTACGGAAAAACACTTGCAATTATCGCGATTGGTCTGACTTTGACTTCCCTTGTGATTTTCAAGTACACTCCGTTGTTTCATCTGCCGTTTCATCCGAGTCTCCCGATAGGAATCAGCTTTTACTCCTTTCAAATTATCACATACATTGTCGGCGTTTATAAAGGAAAATTCGCCGCACAGAGAAATGCGGTGAATTTCCTGATGTATGTATCGCTTTACCCCCAATTGACCGCCGGTCCCATTGTGCGCTATGAGGATATCCATAAGCAGATTGATACCCGAACAACCAAAACAGAAGACATCAGCAAAGGGATAACCCGTTTTATCATCGGGTTAGCGAAAAAAGTTATCATAGCGAACCAAATCGGAGCGGCAGCTACGTCTATTCTTGACGGAAATGCCGTTTCTTTAACGGTTAGCGGCGCGTGGTTGGGAATATTTTTCTTCGCGCTGCAGATTTATTATGATTTTTCGGGGTATTCGGACATGGCAATCGGTTTAGGGCGGATTTTCGGCTTTTCCTTTCCCGAAAACTTTGATTATCCCTATATGTCCAAATCCATATCCGAGTTTTGGCGCAGGTGGCATATGACCTTAGGCGGATTCTTCCGTGATTATGTATACATTCCGTTGGGCGGCAACAGGAAACACTTTCGGATGAATCTTTTAATCGTTTGGTTCCTGACCGGGTTATGGCACGGAGCGTCATGGAATTTCGCGTTATGGGGCGTCTATTTCGGTCTGTTAATCATGGCGGAAAAAGCGTTTCTGATGAAAATAGACGGTAAAATCCCCTCTGCCCCGGCTTTCATCAGAATCATAACTACTTTCTTGTTAGTGACTTTCGGGTGGTCAATGTTCTACTTTACCGATTTCGCACAAATGATTCATTTTATGAAAAGTCTGTTCGGACTGAACGGCAACGGAATCTACGATATCATCACAATGAATCTGCTGTATGATAAGTTTTTCCTGGTCATCATCGCGATGATTTTCTGTGCGCCTGTTTATCGCTATACGGAAAAACACGCAAAACTTCTTAGTGATTTGCTTACACCCGCCGTCAATGCCGCGCTTATCATTCTTTGCGCGATTATGCTTGTGGGCGATAATTATAATCCTTTTTTATACTACAGATTCTGAGGTTGATTGATATCATGAAAGAAATCACACACAAAATAAATATCATGATTTTCGCGTTGGTTTTAGCCGCCGCATTCCCTATATTGATTTTCGCGGTTCGTCCCGATTTTTCCGAAGTCGAACGGCGGCCGCTTGCCGCTTTTCCCGAATTTACGCTTACACGGGTTTTTTCGGGGGACTTTACCCGCGAATTAAATCTGTATTTCTCGGACACAGTCCCCCTGAGAGATAATTTATCCGGGACTTCTTCTGTCATTAAAAGCAGGCTGGGGTTCAGTGTTGACGGCGTAACGCTCTATAATGCAGAAATTCCGCCTCCGGTCGAGGTTTTCCGACCGCAAGTCACCGAAGTCGTGACGACTGTGTCTGAATGGAATGGTGTAATAGACGCTTCCGCTCATTCGGTTGACGATGATGACGATGCTGTTGATGTTTCAAGTGCGGGGGTGTTAGTCTACCGCGACCGCGCGCTCATGATAATCGGGTGGATTTCCGCCGCAGGTGAACGCTACGCGAATATCATGAATGAATACAGCCGCCAATTAAGCGGTGTTGATTTTTACAGCATGGTGATTCCGACCGCGATTGAATTCTATTGCCCGGGGAGTTACCTCAACCATTACGGAATCGACCAGCGAGGGAGTATTAACAATATCAATTCTTTCCTTGACCAAGTGACACCGGTCAATGTCTATTCCGCGTTGGCGGAACAAACCGACAATCAAGAAACAGTTTACTTCCGCACCGACCACCACTGGGCTCCTTTAGGCGCGTATTACGCCGCCGAACAGTTCTCACGCACAGCCGGAGTGCCTTTTAACCCGCTTTCGGATTACGAAAAAGTCATCATTCCAAATTACGTCGGAACCATGTACGGATATTCGGGGAGGAATCCGAAACTCCTCAACAATCCCGAAGATTTCGTATATTATAAGCCTAAGAATCATTATTCAACCACCTACTATATCACGTATGAGGGCTATGACCCGGAAATGCCGGTTCCCTCATCACTTTTTGTTGAACAGCCGCTTTCCGAGTCTTACAGCACTTTTTTAGGCAGTGATTCACGAATCACTCATATTTCTACCGATATCACAAACTCGCGGACGCTCGCGGTTTTTAAAGACAGTTTCGGGAACGCGCTTATTCCGTTCCTGACCGGTTCTTTCGAGGAAATATACGTGATAGATATTCGTTTTTTTCCCTACAACGCGATAGATTACCTCACCGAGAAAGGCGTGACCGATGTGCTTTTCGCCAACAATATCGCAATGGCGAACGACCCTTATTTTATCGGACTGATAGAGAACTTAATCACCACGGAAATCAATTTTCCCACCCCATCACCGACAAAATCTCCTCGCACTCAAGTAAACAGTCAAACATGATTTTAGAGATAGGTCGTTTTA
>Ga0082212_10010264_pt1 | contig 12003 bp, 13 predicted proteins | sample TergutNt197P3_FD_71548 | JGI IMG/M metagenome (GOLD analysis project Ga0082212, IMG submission 71548) | Neocapritermes taracua P3 segment gut microbial communities from Petit-Saut dam, French Guiana - Nt197 P3 | ecosystem: Host-associated > Arthropoda: Insects > Digestive system > Gut ... | reverse complement strand
TATCGTCTTTCCCAATTGGAACTGAACTATGCATTATATTTGGAATTTTAAGCATTATTTCTTTTATTTTCTCTGCATATTCTGTTTCCAGTTTTTCAATTTCTATTAATTCACTGTTTATATGGCTTACTTTTAGTTTAGCTTTTTCTGCATCTTCTTTATATCCTTCTCTCATTAGGCTTCCTATTTTGTCGCTTAGTTCATTTCTGTTTTTTCTTAATTCATCACCTTTTAAAGTTACTTCTCTCCCTTTTTTGTCTAATTCCAATACCTCATCAACCAATTTTATTTTATGGTCTTGGAATTTCTTTTTTATATTTTCTTTAACAGTTTCTGTATTTTCTCTTAAAAATTTTATATCTATCATTTTATACCCCTCTCTATTCAACGTTTTAAAAAGTTTAGATGAAATGCTAGGCAAAATTTTAAAAACTTACCCTTTTTAATATCTCATCTTTGCCCAGTACTTGCATAATCTCATAAAGGTCTGGCGTGTTGCTTCTTCCAGTTAATGCTACCCTTATTACTGTGCTTATATCTCCAACATGACCTTTAAATTTATCTGGATTTTCTTTGTACTCTTTTACTTCTCTTGCATATCCCAATTCTTCTGCCAAATCTTTTATTTTATCAAACCAAGTTTGTTTATCATCTAATATATTAAAATATTTTTCAAAATATAGTTTAACAATTTTTTCGATTTCAGTTTTATTGTTTATTTTTTGATAATCATATTCCACATTTTTAAATTTATTAAGATACATATAAAAAATTATATTTTTAACATCCATCCATTTTGCTATATCTTTTCTAGGTTTAACTGCTCCTCTTTCAATCCCCAATATTTTTAATGCATATTCTTTATCTTTTAACATCTCTAATAATTCGTTATCATATTCTTCTGCCCATTCATATACTTGATTATATACTTCATTAGCCGAGTATTTGGATATTACAGTTTTTGAAACATCTTCTAGTTTTACTATATCAAATAGTGCACCACTTACACCCATTTTATTTAATACCAGTTCAAATTCCTCAATTCCTTTATCTGGGTTTTGTTTTCTCCACATTTCAAAATTCGAGTTTGCAATATTCATTAAATATTCTTTAACAGCTTGTTTTGGAACACCTTGTTCTTTATAATATCCAACCGAAGCTTCTGGGTCTTTTCTTTTACTCAGTTTTCTCTTGGACTCCCCATCAATCTTTACTATTGGAGCAATATGTGCATACCTAGGTGCTTTAAACCCTAGCACATAAAACAACTGTAAATGGAGTGGCACTGAAGCTACCCATTCGTCTGCTCTTATAACCATATTTGTTCTCATTAAATGGTCATCTATTGCATGTGCAAAATGATATGTGGGAAGACCATCAGACTTAATTATAACTATATCTTGGTCATTTTCTGGAAAATCGATACCACCTTTTATAACATCTTTGTGTTTTATTTTTTTATCTGGGTTTCCTGGAGATTTTAATCTTAATATATAGCTTTCTCTGTTTTTTATTTTCTCTATTGCCAAATCAACTGGAATATTTCTACATTTTGTCCATTTCCCAAAATATCCTGTTCGCTCTTTTGCTCTTTCTTGACTCTCTCTAATTTTTTCTAAATCTTCTGAAGAACAAAAGCATGGATAAGCAAACCCTTTTTCAACAAGGCTTTTAGCATATGCCTGATAAATTTCTTTTCTTTGGCTTTGTTTGTATGGTCCATAATCTCCAATTTCATCATTTTCGTTTATCATACCTTCATTTTGTACTATCCCAAAATCTTTTAGTGCATTTGTTATTCCTAACACACCGTTTTCAATTTCTCTTTTTTGGTCTGTATCTTCAACTCTGAGAATAAATACTCCATTTGTTTGCTTTGCCTGTCTCTCAGCAATCAATGCCTGCAGTAATCCACCTATATGCACAAACCCTGTAGGACTTGGTGCAAATCTTGTTACAATAGCTCCTTCAGGTAAATTTCTTTCAGGATATTTCTCTTCATAATATGAAATATCTTTCGCATTAGGGTATATTAAATCTGCTAAATCTTTGTTATCCATAATTTCCTCACTTTTTTACAATTATACCTATGATTATATAAGAATATATGAAAAAGAGCAAGCCCAAATTTAAGCTTACTCTTTTCCTTCTCATCTTAGGTTTAACTTCGCCTTGATGAGTTCCTATGTGAAATGCTTCTTAATGTTAAATTTTCGTTCTTGGAAAGGCAATCTTCAAGATAAACATATATTGTCTGTGAGGAAATCCCCACCGATTTTGCAGCCGCCCTTAACGAATAGCCTTTCTCATAAACCAAAATAACGGCATCTTCACATTTCCGAAGAGTATCTGCTCTCATTTTTTGCATAGCACCTAACTCCTCCATTTTTGTTTATATTAATTAAAACTCGTGTTTATTATAACACGCAACTTGTTATTATGTCAAATCCTAACATATTAATCCACCTTACTTGCCCAAAGTCCATGTTTATTACAATACGCATAAATTGTAGCGCCTTGCATATATTTCATTTTAACTGTTGCTACTTGCTCTGGATATAATTGTATTCTTATGGTAGCATTATCTGAAACTTCTGCAACCCACATAATATAATGTTCTTTATCCATTGGATGCTCTACACTTCCTACGCTAACAACTATTTCTCCTTCTTGTTCAGCCATCTTATAAATTGGTACATGTTTTTCTACTGCTCCATCTGATGTATTTGCTTCTAATAGTTTCATTTCTTTGCCACAACATATAGTAGGTATTCCTGTATCATGAATAACCCCTATAACTTTACCGCAAACTGGACATAAATAAAATCTTGTATTTTCTTTCATCATCAATTACCTCATTTCTATAAATTATTATTTAGAATTATAAATATGCTACTATCTCCTCGAATGTATCATAGCCTGCTTCACTATTTATATGGCCTGCGCCTTTCATCAAAATTTTCTCTGTTGCCACTTTATCTGCAAATTCTTTTTCTGCTTCATATTTTACATATGGGTCATTATCTGAATAAAAACAAATAATCTCGTTTGCATATTGTTTTACATCTTCTAAATTATCTAAATACATTGACCCATTTACTGTGTCGTATTCTTCATTTATTCCAAAATAATTATTAAATCCACATACAAATATTAACTTCTTTACTTTTAATTTGTTTTCAATTAGAAACTTACTTACAAATACTGGTGCTATACTATGTGCAATTATTGTGGTAGTATCATTTATCAATCCTAAATCTTTATAGTAATACAATAATTTAGACCAATTTTCATAATTTTGATACCCTACTCCCACTGGAAAATCTGGCACATAAACCTCTTTGCCATCATCAGCTATAAAATCATATAACCAACTAAACCAATTGCTAAATGGACTACCAAATGAGCCATGTATTATAAAATAGTTATCTTTCATTAAATACTCTCCTCTTTAATCTGTTTTATTTAGAATAGATGCTAGAAGTAGAAACTCCACCATCTACTGTATAAACTCCGCCCGTTACATATGAAGCTTCATCACTAGCTAAAAAAGCGACTACATTTGCAACTTCACTTGGTTTTCCTATTTTCTTCATTGGTATTCTATTACTACATTTATTCTTATATTCTTCATCTTTAAAACTTTTTTCCAATAATTCTGTAAGTATCGGTCCTGGAAGAACACAATTAACTCTTACTCCTAAATCAGCATATTCCTGTGCCAAACATTTAGTAAGCATTACAATTCCTGCTTTTGTTGTACAATATAATGGAGATGTTAATTCTGGAACAAGACCTAAACAAGAGGCAATATTTACAATACAACCCTTTTGTTCCTTTAATTTATCTATTGCATTTCTTGTAACTTTAAATGTTCCCTTTATGTTTACATCAACCATAAAATCTATATCTTCATCTGTTGTTTCTTCCAAGTATTTTTCAAAATATATACCTGCATTATTTACTAATATATCTACTTTTTCTATTTGTTCAATTGCCTGTTTTATTTCAATATCTTTAGTTATATCTACTTTGTAATATTCAAAATTACTCCTTGGTGCTTTTATGTCAAATATAATAACTTTAGCACCTAATTCTTTTAATTTATTTGCAATAGCTTCCCCAATACCATTACTTCCACCAGTCACAATCGCTACTTTATCTTTTAAACTCATCATTTGCTAAACCTCTATACTTTCAAACAATTGTAATATTTTATAATCTATATTTTCTTTTTCTAAAGTTTGTTTTAAAGTATCAATATCAGTCCAATATTTTTCTAACTCATTTGTATATCCAATGTTACCTGGGTCTATTAATATTCTTTTCCCTTTTGTTTCAATCAATAAACAACTTTGATTAAATTTTGTTATCTTCATTTCAAAACCTCCCTGTTATTTCTTGGCTTTTTACATCTTCGTTTTGTATTATTCTATCATAAAGAAAGCTATAATACAATTACAAAAAAATTTAAAAAAGTTTAATATTTCTACTAAACTTTTTATAGATTTTTAACAACAAATTTTCCATTTTTTAGGATAAAAAATTACTCAAATTTTATTTTAAAGTTCCAATAGAGTTCCACTCGTCATCTACCAAGTCATGAAAGTCTTGGAATCAATGGTTTCCGCTACACTTCCATAATTATTGGCAGTATCATTGGGTTTCTTTCTTCCATTTTCTGTAATTTCATTTGTGTCTCGCTTTCCGCTGATACTCTAGTTTTGTCGGATTTTCTGACAACCCAGTTTGACTTACCTGAACTTAGTGCGTTAATAACAAATTAATAACAAATCCAAATTAATAACAAATTTTTAAATATATTAGTATTAATTCTTAGCTAAATTTACTATCAATTTTATATAGTATTTATTCATCTTTTTGTATGTAATTTTCTAAATTCAATTCTTTTTTCAGTTCCTCTTCAGAAGGTAAATATAGTTTATATTTAGATGCAAATATCTGACTATTTTCTTCTGTTAATGTATATTTTACAATAGACTCACTTTTATCAGCACATAACACAATTCCTATTGGCGGGTTATCTCCTTCGTTCATTAATTCACGAGTATAATAATTTACATACATTTGCATTTGTCCTAAATCTTGATGTGTTAAATCTCCGTAATTTTAAATCAATTATTACAAAGCATTTTAAAATATAATTATAAAAAACTAAATCTATATAAAAATGTCTGCCATCAAATGTTATCCTTTTTTGTCTTGAATCAAAAGCAAAACCACGACCTAATTCTAATAAAAATTTTTGTAAATGGTCTATTAATGCTTGTTCCAAATCCTTTTCATAAAATTTAGTATTTCCCTCTAATCCTAAAAATTCTAATACATATGGGTCTCTTATTATATCTTCTGGTTTTAGTTTTGGTTCTAATTTTTGAATCTCTTTTGAAATTTCTTCTTTGTCTTTATCTGGGCTAGATAGTAATCTCTCATAAAAAGATGTAGTTATTTGTCTTTTTAATTGCCTAAAACTCCAACTAGATTTTATACATTCTTCTATATAGAATTTTCTTGATTTTTCATCTTCTATACGCATTAGCAAATTATAATGTGACCAGCTCAATTCGCTAGACAGTGTCTGGCGATTTTGAAAAACACGATAAAATTGCCTCATATTCTTTAAATTAGCTATTGTAAAACCTTTTCCAAATTCTTTAGTTAATAATTTTGATATTTCAGCCAATAAATTTTTTCCATATTCTGCTCTATCATTTTCTCCACAAGCTTCATATATTTCTTTTCCAATCTCCCAATATGCTTGTACCATAGCAAAATTTACTACTGAATACACTTTTGCTTGTGCATTTACAATACTTTCTCTTATATTCTTGTATATTTCATCTTTACTTATACTTAATTCTTCACTTGACATATAATACACCTCTTTTATTTGATACCAGCCAATTATATCATAAGTTTTCACTAAATGTATCATTTTTTGTATTTTTCTATTTGCAAAAATCAAATTTTTTTATTATAATGCAGTTGGTTGAACCATAAATTTTTTTCCATTATTGAAAAGTGATTACAAATAATATAATGGAGGTTTTGTGATGAAAGAAGGAAGATTAGAAGAAGAGAAAAGAAAAAATGGCAAAGGTAATGTTATGTGTTTGGGTGATGGAAGAGATAAACCTTGGACAGCCAGAATAACTATAGGCAAAGATATTAATGGAAAACCAATGCGATATTATTTAGGTAGCTTTAAAACAGAGTTAGCTGCTATAGCATGTTTAGAAAACTATCATGAAATACCATATACCCTTTTATAAAGGAATCTATCTATAATAAAATAGTTACATTTCCAAAAGAACCTTATCCTTTAGTACCTGGAGAAAAATCTAATAAAAAAGTAGAAACTAAAATAAAAAAAGATGCTTATACATTTAAACAATTATTTGATGAATTTAAAGAATTGGAATTACTTTCTAAGGAAGAAGAAAAATTAGCAAAGAATTATCATATTGAACCACAAGGAAAATTTGGTTATCATTCTTCTAAGGGATTCTTAACTGCTTTTTATAATTGTGAACCTTTACATGATAAAGTGTATGAAGATTTAAAATCATCTGATTTTCGAGATTTTTTAAAAGAGTGTGACAAAGGGCCAGCAGCAAAAAATCAAATGATTAATCTGTTTTTAGCTATTGATAAATACGCACTAATAGAAGATATTATTCAAATAGGACATGCTCAATTTCTTCCTGTAAAAAATCTAAAATCAATTCAAAGAAGTAATAAGACACCTATAGAAAAAAAGGTTTTTACATATGAACAAATTGAATATTTATGGGACTTTATTCCTAAAAGAGAAAAATGCAGACAAGAAAAAGAAGAATTTATTAGAGATTTTTTACTAATAGCTTTATATACAGGTGCTAAAGCTGGTGAGCTTCTTTTTATATATACAAAAGACATTTTCTTAGATAAAAATTATTTTATTGGAGGATTAACAACCTTTGCTAGTATAGATAGAGAAATTCCTATCCATCCAGATATTAAACATCTTTTTGAAAAATATTATAATCCTAAAAATGAATTTTTATTTATGCAACCAAATGGAAATAGAATTGATTATGATTACTATTTATACCATTATAAAAATAATTTCAGAAGCTTGCATCGTTTTGTTTCTGCACATACAGCTCAACATGCAAGATATACATTAAGAAGAGAATTAAAAAAACTAAATGTATGCGATGTAATTGCAAATGCAATAATTGGGAAGAGTAATCGCAATGTTGGTGAAGATATATATTCTCATGTCTCAATAGAAGAAAAATTAGAAGCTATAAAGATGGTCACTTATAAAAATCAGTAGAATGTAATTTCTACTGATTAACTATATTTATCCATCAGTAGCCATCTTCGAGATGTTACCCATAAAATCTTTTTAAATAAATTTTCTCATTATTTCTTTCAATTATTAAAATTTCATCTAAGTTTTCATCAATATTTCCGTTTAGTTATATGTTTACCATATACTTCATAAAGACCACCAAAACTAAAATGCTGAACACCTTCATTTGCAAGTTTATCTAATAGTTTTTCCGAAAAAAATATATATTCATTAATAACAGGAGGCTCAGTTACATTATAAAATTTTATATTTATCTTATACTCATCACCTACATCATCTTCTATAATATAGTTGTTTTCAGTTATACTTTTTATTTTAAATTTTTTCATCTTGCACCCTCACTTTTTTCTTGAATTTCTTTTATTTTAGCAAATATTTCTTCTCTATTTGCATTGTGAGCTAATGCACCATCACCTATCTTTTTTAATTTTGATAAATCATATTCGTCGATTACTTCATTTTCATTTAAAAAGCCATTTCCAGCTTCAACTAAATTTGGACAATTTATTTTATCTAACCTTTTTGCCTTAGGTATAAACCAAGAAGTAAATTTAGTGGCAAGTGGTAAAATTATCCTTTTTATTATTACATTTTCGGTTAAAAAGTCACTGCCTCCACTTATAAGTGATTGTAATTCTATTTCTTCTAGCTCTCTGTTCTCTGCTAAAAAATCATCTCCTGCTTTTTCTAGTTCTGGTAAGTTAACTCTCTTAATTTTTCTATTCCAACGTATAAAATGGTTACCCACTTCTTTTAGATTTGAAAAATCAATTTCAGTCAATTCTTTATTATTAGCCATAAAACTATCTGATATTTTTTTAACATTTGGCATGTGTATTTTTCTACACTTTTTGTTATTACTTAAAAAATTTGATAAAATATTTTCTACATTTTCGTTTTCATATCCTATTATATTATTATTTTTATCAAGAGTAATGATAACATCTTTTTGTCTCTTTACTCCTGTTACAGTCTCTCCTTCTTTTATTTCTATATCTTGCGGGGTTATAGTAACAACTCTCACTATCTCACCATCTTCACTTTTTATGAGCTTTTCTTGAACTTTTTTTATATCACATTTAATACCACCAGTTATTGTATGCGTAAAAGAATCACCATGGTTTTTTCCACACTGCTTTATACTAGGCAATATTTCTGGCTCAGTTGCAGTTTTAGGACTTCCTGCTTTATCTAACAAATAACGTTCAATTAAAATATATCTATCTTTTGGGTACCTTGTTATTTGTTCATTGTATATTACCATGTTATTAGGGCAATAATACCTACCATTTATCTCTATGTTATATTTATACATTCTTCCATCATTTGCTTTTGTATAATTAGGTAATTCAAAGGTAGTTTCTGGTATTTTTGTATCTAAACCGTATACTCTATTAAAGGCATATGTTAGCCCTTGCTTTATATTTTCAAGATTATTTGAATATGTAGCATCAGGATTATCTACTGCGTGATTGTATCTATTTTTTATTGATAGTATATTTCCCTCAGCTTTATCAAATTGTATTGATATAACAGAAATCCCATAATCATCTTCTCTTCTCGGAACTTCACCTCTTTTTATATTATCTATATCTTTTCTAACTGCAAAGAATATATGATGCGTTTTTAACCTTTCCACTCCATCTTCTCCATCTGTAAAAGTACAAAGAAGCTCATCTTCAGAATAATATTTTTTAAATCTTGCAATATCTTCAGGAGTTTCGCATTTATATAAATTATATTGTACTTCACTCATTAACTCCTCAGGTGTTTTATTAGTGGTTTTCATCTTTGTTTCTTTTTTTCTTAAAAGGCTATAAATATATCCTTTAAATTCTACTTTCCTTCCGCTTGCTAATATATCCTCTGCAAGATTTCTGTCTTCATTAAAACTACTTTGAAGTAACTTTAACAAACTCCCTTTCGTTTCAAGGATAGTAGGAAAAAGTTCACGACAAAGATGTGCCATTCTTTCACCATAAAGTTTTTTAATTTGTTTTAATTCTTCATTAATATCCATATACAATCCTTCTCTTGTAAACTTTTCTATAAATAATATTATAACATAGGATATTAAAAAATTCTATTAGAATTTTATTAATATTAGAATAGGGAAAAACTATATACAATTAACATAAAAGATAAAAGTCTAGTATCTCTACTAAACTTTCCTTACAATCGTTGGCTACAAGTTGGCTACAAATAATTTGTCGAATTCTTGCAATCCATACTGTGTCAACGCTTTCGCTACACTTCCATAATAATTGGCAGTATCATTGGGTTTCTTTTTGTTATTTGGTATATATAATCTCTTAAAGAATCCCTTATTGTTGATTTAATTGTTGCCCAATCTGTTATGTGTTTTTCTACACATTTTGCAATTTCTTTATTTATAACATTTTTCACATCATCCATTAAACTTTCAGATTCTCTTACATAAACAAATCCTCTTGAAATAATGTCTGGTCCTGCTACAATATTTCCACTTGAGCCTTCCATAGTTAAAACAACAATTATTAATCCCTCTTCTGATAGATGTTGTCTATCACGAAGAACTATATTTCCAACATCTCCAACTCCAAGTCCATCTACCATTACTTTTCCAAATGCTACTGTACCAGTAAGCTTCGCTTCTCTTTCATTTAATTCTATAACTCTACCATTTGTTGAAAGAATTATATTTTCTTTTTCCATACCAACTTCTTTAGCAGTATCTCTATGTGCAATTAGTTGTCTGTACTCGCCATGTACTGGGATAAAGAATTTTGGCCTTATCAAAGACAACATTAATTTCTGTTCCTCTTGACATGCATGTCCAGACACATGTACATCCGCTATTGAGCTATATACAACTTCTGCACCAATTTTCATTAAGTCATCTATTACTTTTGAAATAAATTTTTCGTTCCCTGGTATTGGGTTTGCTGAAATAATAACTAAGTCATTTGAGTTTATATTAACTTTTTTGTGATCTCCATTTGCCATCCTTGTTAATGCAGACATTGGTTCACCTTGGCTACCTGTAGTTATTATTACTAATTGTTCATCTGTATAATTTTTTATCATGTCTATATCTATGAAAACATTTTTTGGAACATCAATATATCCAAGTTCCATAGAAGTTTCTATCATATTTACCATACTTCTTCCACAAACCGCTATTTTTCTATTGTTGTTAACTGCAGCATTTACTACTTGCTGTATTCTATGCACATTTGATGAGAAAGTAGCAACCATAATTCTTTTTTTACAGTTCATAAATAACTTGTCAAACACTTCTCCAACTGTGCTTTCAGACATTGTATATCCTTCTCTTTCTGCATTTGTGCTATCAGATAAAAGAGCTAACACTCCCCTATTACCAAGTTCTGCCAAACGTCCTAAATCCATTTTTTCATCACTAATTGGCGTATAGTCTATTTTAAAGTCTCCAGTGTGTACCACTGTTCCAACTGGTGTATGAATAGCTAATATTACAGAGTCTGGTATGCTATGACAGCTTTCTATAAACTCTACTCTTAGTTTTCCTAATACTATAGTCTGACCTTGTTTTACAATATTTAATTTAGCTTGTTTTAGTCTATGCTCTTCCAATTTCTTTTCCAATAAACCTGCAGTTAATTTTGTTGCATATATTGGCACATTAATTTCTTTTAGAAAATATGGGACTGCACCTATATGGTCTTCATGCCCATGTGTTATAACAAGTCCTCTTATTTTATTTTTGTTCTTCTCTAAATAAGTAAAATCTGGTATAACTAAATCTATACCTAACATATCGTCTTCTGGGAACGACACTCCGCAGTCTACTACTACAATATCATTTTCATATTCAAATACTGTAATGTTTTTTCCAATTTCCTGAAGTCCACCTAGCGGTATTATTTTTAAGTTCTCCTTTTTGAACGCAAATTCTTCTTTTATAACTAAAGATTTATCTGGCTCTTTAACTAATGCATTTTTGTTATTCCCAGTTTTTTTATTTGTTACTCTCCTGTTGTTTCCATTCTTGTTATTTGATGTATTCCTATTATTGTTATTCGATAAATTCACATTACCTTCTTTCTTATTGTTTGATGGATTTCTGTTGTTTCCACTTTTGCTATTTGATGGATTTCTGTTGTTTCCATTATTGTTATTCGATAAATTCACATTATCTTCATTCTTGTTGTTTGATGGTCTAAAATCCTTTCTTGTATTTCTTTTTTTGTAACCATTTTCATTTGTTTTTTCTTCCATTTTTATTTTCCTTTCTTATTTTATCTGTCCACATCAAAAAATTGTTTAATTATATTAAACCAAAATTAAATATAGTATATATGATTTTTTAAACAGCAACGTACTAGATTAACTTTACATCTCTCATTGTTAATCTAACTTTTAAAATAAACATATATAATTTTTATTCCGTACACTTTAATATCTTAATATTTCCCGATATTTACTAATATAAATATTATACTATATTTTCAAATAATTGTCAAATTTAACCAAAAATGGATTGCGTAAACTTTTTACGGGGAAAATTTCTGCATATTTCTCCCAAACATTGATACTACTGTATCTTTCACTTCTAACCATATAATATTTTTTTTAAAATCTCTCTGGTACCACCTTTCTTG
>Ga0082212_10010263_pt1 | contig 12007 bp, 12 predicted proteins | sample TergutNt197P3_FD_71548 | JGI IMG/M metagenome (GOLD analysis project Ga0082212, IMG submission 71548) | Neocapritermes taracua P3 segment gut microbial communities from Petit-Saut dam, French Guiana - Nt197 P3 | ecosystem: Host-associated > Arthropoda: Insects > Digestive system > Gut ... | reverse complement strand
TGAGCCATTTTAAATACAGTTTCATTTGACCTTGATACTTTGCCTGAAATTTGCCAATTTTAAGTTCAATAGCTACAAGCCTTTTTGATTTACGATGATAGAAAAGAAGGTCAAGGTAAAAATCCTCTCCGTCTATTATCATGCGTTTTTGCCGTTCCACAAAGGCAAAACCTTTCCCCAATTCCAGAATAAAGCTTTCAAGATCACGCAAGATGGCTTCTTCGACATCTTTTTCCAAATATGCGTTTTGCAAACCTAGGAAGTCCAGCATATAAGGGTCTTTGAATGTGTTCAAAGGGATTTTCGATTTTTTTGAAATTTGGGTATTGGCGATTTGCGTGCGTTCGAATGTCTTAGCATCAATGTTTTTCCGAAGTTCTCGTATACCTAAGACTTGCGTAATTATTTCATTGGCATAAAAGAGTTTAGCCTCAATTGATTTAAGCGGTAGCAGTTCAACGATGTGTGACCAGGTTAATTGTGTAGACAGCGTCGACACAATCTTTTTATCAGGGAATTCATCGGCAAACTGCATCATACGACGAAGGTTTCTCAACTCAAAACTGCGGCCATACTCGGCAGATAGTAAAGCAGCAAGATTTGAGATTACTTGTTTTCCATAATCGGCGCGTTTATTGTTCAAAATCTCATCGTTTATTCTTTTTCCTATTTGCCAATATAGCAAATTCACAGCACTTTTTGCCTGTGATATTACTTTTTGCTTACTTTTTTCTATGAGTATAGAAAGTTCTTTGTAGAGGGAGTCTATTCTGAGAGGGCTGTTGATTTTTATTGGTTTGTTGGCCACTTTAGTCTCTCCTTTTCTATATAAATATGGCGAATTCACCCTTATTTTTGCTTTACCTTTATCAGTTTCAATTCTTTTTGCATTACGAAATAATGTTCTCTGTTGCTACTGCGTGAATTTAAAAATATTTCCTCAAGCTGGCGTGAGTATTGCAATTCTTTTTTTAGCAAATTTTGAAATGTCGATTTTTCTGTTAAGTTCAATTTTTCTTTTTGAAAACTAATCATAAAATCAAAGTTCGCACCATGTCTGAATAAACGACCGGGTAACGGGTAATGTTTTCTATCACCAATTACTATCCCATATCGGATAAAAGGCGTAATGCTTTTGTGATTTTGAGCCTTGTAACTATAGGTAATAGCATCATGGGTGGTGATTCCTCTTAATTTTGCTTCAATGATTATTCGGGGTTTGATAACATCACCATTTTGTTCATATATAAGCATATCTGTTTCAAATGGCATACTACCTTGTTTTGTAGGTATGAATTTATTATCGTATTCCAGTATTTCATACGCATACGGTAGTTTTGTTAAAGTATCAATTTTGACATTTTTAGACAAATTAACTGAGGATAGAAATTCTTTTAGAGTCTCAACCCATTGTTCTTCGTTCATTTACTCCTTGCCCCAATTCTATAATTAATTCAATTATTCATACTTATAATCACTAAAATGTATATTCATCGTTATCATCTGGCAGAAAAAAAGCAAGAATCAGGTAGACAATCCCAGTTGCCCCTGATGAAACTATAAATATGAGCCTGACAATAAAAGGGTTTATATTAAAATATTCAGCTATACCCCCACAAACACCCGCTAAAACTTTATTCCGATTTGATTTACAAAGTCGTTTTTCCATATTTTTTCCTTTGTTATTTCCTTTATTTTTTTATCAACTGGAAATTGATTTTGTATTTATAAAATGCTATATTTTTTGTAACGGACAATGCCCTTTGTAGCCTTTTGTCATCGTCAAGGGCAACAATAGCGCCTTGTACTATCTGGTCTTTTTCGGCCAGTTCGTCCTGAACATAACCCATATAACCTTTCGCAACAGTCCATAATGCCCCACATGCGCTACCAGCAGCCATTCTTGATTTTTCCGGGTTTACTTTAAGGTATTTAGGTATGAGTATTTTATTAAAGTCTTTCCAATCATCTGTTAAAAATGGCGATAAATCTTCTTCCCGGTAAAAACCAGCCCCAATAAAATTCCCCTTAAAACATTCCTCTGCAGCCGAACTTTTTCTGCCAAGCATAATCCTATAATATTGTTTCATTGGTTTCCCCAAATTTTGCAGTAACCCAAATTAAAACCTAAAAGCCAAAAGAAACAGTAATCCCTAATCCTTTTTTTCCGGCAGGAAGGGGATTATACGTCTTGCAAAAGACGGCATGGTCATGGTTTGCAGCCAAATCTTCCCCGGGCCTTCCAGCGTAGTAAGGAACAAGCCTTCACCGCCGAACACGATGTTTTTTAGCCCTTTTACAGTTTCTACAGAAAACTTAACGGTTGATTCATAGCAGGCTACATTGCCTGTATTTACAATAATCTTTTCGCCGTCGGCAAGATCCATCTCTTTTACACTGCCGTCAATTTCCAAAAATACGCGGCCCTGCCCTTTTAGCTGCTGCATAAAAATACCTTCGCCGCCAAACAGCCTGGCTGAAAGTTTAAGCCCTTCGGGTAAAGTTGTTGATACTTCCACTTCCGGCTCGGCGCATAAAAAAGCGTTTTTTTGGGCTATATAACTCTTGCCGGTAACGTCCAGCGATACGATATTCCCCGGAAATGTTGATGCGCAGGTAATAAATTGATCCGGCGCCTGTGCTGTGTATGTAGCCATAAATAACGACTCGCCGCTTACCATCCGTGCAAGCCCTTTTAAAAGGCCGCCTTTTGTGCTTGTCTCCATCGCCATTTCCGAGCTCATCCAGGTTAAGCCGCCGGACTGGGTGTAAATAGCTTCCCCTTCGTTAAGGTAAATTGTTACTGCCGGCAAGTTGCCGCCAAAAATCTCGTATTTCATTTGTCCTCCATCAAAAAATATTGTTAAATAATTTTACTCCCGTTTACTTTGCCGGAAATTTCCGTAACAGCACTGGCAGGTGATAGCAGGCGGCCTTCTTTTTCGTTACGGCGTTTTATTTCTACCATGCCGCCTGCAAGGTTTTTATCGCCCACAACAATTCGCCAGGGTATGCCCAGTAGATCTGCGTCATTAAATTTTACACCGGCACGTTCGTCCCTGTCGTCAAGCAGTACTTCAACACCGCTGGCTTCCAGTTCGCCGGCAAGCTTGTCGCAGGCTACCTGGACATCGCCCTGGTATTTTATGGGGATGATGATCACATGGTAGGGGGCAACCGATACGGGCCAGATGATCCCCTGCTCGTCGTGATGTTCTTCTATAATAGAGGCAAGCGTCCGGTCGAGGCCTATGCCGTAACTGCCCATAAGCGGGATGTGGCTTTTCCCGTTTTCGTCCAGGTAGGATACTTTCATTGACAATGAGTATTTTGTGCCAAGTTTAAAAATATGGCCAAGCTCGTTCCCTTTTTTTTCGTAGAGCTCCCCGCCGCAAAGCGGGCAGAGATCGCCTGTTTTTACTGTCCGTACATCGGCAATAAGCCATGCGGTAAAATCCCTGCCGTACGCGGCGTGTTTGTAATGCTTGTCTTGTTCCAGTGCGCCGGTAACCGCGTCGTTCATGCCGGTTACCGTATGGTCGATTATTAACGGCACGGAACCCAGGCCGACGGGCCCCGCAAAACCGACCGGCGTGTTTGTAATGCGGATCACATCGGCTTCCGCGGCAAGGCTTACTTCGGATGCCTTTACAACCGCGGCAAGTTTTACCTCGTTTACATCAAGGTCGCCGCGGATAGCTACGGCAAAAAATGCTTCGCTGTAACTTTCCGGCGCGCCGGGGGCTGTCGTGTTTTTGGCAAGGTTTTTACAGCCCGGCGCCGTTGAGAGGTCCAGTTCAACATTAACCGCTTTATAGATTAGGGTTTTAATAAAACTCTTTGCGTCTGTATTAAGAAAAGTGCAAAGCTCCTCGATTGTTTTAACTTTGGGGGTGTCAATTTTTTCTGCCGGCGGGGTATTGGCTGCCGCCGCTGCGGCAAGTTCCGCGGAAGGCCGGGGGCTAAAGTCGGGTTTACAGCCTGCTTTTTCCACATTTGCCGCGTAACCGCATTTTTTGCAGAGCAGCAGGGTGTTGTCGCCGATTTCGCTTTCCACCATAAACTCTTCCGAGCCCGATCCCCCCATCGCCCCCGAGTCGGCTTTTACGGGGATTACCGTAAGGCCGCAGCGCTTGAATATCTGCCGGTACGCGCGCCCCTGGGCCTGGTAGTGCTCGTCCAGGCTTTCCTCATTTGTGTGGAAGGAATAGGCGTCCTTCATAATAAATTCGCGGCCGCGCATTACGCCGTAGCGAGGGCGTATCTCGTCGCGGTATTTTGTGTTGATCTGGTATAGCGAAAGCGGGAGCTGGCGGTAGCTGGAAAGTTCGTCGCGTACAATACCGGTAAAGGCTTCCTCCGCAGTAGGGGAAACAACAAAATCCGCGCCAAGGCGGTTTTTTACCCTAAGTAATGCTTCTCCCATGGAAGCCCAGCGGCCCGATTCCTTCCACAGTTCCCCTGGCACCACCACAGTGGGTTTTATTTCCAGGGAGCCGATGGCGTCCATTTCCTCTCGGACAATTTTTTCTACTTTGCGGAAACTGCGCAGCCCCAGGGGGAGGTATGCATAGAGGCCGTTGGAAAGCTTGCGGATCATCCCGGCGCGGAACATAAGCCTGTGGCTTGCAATAACTGCGTCCCCGGGAACTTCGCGGAGCGTGGGGATAAATGTTTGTGAATATTTCATTGTGCCTGCCTTAATTTTTCCCAGGTAAACTCACCTGATTGTTATTCGAATCAAGCGTCCGTTTGCGAGGGTTATAACCCCTTTTAACGGATGCGCCCCCTGTTTTTTATAGGGGGAAGTTTCCGCGATTGCATCTGTGTCCAGGGTCTGGACGGTAAACTTGATTATGCCGCGGTTAACCCTGATAACCTGGTTGTTTTCGTTGCCGATGCCGGGGAGTATGGCAGACGGCGAGTTAAGAACGAAGCCCCCGAATGGCGGGACCTTCCTGATTAGTGTTTCGCTTTCGTCGGTAATGACCAATTCCCTTACCCTAAAGGCCCTGATAAAGAACACAACGAGGAAAATTAAAAGAAGGAGCAGGAATAAAAAACCGCCAATGAGTACCGGGAGCGAAACGCCCAATGATGCGGCAAGTCTGCGGAGGAAACCCATAAACCCGGCGTTGCGCTGTTCTTCCAGCAGCCGTTCTTCTTCGAGCCGCCTCTCATCTTCCAGCCGCCGCGTCTCCGCTTCTTCTTTTGCTTTTTCCGCTGCTTCCTGCTCTGCTATCCTGGTATTTACATCCATCCCGCTTAAAGACGAATCTGTGTTTAATAATTCGGCTCCTGGAACAAGCCCTGCAATATCCCCGGCTGCGGTTTGGCCCCCAATGCCGATTATATAACAGAACCATGAGCCGCGGGAAATCCTTTCCCCAAGTGACCTGAAGCGTTCATCAACGGAAATATCTGCCCCCCGGTACTTGCTGCCGGGAGGCGGCGCGTTAAGGCCGTCTGTAATAAAGATGATCACCCGCCGCGTTTCTGCTTTTTCCGGCTTTTCGATGATCTCGGCGGCTTTTTCCAGTGCAATGCCTATGTCGGTATAATTATCGCTTGTATCAAGGCGCTGTAAATCCGCTTTAAGCGCTGCCCTGTCTGCATCGGAATTAATGGACCGCGTAAACTGTTCCCGTGCAGTCGTCCCAAAGAGTACCAGGGTAAAATCGTCGCCGTTTTTTAGAAGTTTGTCGATTACTTCCCGATCCAGGTAATTTTTTACATTGGCAAATTTGTTTTCATCTTCCATGCTTCCCGAAACATCGAGGATTACAATCAGGTCCCGTTTTTTTGCGTCCAGGTCTGCCTGGGATTGTGCAAAGATGGGTAATCCGGCAATAAAAAGAAACAATCCTGCCGTGAGTAACATGGTTTTTCGGTGATTCATGAAATTTTCCTCCTTGGGGAATTACCCCTTTCCGGGGACAACGCCTTTACAGTATACAGCACTATTGCCTTTAAATCAATGGAATGGGTTGTAAAACCTGTCCCCATTGCGAAAAGTAATCCAGATTCCTGCGGAGAAAAACAAAATACTGAGTATTATTGATATTATGTCCCTTGTGCTAAACGGTTTTGCCGAATACCAGCTCCGCTTTTTATACTTGCCGAAACCACGCAGCTCCATTGCGCGGCTAATCACCTCGATCCTGTCAAGGGAAGAAAGGATTAAGGGCAAGAGGAGCGGGACAGTCCTTTTTAGGCGCTTGATAAATGATGCCTTGCGCGATAATTCGAGCCCCCGTGCCTGTTGTGCCTGCGATATTGCTTCGTAATCCCGCCCGACATCCGGGATATAGCGCAAGGTAAGGCTAACCGAATAGGCAGCGGTGTAGGGGACGCCTACCCTGTTAAGCGAAGACGCAAATTCGCTTGGGTGTGTTGTTACCATAAGCAATATCGCCGGGGGGATTATCGTTAGATATTTTAAAAATATGTTGAATTCATAAAAAAGCTGTTCTTTGGTAAGAGTAAACCTGCCCGCCCCCTCCAGGATTATGTTCCTTGTTTTATAAATCTCTACTCCCTGTTCAGGGGAGAATAGGTATATCGCCGCAAGGTTTAACAGAAGGAATAAACCGGTAAGTTTAATAATAAAAGATATTTCGGAAAAACATATTTTTGAAAGCAGGAAAAAAAGTGCCCCCAATAGTGCAAGGGCTATAAGTATGGGGGTAAAAAAACTAACCATAACCAGAATAGACCACAAGAGGAAGATTATTAGTTTTGTTGCCCCGGTAAGGGCGTGGACCGGGGAGTTTCTTTCTATATAAGACAGCATCCTATGGCTTGACATTGGCTGCCCTTCTCTTTCTGTCAAAAAGTATATACCGCTCAACAAATCCCCTGGGGTCGGGGAGCTTGGCATTAGCAGCCAGCGTGTAGAGGCTTGTTTTTTTCAGGCTTGCCTGCGCAATTACCTCGTCGTCGGTGAGTATCTCAAAGGGTGCCTTGTCTGCAATAAAAATCCCTTCGGAAAGCACTATTGCCCTGGTACAATACTCCAGCATAAGGTGCATGTCATGGGTAATAAGCAGCAGGGATATCCCCATGGTTTGATTAAGATGCAGCAGGAATTCCATAAACTCGGTGTAATGGCGGTAATCCTGCCCTGCCGTCGGTTCGTCAAGGATCATTAAAGAGGGTTCCATGATCAGGATCGATGCAATGGTAAGCCGTTTTTTTTGCCCGTAACTTAAGGCATTAACCGGCCAGTTCCGGAAAGGGTAAAGGCCGCATATCTTTAGGGCTTCGTATACCCTTGCTTTAATTTCTGTTTCCGCGGCGCCCCTTGTTTTAAGCGCAAGGGCTGCTTCGTCATATACAAGCGGGAAGCATATCATCTGGTTGGGGTTCTGCATAACATGGCCTATTTTTTCCGCCCTTTCCATAATGGACAGGTCTGCCAAATTTTCCCCGTTAAAAAAAATTGTTCCCGAACCGGGTTTAACAAACCCGCAGATGCATTTCGCTATTGTTGATTTCCCCGAACCGTTCCTGCCCACGAGCCCTACGCATTCCCCCGGGGCTACGGAAAAAGAGACGCCTTTTATTGCTTCTTCCTTTTGGCCGGGATAGCAAAAGTGCAAATCATTAATTTCAAGCCCTTTTAAGTACCTGTCTTCTCCCGCCCCGGCAATGTTATCTGTTTTTTGCCCGGCAGCAAGCGCCTTGTCCCATTCCCCAAGCGGCTGGTAATCCAACTCAAGGTTATCAATTTTATGGGGGTTCATGTGCGGGTTAATTTTTATTCCGGCATAGGAAAGGGCGCTTAGGTACAAAGGCTCCCGTATGCCGGTTTCCTTTAAAATGTTTAATGACAGGAGTTCTTCCGGCTTTTTATCTGCAATTATCCTGCCGCCTGCCATTACGATGACCCGATCAACCGGGCGGTAAAGCACATCTTCCAGCCGGTGTTCAACAATCAAAATTGTTTTACCCGATTTTTTGTGGAGTTCGTCAATCAGTTCGATTGTATCTTTCCCCGCAGCCGGATCGAGGTTTGCAAGCGGTTCGTCAAAAAGCAGTATTTCCACCTTGTCTACCAAAACCCCGGCAAGGGAGACCCGCTGTTTTTGTCCCCCGGAAAGATCCTGCGGGCTCTTGTCAAGGTGCGCCGCCATGTTTACAAGTGCCGCTGTTTCCCGGACCATGCTGTGCATTTCCCCTGTTGGCATACAGTCGTTTTCCAGTGCGAAAGCGATGTCTTCGGCGGCGCTGAGCCCTACAAACTGGCCGTCGGTATCCTGTAGGACAGTCCCGGCCTTTTTTGAAATTCCAAAGATGTCAAAGTCCCGGATGTCTTCCCCCATGATCAAAAGTTCCCCGGTGCTTTCGCCTTTATAGGCATGGGGGATAATCCCGTTAATACAGTGAACAAGGGTAGACTTTCCCGATCCGGACGGCCCAAGCACCAGAATTTTTTCGCCGCGGCCTATCGACAGGTTAATATCCAGCAGCGTTGGCTCTTTTTGGGCCCTGTAGCGGAAAGTAAAATTTTTAAAAGAAAGGGCAGGGCTTTCTGCAAGCACCGGGAAAACCTGTGGCCTACAAGGCCGTAGCGCCGTTGGCCCTTATTCCTCTTTTAAGCTGCCGGTTTTTGCCCTTGTTTTGGAATACGCAAAGGCAAGGAGTGTCCCAAGTATCAGGACTACCAGCACATTCAGGGCGGCTGCAACCATGCCCTGCAGGTAAACTTTGTCGGAGGGTTCCTGGTAAATAAGAATGTCCAGCGTCGGGGCAATGCCTACCCAGGCAACGATATTGGCTGCCACCTGAAAGCCGTTAAAGAGGACAGCCTTTTTAAGGGTAAAGTCGCCTTCTTCCAGTTTGTAGAATTTCCAGAAAAGGCCAACGAGGAGGCCATAAAGGGCGTCGGCAATAACCCACGACCACCAGACGCCGCCCCAGGTAAGATCCACCAGGGTATGGCCGATAAAGCCTATAAGGAACCCTGCAATGGGGCCAAAGATTGCGGCAAAAATCGAAAGTATAGCAATCCCTATATTTAGGTTTGTGTTTGGAACACCGGAAGGGACTGCGACAAAGCGCATTAAAACGAACATAAGCGCCGCGCCAATGCCAATGGCAACGACCGTCCTTACGGATAACATCTTTCTTCCCATATTGACCCCCCATATCTGGTAATATATCAGATTATTAATTATACAATCTGCCCCTCCTCCTGTCTATCCACGAATATAATATTTACGAAAAGGGATAAACATACTACAATAATAACAAGGTGAAGGATTTTTTGAATAACACACTCTATTCCCTGGGTTTTTTGGCCAAGACCCTGCAGGGAGTGTGGGCTTTTATTTTCCGGGGCAAGGCGTCGCGGAAGATACTTATAATGCAGATTCTCTTTACTTTTGTGGATGCGCTTGGTATTTCCGCCCTGCTGGCAATTGGTATAGGCGCTGCGGTAAATGTTATCGGGATCCCGTTCCTGACCATGCTTAGCCAGGAAAAAATGATATACCCCCTTTTAATTATTATTGTTACCCGGGAACTTGGCCCGCTCCTCTGCGCTTTTATTATAATAGCAAGATCGGCAACGGCAATTGCCACAGAGATGGCTTCCATGGTCATTTCGCACGAAGTCGAAGCGTATGTTTCTGTCGGGGTAGACCCCATTGAACATCTGGCTGTCCCCCGTTTTTTGGGTGTAACCATTTCGCTGTTTTTGCTGAACATATTTTTTTCGATATTTGGGCTGGTTGGGTCTTTTGCCGTGGCCCAGTTGTTTAACCCGCTTCCGGCTTCCACATACTTTGCATACCTTTTGGAAGACTTACAAATAAGCGATATTGTTGTTTCGTCTGTCAAGAGCATTAGTTTTGGGATGATCATCTCTTTAATGGCGATCATGCGGGGTTTTGGCGTAGAGCGCGCCAGTACGGAGATCCCTGTAGCGGGGCTTCGCGCTGTTGGCTCTTCTTTTCTTATGGTTATCCTTCTGGATATTATTATTGTTGCCCTGTTTTATATGGCGTAAAAATGGCTATTTTAAGTTTGAACAATATTTCATTTTTTTCGCAGAATACAAATATCATCAACGAAGTTAATCTTTCCATACCGGAGGGGGTAACCACTGCTTTTATAGGGCCGTCCGGCAGCGGCAAGAGTACCCTCCTTAAACTTTGTGCGGGCTTGATTATCCCTACCGAAGGGGAAGTGTCTTATAAGGGCATGAATATACAGGCAATGAACCGCAGCGAAAACCTGGATTTCCGCCGGGAAAGCGCTTTTGTGTTTCAGGATTCGGCATTGTGGGCAAACCAGAGCCTTCAGCAATGCCTGGAGCTTCCCCTTAAAATACACTTCCCCGAGATGACAGCGAAAGACCGGCAGAAAAGGATCAAAGAAGTGATCGATACTGTCGGATATAAGCGTACCCTGGATATACGCCCCGCAAGCCTTTCCATGGGCGAACAAAAACTAATCGCTTTTGGCAGAGCCCTGCTTTGTAAACCATCACTGCTCTTTCTGGATGAATGGATTGAATCACTGGACGATAATGCCGCCAACAGGCTTGTTGCCCTGGTAAGACAACACAGGAAACAGAATAATACGGTTGTGTTTGTAAGCCACAATCAGGGGGTAATCCAGAGTTTGGCAGATAATGTAATAGTGCTGGTAGGGGGTCATGTTAATATGCAGATGACCCATGAACAAATTGACAGCGATCAGGAATACTCGGATCTGCTGGAGAAGATCATCACGTAAAAGGTATGGCCATGAAATTCAAGATTAGGCATTCGGAACAAATAGTGGGGGCCCTTATTGTAGTTGCCCTTGTTTCCCTGGTTTTTGTTATTTTTATGCTCGGCAGGGCGCAGCGCTGGTTTTCCAGGGATTATTCCTACAAAACTTATGCCGAGGGGGCGTCTGGTTTGGCCCGGAATATGGCTGTAACATGCCGCGGCATTGTTATTGGCAATGTAAAATCCTTCCGCCTTACCGCCGATAACCGCGTAGAAGTGTTTTTTATTATCCATGACGAATATAATGACAGGGCCAAAGAAGGTTCCCTGGTCGAGGTGGTGGTCAGCCCAATCGGTTTTGGGAACCAGTTTATTTTTTATCCGGGTAACGGGAAACAGCTGGAAGAAGATACTATAATACCAATGCGCGATTCCCCGGAAGCAAGGGAGTACCTGGCGCGCGGGATGGCGTATATACCTGGCCAGGAAGACCCGATTGCTGCCCTCTTGGCCCAGGCAAACGAGATGATCGACTTGATCATGGAAGTTGTTGAAGGGCTTGCCGCGAAACCAAACCAGAACTCGACGACAGCTTTGGGCCAGGCACTCGTAAACCTTGAACAGCTAACCGGTAACCTTGCCGCCGACATGGCTAACCCAAACGGTATAAGGAAAATTCTTAATGGTGATTCCGATGCAATGAATGCTTTGGAAGCAACCCTTGTCTCTTTGTCCGGCACAATGGACAGTATCGATAAAGCTCTTGTTTACATACCGCGGGAAATGCCGCAGATAATCAACCTGTTAAGCGAAGCAAGGACGGCAGTTAGTACTGCAGAAGATGTTCTTATCGCGCTTAGGAACAACCCATTGCTAAGGAACGGTATTCCAGAGCATGCGGAAATTGATTCAAGCGGCACTAACCCCCGGAATATCCGGTTTTAAGGAGGAGAAGGTGAAAAATGTACTGCATAAATCAATGGCTACTAATTTTTTCCATCGTAACCTGCCATTTGTAGTCCCCAACTTTCTGCTCCCCATTGTATTGCTAATGCTGTTGCTCGCTTCCTGCTCTTCTGTCCCCAAGCGCCCGCCGCAGGTTTTTACAATTCAGTCCATGGCAGATACCCTGATTGGCCAGGCCAACAAAGAAGCGGACCAGGGCAACTTTAATGAAGCGCTCTTAATGTTAAACGAGGCATGGCGGCTGGCAATAAGCACCGACCGGCCGGCTTTGCGCATCCGCGTAAACCTTGCCCGTGCAAGTACACTGTATTCCCTGGGCC
>Ga0082212_10010262_pt1 | contig 12008 bp, 10 predicted proteins | sample TergutNt197P3_FD_71548 | JGI IMG/M metagenome (GOLD analysis project Ga0082212, IMG submission 71548) | Neocapritermes taracua P3 segment gut microbial communities from Petit-Saut dam, French Guiana - Nt197 P3 | ecosystem: Host-associated > Arthropoda: Insects > Digestive system > Gut ... | reverse complement strand
AAAAAAATTCTCAAAAGCATTGTCGAACTCACAAATATTGATGTAAAGGACATTATGCGTCCGCGTATAGATGTTGATGCTGTTGATATAGAATCCGATTTTAAAAAACTTTTAACCTTTGTTGTCGATTGCGGATACTCGCGAATACCTGTTTTTGAAGAAAATTTTGACAATATAAAAGGAATTCTTTTTGTGAAAGATCTATTGCAGTATTTGGACGAAGACGAAAATTTTGTTTGGCAATCGTTAATTCGCGAAGCATATTTTATTCCCGAAAACAAAAAAATAAACGATTTGTTAAAAGAATTTCAGCAAAAAAGTATTCACATGGCAATCGTTGTTGACGAATACGGCGGAACAAGCGGAATAATTACTCTTGAAGATATTCTTGAAGAAATTGTAGGCGAAATTTCGGACGAAAGCGACGACAGCAAAAAACCATTTACGCGACTTAATAAAGACACATATATTTTTGAAGGAAAATTTTTAGTGAATTTGTTGTCATAGCGTTTCTTTTTCCAACCCGAAACCAAATCGTAATCCTCGTTTTTTACCATCGCGTAAAGTTCGGGAATTTCGTCCGGACTATCCTGCAAATCGGCATCCATAGTAATAACAACATCTCCGCTTGCTTTCTGAAATCCATATTGCAAAGCCGGCGACTTTCCATAATTCTTCCCAAACCGAATACCTTTCACTTCCGGATACTCCTGACTCAGTTGAGCAATAACTTCCCACGACTGATCCGTACTTCCATCATCGACAAAGATCAATTCATAAGTGAAATTGTTGGATAGCATCACTTTGTCAATCCATGAACAAAGTTCGGGAAGCGACTCTGCTTCGTTAAATAAAGGAACAATTACGGAAATCATGAAATTAGTGATTAATGATTAATTTAGTGCAAAGATAAAACTAAAACATCAATTTATTCCTTTGAATTTAAAAAATTTTACTGTTCAACATATTTTATTAAAAATAATTCATAATTCATAATTCATAATTCATAAATATTATGTACCTTTGCGCCCGAAATAAGTGACAAGTTACGTGTTACATTTTTTTAGTTTTTAGTTTTTAGTTTTAAATTTATAATCATGTATTTAGATTCGGAAAAGAAAAAAGAAATCTTCGCTAAATACGGGAAGTCTAACACTGATACCGGTTCTTCAGAAGGACAGATCGCATTGTTTTCCTACCGTATTTCGCATTTAACTGAGCATCTCAAGTTAAATAAGAAGGATTATAGCACAGAAAGGGCTTTGAAAATGTTGGTCGGTAAACGCCGCCGGTTATTGGATTATCTGAAAGACCGAGATATCGAACGTTATCGTGCTATCATTAAAGAACTGAACATCAGAAAGTAATTGTTCGTTCTATTCAAAATTTCAAAAAAGGGTATTGAATTTTCAGCACCCTTTTTTGTTTTCATATATCTCAACGTTTACAGATGATCACAACGGAAAAAACATAAAAAAACAAACAATATTTTCATTTTTACAAAATAATCAATTACTTTTACACTCAATATTTTAAATAATAAACTCATTTGTTAATAATTTATGCGAGTAAATTTACCTCAAATCAGGCTGCAAATGTCATTCCTATGCTTGGTTGTTATTTGTCACATTCATATCAATGCGCAAGGTACTCCTGTTAGCAAATATTTAAGACAGGCTGGCGATTATGCCGATATTTACAACGGAAGATTGGAGACTGCTTACAGTACGATACGATATAAAAATTTACCTTATTACAGAAATGCCAACTATACGGATGCAACCGTTGTTTATAAGAATAATTATTATCCTGACCAAAAAGCACGTTTAGATTTATTCAAAGAACAACTAATCTTATTAGCACCCGATAAACGATATGGAATCATACTCGGTTCACCAAATGTAAAAAAAGTGAGTATGTATGATAAAACTTTTATATGGTTAGATCCGCCAAAAGAGAGCGAACTGAAAACCGGATACTATATGCAAATATTCGAAGGAGAAAAAATTCATCTCTTTTGTAAAGAAAAATATTCTCCTCAAGAAACAGTGTCGCGAAATACGGTAATAATTAACTTTGACCATGAAATACGGTATTATTTACTATACAATAACCGGTACAGTTCCGTGAAAAATAAAAATTCATTCTTAAAATTATTTCCCAAATACAAAAAGCAAATCAATAAATTTGTCAAGGATAATCAACTGAATTTCAAACAAAATCCCGATAAAAGTTTTACTTCTTTAGCCATTTTCTGTGAAGAAATATTAAACTCAATGAACAATCTATGAAACGATTCATATTACTCTGTATTTTCATTGGGTTGTGCAGCCGGTACTCTATAGTAAATGCTCAACAAACTCACTCTATACCCAAAGACAGTATGGCCATAGAATCATTGTTGTCTTTTTTAGAAACAAATACTTCCTACCGAATTTATGCGGATATAGACAGTTCTTTTATAGTCTATATTGATTCATATGATGTTTCTCCCATACAACTATTGAAAAACGCACTTGTAAGTTCTCCATACAACGTTTCTTTCCACAATAACAATCTATTTATTTTGAAAGGGGACGAATTGGAAACCAAACTTTCTCCTGTATTGACAAGTAGAATACATCAACAGGATACGATAATTGATAATAGAATACAAAGGGAATATATCGAGAAAACAAGTTTTTCTAATTCAGATAATTTGCTATATTCCATCGGGGATCCGTATCTAAAAAATATTCCTGACGAAATAATCTTGAAAGGAAAAGTGATTGATTCAAAAACGAAACAAGCATTGGCCGGAGTTAGTCTTGTTTTGAAGGAGCCCTTCACGGTTGCTACCACCGATAATAACGGAAACTATTCCATCAAGTTACCGCCGGGGCGCGTACAGTTAGACATACACGGGTTTAATATAAAAGCTTCTCGCCGCCAATTAGTGCTTTACGATCACGGAACATTGAATATAGAACTGATAGAAGACTTGTATCAATTAGATGAAATCACAATTATCGCGCAACGGATGGACAATGTGAAAAGCATACAATTAGGAACGGAAAAACTTCAGACTGCCAAAATAAAAAATATTCCTACTGTACTTGGAGAAGTGGATATATTGAGGGTAATACAATCATTGCCGGGGGTGAAAACTGTGGGTGAAGCATCAACGGGTTTTAATGTGCGTGGCGGAGCAACCGATCAAAACCTTATATTGTTAAATGACGCAACTATTTACAATCCAAATCATCTTTTCGGACTTTTCACGGCATTCAGTTCCGACATGGTGAAGGAAGCAGACTTATACAAAAGCAGCATTCCTGCGAAATACGGAGGAAGAATTTCTTCCGTGCTGGATATTACAGGAAAAGAAGCGAATAAGGAAAAATTCACCGGTTCTGCCGGATTGGGACTCGTAACCAGCAAGTTGAACCTTGAAATTCCTATCATCAAAAACAGAACATCTGTTTTATTCAGCGGGAGAACTACTTATTCGGACTGGATATTAAAGCAAATACCGGAAAAGAGCGGATACAGCAATGGAACGGCAGGATTTTACGATATGGGAACCGTTATTAGCCACCGAATTAATACTAAAAACACTTTTAATATTTACGGGTATTATAGTCGCGACCGTTTTGAATTTGATGAAAATCAAAAGTATGCTTACAATAATCTGAACGTATCTGCTAAATGGAGGCGAATATTCAATGAAAAATTGTTAGGAAATTTTGCTGCCGGATACGATCATTACGATTATAAAAATACGGATACCAAGTATAAATTTGCCGCATATGCACTTTCTTTCTATATTAATCAAATATTTGCAAAAGCCGATTTTATATACGATTTTGGGGATCATCAAATCTATACAGGATTTAAATCAATGCTTTACGATATTAATCCGGGAACTTATGAACCGGAAGGAGAAAATTCTTTAGTGAATTTAGATGTATTGCAAAAAGAAAAAGCATTAGAATCAGCAATTTACGTGGAAGATCAATGGGAGATTACCAATAAGTTATCTGTAACAGCAGGGATTCGTTTTTCGATTTTCAATGCCTTGGGCCCTCGCACTTACTATAAATACAATCCGGAAATGTTGCCCTATGAATCTACGATTATTGACACATTGCACGCAGGCGCCAATAAGGTATTCAAAACATATATGGGACCTGAATTCCGGTTATCGACTCGTTACATATTGGCTGATAATCTTTCTGTTAAAGCCGGATTTAACACCATGCAGCAATACATTCACAAATTATCGAATACCGTTATTATGTCGCCTACGGATACATGGAAATTAAGCGACACCAATATTCGCCCTCAAAAAGGATGGCAAGTTGCAACAGGTCTGTACTATAATACACCTAAAAGAGTATGGTTAGCATCTATGGAAGTGTATTACAAAAAATTAAATGATTACTTAGACTACCGTAGCGGAGCCCGGATAATAATGAATCATCATATTGAAACAGACATAATTAATACCGAAGGATATGCTTATGGAATGGAGTGGTCGCTCAAAAAAGAAGTCGGCAAATTGAACGGATGGGCAAGTTATACCTACTCACGAACATTTCTTCGCCAAAGCGACAAGTTGATAAATCTCCCCGTTAATAATGGGAATTGGTATCCCACCGATTACGACAAACCGCATGATTTTAAACTGACCGGTAATTACAAATTCACCCAGAGATACAGCTGCTCACTAAACATTGATTACAGTACGGGAAGGCCAACTACCATACCTGCAGGAAAATATTACGATCCGACATTAAATGCAACACAAATCTTCTATTCGGATAGAAATTCATATCGTCTCCCTGATTATTTTCGTATGGATTTATCGTTCAATATAGAACCCCGGCACAAATTGACTTTGCTGACTCACAGTTCTGTTTCTTTCGGCGTTTACAACCTGACCGGAAGACAAAATGCCTACTCGATATATTATGTTTCACAAAATGGGAAAATAAATGGATACAAACTTTCCATTTTCGGCGTACCCATTCCTTTTTTGACATACAATATTAAATTTTAAACGTATGAACTCAAAAGTATTATCCGGTGTATTTTTTATTCTGACATTATCAGTGACAGGATGTATAACAGAGTATAATACTATGTTATCGCCAAACGACACGAAAATTTTGTTTGTAGATGGAAGCATTATAGAAAATACGGATGTAACATTTAGTATATGTCAAAGTTTTCCTTTAAATGTAGATGTAGTTCCTGAGGAAAGTTTCATCAATAATGCAGTAGTAAATATTATAGGAAGCAATGGGTATAAAAGTTCATCCGCAACAAATCAAGGGAGAGGAACTTACCTGATATCAGTAGGAGAACTGGATGATGATGTGGCATATGGCGTACAAATAGAGTATTCCGGAGATACCTATCAATCTGCGTTATCAAAACCGGTATATACGCCTGAAATAGACAGTGTATCGTGGTCACAGCCGGATTCGACAGGAATGGTTTCTTTTCACGTTTCCACACACAATAACAGGGGAGAATCTGAGTTTTATATCTGGAACTATACCGAAGATTGGGAAATCAAATCGGCTTATGCCACCGCCATTTTTTACAATCCCGAAGAAAATAATTTTTATGCAGACTTTTCTACCCCTTATTACTATTGCTGGAGAAAAGATGAATCCAACAGATTATTGGTTGCTTCAACCGAATCACTCAAAGAAAATAGAATCGTCAATAGACAACTCTACGGACACGATTCGGAAGACAGCCGCTTTTCGATACTTTATAGTGTTAATGTAAAACAAAAAGCAATCAGTAAGGGCGCTTACGAATATTATCAAAATATAGTACTATTGAATGAAGAAATGGGGGGACTGTTCACGCCCCAACCTTCGGAATTAACAGGAAATATCACATGTATCACCGATCCGTCAAAGAAAGTAATGGGGTATGTCGAAACAGCTAAAAATATAAGTCAAAAAAGAATATTTGTTTATAGGGAACAGCTGACTCGTCCGAATGTTCATCCGGACTGCGCTCCCCTCGAAAAGGGAAATTTACCGGGACCCGAAGAGTATGCCAAAATGTATAACAGGGGATTCCGTCCGGCTATGATAGATTATGATTACAATATTTCCGTTACTTTACTTCCATCGGAATGGGCGCTGAGCCATTGCACCGATTGTACAAATAATGGAGGCACAAAAAATAAACCGGATTTCTGGCCCAATGATCATCAATAATTTTTAACAATGAAGTCATTGCATCTGATATTAGCAGCATTATTATTTATATGCTTATCCTTAAAAGCAGAAGAACAAATTTGTGAACGAGTGTATGTTCATACCGATAAAGACTGTTATATCGCCGGAGAAGATATACTGTTGAAATTTTACGTAGTTGATAATCATTTTCAGCCCTCCAACCTAAGTAAAGTTGGATATGTGGAGATTTGCAGTACGGAAAAACCGTTGTTGCAATTGAAAGTCGCTTTGGAAAAAGGAGGCGGATCGGGAAAGATAGAAATTTCTGAGGATATTCCATCGGGAATTTATCAACTATCGGGTTATACCCGTTATATGCGAAATGAAGGCGAAAATGTTTTCTTTAAAAAGCAAATTGCTGTCGTAAATGCCGGACAACAAATTCCTGATCCCAAACGATTTGAATTAGTTGATAAAGATGAAATAAACTATCCGGTTAAAAAGGAACCGGCAGATTTTTTGATAACAACCGGTCAAAATGAATACGGGAACCGGCGGAAAGTTTCTCTCTCAATCGACAATATTCCCGATAATACGGCAAATTTGGTTGTTTCTGTCAGCAGAAATGATTCAATCATACCCTTACCGGAATTAAATAACCGAGAATGGTTGAAGCAGGCGGCAGAAAGTTTTCCTTTCTCTCAACAATGGATTCCCGAATACGAAGGACATATTATTACCGGGCGCTTTGTTCCGGAACCCCAAGAAGAATTGTTATCCAGTGTGGCTTTTTTAGGAAATGACATTCGCATCTTTGATGGACAAGCAAATTCCTTAGATAATACAGTCAATTACTACACAACTAAAATGTTTGGCAAACAACAAATTGTAACATCTGCCATCTCTCTGTATTATGACAAAGTCCCCTATCGTATCGACCTGCTCACTCCGTTTTGTGAATCTTTACCAAAAAATTTGCCCGTATTACAAATATATTATAATGAAGAACAAATATTGGAAAGATATATAGGCGCTCAAATTCAGAAAAGAGTAAAGGATGATACCATTGACGAGATTATTTATACTCCCGAAAATTGGATTTCTCAACCCATTTTAAGTTATGATTTGGATGAATATACCCGTTTCACCACGGTAGGTGAAACCATATTGGAATTCATCAACAGGGTTAGAGTCACAAGAATGGGGGATAAACGTCGAATAAGCGTTTATATGGGCGATGAGCAACGATATAGCCAAAGAACATTGGTTTTACTTGATGGCATTCCTGTCTATGACCATGAAGATATGCTTGGCTATAATCCAATGTACATAAAAAGAATTAATATATACGAGGATCGTTATACATTTGGTGGAAATGATTTTGATTGCATCATTTCGTTTGTTACCCGTGAGCATAATTTGCCGTTTTTTCAATTAAGCAGCGAATCTCAACTGCTTAATTACGATTTTCCTCAACTTCCTCCAACGTTCGTTGCTCCGGATTATTCAATAGATTCGGTAAGAAATTCCAGAAAGCCGGATTTTCGACATACTTTGTATTGGAATCCCTTTGTCGAATTTGCAACCGATCGACCCGTCAATCTTTCTTTTTATACGTCCGACCTGTGCGGAGAATTTAAAGTTACAGTTGAAGGCATTACCACCGATGGAAAAATGTTACATGGCGTTTCTTATTTTCAAGTGACGAGTGACGAGTAACTCGTTACTCAATTACCCCCTTCCGCAGCAGTTTTTAAATTTCTTTCCGCTTCCGCAAGGGCAAGGATCGTTTCTGCCGACCGTTTTTTCGGCGCGTATGGGGGCTGTACGCTGTTGTTCGCGGGTATCGCGTCCGGCGGCTTGTGCCTGTAAGCGGCGACTTTCGGATATTTCATCTTTTTGTGTGCGGTATTTGCTGTAATCCGTTTTGCGTTCGGGCGCTGCCTGACGAACATCATCGCCCTCGCGCATCGGTATTTGCCCACGCATCAAAATTGAAACGGATTTACGGTTCATATCATCGACCATACTTTTGAACAGATTGAACGATTCCAATTTGTAAATCAGCAAGGGGTCTTTGTTTTCGTAACTTGCATTTTGTACCGACTGACGCAACTCGTCCATTTCCCGAAGATGTTCCTTCCACGATTCATCTATCGAATGTAGCAGGATTGCTTTTTCAAACGATTTGATAATATCTTTTGACTCCGTATTGTAGGCATCTTTGAGGTTACATTGGATATTGTAAACCCGCTTTCCGTCCGTTACGGGAACGACAATATTTTCAAAACGGTCGCCCTGTTCTTCATATACTTTTTTGATAACAGGGTGAGCGATTTGTGCCATACGGTCGGTTTTGCGTTTGAAACTGTCTAAAGCAGCATTGAAAATCTTTTCAATCATCACATTCTGCTTCATTCCTTTCATTTCGTCTTCTGTGAAAGGCGCTTCCAAAGCCATCGTTTTGAACAGTTCAAATTTTAAACCTTCGTAATCGTTCGATTCATCAAATTGTTCGCCAATCGCGTGAGCCGTATCATACAACATATTCAAAACGTCCAAACCGATACGTTCACCCATCAAAGCGTGGCGGCGGCGGGTATATACTACTTCACGCTGAGAATTCATCACGTCGTCGAATTCCAACAGACGCTTGCGAATACCGAAGTTGTTTTCTTCTACTTTCTTCTGGGCGCGTTCTACGGATTTGTTCAACATATTGTGTTCCAACACTTCACCTTCTTTAAATCCCATTCTGTCCATCATTCCCGCAATCCGCTCCGTAGCAAACAAACGCATCAAGTCGTCTTCGAGCGAAATGAAAAAGACCGATGAACCCGGGTCGCCTTGCCGTCCCGAACGTCCGCGCAACTGCCTATCGACGCGCCGCGAATCGTGCCTTTCCGTACCGATAATCGCCAACCCTCCTGCTTCTTTCACAGCGGGCGACAGTTTGATGTCCGTACCGCGTCCCGCCATATTGGTTGCAATCGTAACCGTTCCCGACTGACCTGCCTGTGCGACAATATCTGCCTCTCGCTGATGCAGTTTGGCGTTCAAGACGTTGTGCTGTATTTTACGCATAGTCAGCATTCGGCTCAACAGTTCCGATATTTCTACCGAAGTCGTACCAACCAAAACAGGACGTCCTTCGTCGCGGAGTTTGACAATTTCTTCAATGACCGCTGCATATTTTTCCCGAGCGGTTTTGTAAATACGGTCGTTCATATCGTCCCTGTCAATCGGGCGATTGGTCGGTATAACAACTACATCTAATTTGTAAATATCCCAAAATTCGCCGGCTTCTGTTTCGGCAGTACCCGTCATTCCCGCCAATTTGTGATACATACGGAAATAATTTTGCAGGGTGATGGTTGCAAAGGTTTGGGTAGCGGCTTCCACTTGCACCCGCTCTTTTGCCTCGATTGCCTGATGCAATCCGTCTGAATAGCGGCGTCCTTCCATAATACGTCCTGTCTGTTCATCAACAATTTTCACCTTGTTGTCGATGACAACGTATTCATCGTCTTTTTCAAACAAACAATAGGCTTTCAGCAGTTGATTAACGGTATGCACCCTTTCCGATTTGACAGCATAGTTTTGCATCAATTCATCTTTTTGGGCTTGTTTTTCTTCATCTGTTCCCACTTCATTTTCGATGACGGCGATTTGATTGCCAATGTCGGGCAAAACGAAAAATTGCGGGTCATCGGTATTTCCTGTCAAAAGGTCAATTCCTTTGTCGGTGAGTTCAATAGTGTTATGTTTTTCATCAATAACAAAATACAGCGGGTCGGTGATGATGTGCATTTCCTTGTTTTGCTGCTGCATATAAAACTCCTCCGTTTTCAGCATATTCGCTTTTACGCCCTGTTCGCTTAAAAATTTAATCAAGGCTTTGTTTTTCGGCATTCCTTTATAGGAACGGAACAGCAGAACAAATCCTTCTTTTTGCACCTCTGCGTTGTCAGATGCGATTTTTTGTTTCGCTTCCACGAGCAGTTTGTTAGTGAAACTCCGCTGTGTACTCACTACGGTTTCAACGCGGGAGCGGTATTCTTCAAACAGTTGGTCTTCGCCTTTCGGAACAGGTCCCGAAATAATCAAAGGGGTACGGGCGTCATCGACCAATACCGAGTCCACCTCATCGACTATAGCGTAATTGTGTTTCCGTTGTACCAAATCTTTTGGGCTAACTGCCATATTATCACGCAAATAGTCGAAACCAAATTCGTTGTTCGTACCAAAAGTAATATCGGCTTCATACGCTTTTCTACGGGCATCGGAGTTCGGTTGATGTTTATCGATACAATCCACCGACAAGCCGTGGAACATATACAAAGGGCCCATCCATTCCGAGTCGCGTTTAGACAGATAGTCATTGACCGTTACTACGTGTACTCCGCTATGCGTCAAAGCATTCAAAAATACGGGAAGCGTTGCGACCAAAGTTTTTCCTTCTCCCGTCGCCATTTCTGCAATGTATCCGCGAACCCTTTTACTGAGTTTCGGGTCTTCCGTATCCTTTTCAAATTTTTTGGAATTGTGGTTGTGCAATACGACACCTCCGAATAATTGTACATCGTAGTGTATCATATCCCATTTTATCGTGTTTCCGCCTGCTTCCCATTGATTGGCATAAATGGCTTTATCGCCGTCGATGGTTACGAAATCGTGAGTTACCGCTAATTTTCGGTCGAAGTCGTTAGCCGTTACGATGATTTGTTCATTTTGAACCAAACGGCGAGCGGTATCTTTTACAATCGCGAATGCTTCGGGAAGGGATTCATCCAACACCCGCTCCTGCTTTTCTAAAATCACTTTTTCGATGGAATCGATTTCCGCCCATACTTTTTCGCGGTCTTCCAATTCCATTTCTTCAATCTTTGATTTTAATTCTTCGATTGTATTTTTTTCGGCGCTTACCGCATCTACTATTTTTTGCTTGATTGCTTCCGTCCGTTCACGAAGTTCATCGTTCGACAACTTTTCGATGCTCGGATAGACCGCCTTAATCTTTTCTACGTAAGGCGTTATTTCTCTCAAATCGCGTTGGGCTTTGTTCCCAAACATTTTTGATAAAAAATCGTTGAAACCCATAATTTTATGTTTGTTTTTTTTAATGTTTTATTTTTTGTATCTGTATTGTAAAATCAACTGAAATGTCAGGATTTGAAAAAGTCTATTTAATGCTTGGTTTGGGAATATCCAATTGCTTGCATATCAATGTACACAAATCATTATCTATTTCGCTGTGTCTTGGTATTTGTGTTCGATTCCCATTGATATGATTCATATATTTGTCGTGTTTGGCTCCATGTCTAATAAAACCACATCCGTTTTGATTCAAATATTGGATAAATTTTGTCCTTTTCATAAATCATCAGAAAACAAGTTCTTCTTCTTCTACTATTTCACCAGCAGGAACATAATCTTCACGTAAATCTTCAAGGTACATTGCCAAAGCGTCCATAATATTCTCTTTCACTTCATCAACAGATAACCCCTGTGTAAAGACTGCGGGCAATTCTTTTAATTGTCCAATGAGAAATCCGTTTTGTCCATTTTTTATAACTAATGTAAGTTTCATAATACTATTTTAAATAATAATGATTTGCAAAAATACATCTTTTGTTTGAATTGTACTTTATAAATTTTATTTTAAATATCTTGCTCTTCAATGTTACACATCAAATTATTCCTTTTACCTCACAAACTCTTGCAGAGGAGGCTCGTGGGCGGCGTTCGGCGCTCGTATCCGCAGGACAAAAGCAACCGTAGGGGCAATTTCCGTTGCGTGAACGGTTCGGTAAATATGTTCTT
>Ga0082212_10010261_pt1 | contig 12008 bp, 4 predicted proteins | sample TergutNt197P3_FD_71548 | JGI IMG/M metagenome (GOLD analysis project Ga0082212, IMG submission 71548) | Neocapritermes taracua P3 segment gut microbial communities from Petit-Saut dam, French Guiana - Nt197 P3 | ecosystem: Host-associated > Arthropoda: Insects > Digestive system > Gut ... | reverse complement strand
TACCATTGCGAATGGTAATCCGCCGGCATTCCATCCGGAACATTAGCCGTCAGGATCGCCCGGTTGTTATACCGCAGATCTTCCATATTCATCCAGTTACCCTGCTGGAAATTACCATCCTCATCATACCATGAACCCTGGTGCCTCAAGTCGGTATCGTCCAGCTGCCATATCGTCTGGGTGGAATAAGGAATGCCGCGCAGTCGTCCGATCCCGCGTCCATACATCCAAAAATAATTGAAACCCTCTTCCGGAGCATCCGCAGCCGGAGGAACGGCTTGCGTATAGGCAGGGATACCGGTCGGTGTAACGTTGGCGCCTCCCGACCAGAACGGTACGGCATTACGCTGTACCTGCACGCGATCATTGGAAGCATCATCTCCGGTATCTTCGCGGCTGATCACCGACATCAGCGTTTCCCTGTTGGCGGGAAGTGACTTGTTATTGTAATGGTGTAAGTCGTATATCACATTTTTGTTGGGATTGTTGGCATCCTGTCCAAAGCGGGCAGTCATCAACGCATGTTGCCCTCCGTTGATCACGGCGGAAGCCGATGCGATGGCGTCGTCAAAAAGCCCCAGCGCAAGGTTGATTTTCGTCAACAGGTGTCCGCAGGCACCACGCGAAATCATGCCCTTATCGGCATTGATTTCAGCCCATTGTGCCGCAAAATCCATGTCTTTTTTGATGGATTGCAGGATCACTTCACGTTTAGTGGAATAATAATCCACTTTGGGCGACGAAAGTTCTTCACCAATATATGGCACATCGCCAAACTGATGCGTCAGACGGTAATAACGGTAAGACCTGTGAAATAGACCCGACGCCAGCACGGCATTTTTTTCGGCTTCATCCTTGAATTCGATGTTGTCAATCCGCGTGATCACCGCGTGGGCGTATTTAATTGCCTTGTAACCTTCATTGTAGTACCAGCCGATTTTATTGTAGTCGCCATTGTTCAACTGGGAGGACGGTGTGATTTGCAGGTTCAGGTTTTGTGCCGGCGAGGCCTTGTCGGTCGTTCCTTCCACTGCCACATCCGAAAAAGTATATTCGGTACAGAGCGGCGATGCATCGCCATAATATTCATGACGCGTGTTACGCGCACAGGCAGTCAATGCCGCATACATTCCGTCGGCATCCCTGAAAGCCAGTTCGGGTTCGTAGAACGATAACGGCTGGGGTTTCAGCCAATCGGCCGTACATGATGCAAAGCCCAATAATACAGTTGCAAACAATACTATTTTCATTCCTGATATATATTTTGTATTCATATCCTTATTATTTATCATTTTCAATTATAATGTCATATTCAAACCAAAGGTAAATGTACGGGGTGTAGGCCCGCTGTTTTCAGGATCCCAGAAATCCCACTTCCTTGTCCAGACAGCCACATTGCGAATGGTAGCGAAGAGTTTGAAATTTTGGATGGATGCTTTTTGCGAGATTTTCGAAGGAACAGTGTATGCCAGCGAGACATTGTCCAGACGGATGAACGAGTTATCCCAGAAAATATTGAAAGCAGCCGGGTCGCGGGAGTACAGACGTCCATAATTGTTGATCGGGTTTTCGGGCGTCCAGTAGGGAAGTTTATAATCGCTTAACCGTTCAGCCGATGTCCGGTTATGCTTGGGATAGTCGTACTGCTTTAACTGTCCCCAATACGAATACATCATGAACGAAAAATTGAAATCCCTCAAAAAGGTAACGTCGTTACGTAATGTCCACCTGAATTTCGGGTCTTTTTGACCGATAAATTCCTTATCGTCATTGGTCAGAGCATAACTGCCGCCCTCAGGAGGCGTCACCTTTTTTTCGATTCGGAAATCGCCCGGAACAGCGCCATATTTTGCAGCCTCTTCCTCCTGGCCTATTTGCCATACGCCTTTCGGAGTGAGTTGCCATACTGTACTAATGGGTTGACCGATAAACCATGTATTGCCGGGATCATCGCCTTCCTTCTGACCGATCACATTTCCATTGATGTCAACAATATCGACCATATCGCCATACAGGTGCACAATTTTGTTTACATTTCTCGAAAAAGAAAACGATGTTCTCCATGCCAGTTTTTCCTTGCGGATATTGTTCGAGTTCAGGGTCAGTTCAAATCCCCGGTTTTGCACCTCGCCCAGGTTAGCCATCACATTGTCGAAGCCCACGATATCCGGTAAACTCCGTCTCATCAAAAGGTCCTTGGTGGAAGCCTGGTAAACTTCGATGCTGCCGTCAATGATTTCCCTGTGGAACGTAAAATCCAGACCGACATTAAGCGAAGCCGTTTTTTCCCATTTTAAGTCCTTATTGCTCATCCGGCTTACCCACATTTGGGATCGCTGGTACAATGAACCGGTATTTGCGTTCACATAAAAATATTTACTGGCCACATTCAGGTCGGATAGCGCTTCATACATGCCGATATCGCGGTTACCGTTGGTGCCGTACGATACCCTGAGTTTACCGTGTTCAAGGATATTTTTCAAATTGTCGCTCCAGAAGCTTTCGTCTGTAAAACGCCATGCTATCGCGCCCGAACCAAAGTCTGCCCATGGATGTTTCTGCCCGAAAGCCGAATATCCGTCGCGCCGGTAGGTTGCGGTAAGCATGTATTTGTCCTTCAGCGAATAGAACACACGCGCCATATAGGCTGCGCCTGTACTGATCCTGTCATTGCTGGATGCCAGATGAGAAGTTGCCCCGCTGAGGAAATGAAGACCCAGCACGTCGTTTGGAGAAAATTGCTGGCTGGTAACGATCGTCTCCCAGTCCGAAAATTTTTCGGCATTCTGAAGCAGGGTCACGTCAAAAGCGTGAATACCGAATGTCTTGTTCCATTTCAGGAGGTTATCCACCTGCCACTGGTAAACTTTTGCATTTTCACGCCGCACCTGCCCGCCAATTCCATTCCAGTCGGCATGTTTTGAACTCAGGTGGTTCATGTAGTTATGGATTTGAAAGCGGGGGACAAAAGTAGACTGGAACGTGATATTCTGCGGCAATGTGACTTTTGCGTACAGGCTCGAATTTAAAGTCAGATAGGTCCTGTCGCGTGTAATGTACGACATATCATAAAACGGGTTAACCGTCATGGCATCCTGGCCGGCAGGTCTTCTCCGGTAGGAGCCGTCTTCGTTATACATGTCGCCCCATGGAGAAGCATCGCGTATACCGCCCCAGTTGGCGCGTACCTGCTGGTTACGTCCGTCGCTGTCCCAGAATAGATGGCTTTCATCGCGATAGGCAAACTGCGTGCTTATGCCTACGGAGAGGAATTTGGTCACATTGGCATCTAAATTGATACGGCTACGAATGGTGGAATAGTCCTCTCCATATATCAGACTTTCGTTGTTGGCATATCCCAGTGACCAATAGTATGTTACTTCATCCTTTTTACCCGACAGGCTCACATTGTAATCCTGCTGCATACCCGGCCTGAAAACGGCATTGTACCAGTCAGTCTCCTTTCCGTTCATGTAATTGTCTATTTCGTTTGGCTGGAGTTCAATACGCCGCAGCCAGGTTCTTACCAGGTCGCCGTCGTTGGAATCGTATGAAAGCCATTGTTCCTGCGAAACGCCGGCAGGCAGATTGCGCGGGTCGTCATACCTTCCGGGGTTATTCGCCACAATGGTTCTGTTCCTTTGCTTCTGAAGATCGCTACGCCACTGGAGATATTCATTTCCTTTTAATACCGGTTGCTGCGCTCCCATGTTCACAAATCCAACCGTCGAGCTGACATCAATCCTCGGCTTACCCTGACTGCCTTTCCGCGTCATGACCACCACGACCCCCGATGCGGCTTTGGCGCCGTAAACGGCTGCTGAACTGGCGTCTTTCAACACATCTACCGATTCGATATCTGCGGGGTTAATGTCTTCCAGACCACCATAATAGATCACGCCATCGAGCACAAGCAACGGCGATGAGCCTGCAGTCAGCGTGTTTCTTCCGCGTACCTCCAGACTGCCGCCCGGTTTTGCATCGACGGAATAGCCGATATTCAGACCGGCTACGTTTGCACGAAGCATGTCGCGTACATCCCTTGGCGCTTCGTTGGCAACCACACCTGCTTTCATTTGCGATATGGCGCCGGTCACATCGCGTTTTCTCAGGGTACCATAACCAATCACCACTATTTCATCAATTAACTGGGTATCTTCCCGGAGGGTCATATTGATGACGCGCTGGCTGCCAACCGACATTTCCTGGTTGGTATAACCCACAAACGAAAATACCAGTACAACCCCTTCATTTGGAACAGTCAGGCTGTACTTGCCATTCATATCCGTCATGATACCGATAGTCGTACCTTTTACGGTTACATTAGCGCCCGGTAAAGATTCGCCGCTGGAATCGGTGACGGTACCGGTAATCACAATGCCCTGCTGGGCAAAAGCCGTTGCAGAACAGCACAATAACAGGAAAACGCATAAATATTTTATGCTTTCCATACATTTTTTTGCTTTACTTACAATACAATTCATGTTATAAAATATTTAGAATAATAAAATTTCAAGGTTTTTATTACCAGTGTTATATAAAATCATTGCGACAGGTTTAATTTTATGTGAAAAAAAATTTTTGCGAAGATATGTACTTTTTTTATAAAAACAAATTTTTTTTGTAAAAAAATCCTATCTTTGTTCCATAAATACAACCACAATGAAAAAAAAAACATTCTCACGTTGTACAGGGCGTTTACTCTTTTTAGGAACCATTGTCCCCGTATTGTCGACTTTTGCTCACGACAAACCCGGACGTCCGAATATCATCTTTCTGCTGACCGATGATCAGCGTTACGATGCATTGGGCGCAATGGGTAACCCAATCATTCAAACCCCCAATCTCGACAGGTTGGCAAACGAAGGTGTGCTGTTTATGAATGCCTTTGTTACTACATCCATTTCGTGCAGTAGCCGCGCTTCCCTGCTTACCGGACAATATACTTCGCGGCATGGCATTAAAGATTTTTCGACTGCCCTGTCTGCCGAAAATCTGCAAAATACGTATCCGATGCTGTTGCGCGCCGCAGGGTATAAGACAGGATTCATCGGCAAATACGGCGTGGGCGAGTATGCAAGTCAACCCGGAGAATTATTCGATTACTGGGCATGCGATAAAGGGTCGCAGCCTGATTACGAACTGACCGATACATACGGCTATTATATGCATCATACGGACCGGCTAAACCGCGATGCCGCCCAATTCCTTGATAATTATGCCGGTAAGGATGAACCTTTTTGCTTATCCATCAGTTTTAAGGCGCCGCATGTGCAGGATGGCGATCCGCGGCAGTTTATTACACATCCCCGTTATGATAACTATTATCAGGATGTTATCATTCCCCAACCCGCGACGGGCGACGATAAATACTGGGAACTGTTTCCTCCGTTTTTCAAAGAAAGGAATGAAGCGCGTAACCGCTGGAAAGTGCGGTTCTCCACGCCCGAACTGTATCAGCAAAGCGTGAAAAATTATTACCGGCTCATCACGCAGGTTGATGACATGGCAGGCGATCTGATGCATCAGTTAAAACGCCTCGGCATAGACGGGAACACGGTCATCATTTTCATGGGCGACAACGGATTCTTTCTGGGAGAGCACGGTTTAGCCGGCAAATGGTACATGTACGAAGAGTCTATTCGTGTTCCGCTGTTCATTTATGATCCGGCAGCGCCCGAAAAGAAAAGGGGTAAAAAGGTATCGTCGATTGCCCTGAATATTGATATAATGCCTACCATATTGTCATTCGCCGGTGTTCCTGTGCCGTCAACCGTTCAGGGACGAAACCTGTTGGAGACAATAGAAGCAGACAGCGTATCCTGGCGCAATGATTTTTTATACGAGCATCCGTTTCAGCATCCCGACATTCCCAAGTCGGAAGGAGTTGTTTCCGAAAAATACAAATACATCCTGTATTACGAACAAAACCCTGTCTATGAGGAGTTTTTCGATTTGCAAAACGACCCGCACGAAACACGCAACCTGATCAGTGATAAAAAATACAAGATGATCATAGATGAACATAAAAAAAGATACAATCAATTGAAATCCTACTAATAAAGACCGGTTACCATGAAAAAGCATTTTAAAATTTTTCTTCTCCTATTCCTTATTGTCCTGTTTTCCTGCACTTCCAAAAACAGGGAATGGCAGGTTATTAAAAAAAATTTCCAGACCATGCCATTAAGCGTCCGCCCCAATCCGCTTTGGTTCTGGAACGATTCGCGGGTAGAACCGGATGAACTCGTCCGACAGATGGCCGGTTACAAAGAGGCCGGTTATGGAGGTCTTAGCATCCTGCCTTTCGGAAAAAATTTCGAGCCTGAATACCTTAGCGAAGCCTATTTTAATGTATACCGGCTGTGTCTGGAAGAAGCCGAAAAATTGGGGTTAACTTTATGGATTTACGACGAATACGGCTTTCCGAGCGGCACAGCAGGCGATATCAACGGCGATGGCATAGGCCGGTTTAAGCAAAAATATCCGGAACACACCTACAAACGTCTTGATAAAATTGAATACAGTCTCCGCCCGAACTCCGTATTTGAAACAGCGCTTCCGGAGGGGCAACTGATGGCTATCGTGGCAATGGATACCCTCACTTTCGAACGTATCGACCTGAACAGCAGCATTGCAGATGGAAAGTTGAAATGGCAGACACCCGGTAGCGGACACTGGAAACTGATGCTGTTTGTTTGCGTGGACGCCGGAAGCACCATTATGGACTATATGAGTCCGAAAGCGGTCGAATGTTATATCAACATGACGCATGACGCTTATTACAAACGCTTTGGCGAATATTTCGGATCCACAGTTGCAGGTACTTTCTTTGACGAACCTACGTTATATTATGCACAGGGTCGCGCATGGACGCCCGAATTTAATGAGAAGTTCGAAGCAAAATACGGATTCAGTCCGGCGCCATACTATCCTGCACTATGGTACGATATTGGCGCCGAAACCGCACAGGCCCGTAATTATCTGTTCGGGTTCCGAACCGATCTGTATGCCGAAGGTTATCCCCGGTTAGTGAGCGACTGGAGCGTCCGGCATGGCGTCATGGCCACCGGTCACCAGGACAATGAAGAAGTTATCAACCCTGTGGGGACTTCGGGCGATCTGATGAAATGTTTTAAATACCAGGACGTTCCCGGCATTGACAAGATTGGCGGCAATCGACCGGCGGAACGGTTCTACAAAGTAGTCAGCTCGGCGGCCTACAACTGGGATCGTTCACTCGTTATGTCCGAAACGTATGGTGCAATGGGCGATATTGACTGGGATGAGATTTTTGGCATTGCCATGGATCAATATGCCAAAGGTATCAATATATTGATACCGCACGCTGTATGGTACAACACGGACAGGGTCGTCTTCAAGCCCGAACTGTCGCTCCGCAACCCGATCTATGCCGACAGTTTGCGTATTTTCACGGATTATCTGTCGCGTCTGAACGCGCTGATGCAAAACGGCGCCCGCTGGGTAGGCGAAGTGGCGGTTCTTTATCCCATACATGCCATGCAAAGCGAACATTACTTAGACGGGCCGCTGGGTTCGTACCGCGGCGGCGTAGCGATTGAGGGGATGGATTATGTGGATATAGGCGTGGCGCTTTTTGACAGTCTGGGTTGCGACTTCATGTTCCTTCACCCTGAAGTGCTGGACGATCAATGCCGCATCGACGGCAACCAGCTGAAGCTTATTAATACAGTCCAAAATAACGCCTTCACGACATTAATTGTACCTGCATGTCGCACCATTTCATTAACAAATATCGAAAAAATCCGTGATTTTGCAATAGCAGGCGGATCTGTCATATTCACCTCCTCCCTGCCCGAAAAAGCAACCCTTGCCGCAGATGACCGTCAAGTGGTAGACATTGTCAAGTATTTGATCGACAATAAAAAAGCGGTTTTTGAAAAGCAACCGTCGCCACAACGGCTGAAAGCTGTCATGGAACAACAGTCAGGGACAAAAAGTCTACGTTTTACCTCCGGGACAAACATGCGTAATGTCCACAAACTACTCCATGGTAAAAACCTGTGGTTTTTTGCCAATCCGGATGCAAATCCAAAAACGGTTCATGTTGAACTCGATGGTATGTACAAACTGGAAGAATGGGATCCGCATACCGGCCAGACAGGCGGAAAATTAGCTGCAGCAAAAGGTGATGGCAAAACCAAATTCCACCTGACATTAGACGGCTTCAAATCAGTATTCATTGTTGAAAAATAATTGCTCACGAAAAATATTATATCATGTTGATAAGATTTAAAAATTCAAACCCGGTCATGTTCAGCCTTATGGCGCTGACGCTGTTTATCACGACTTCATGCGAAAATATTACATCGCTGGAACGGGGATTCATGAACCCGCCCGATACTGCCCGTCCGGGCGTCTATTGGTATTTCATGGATGGAAACCTGTCGAAAGAAGCTATCACAAAAGACCTGGAATCCATGCGCTCGGCGGGTATCGGCCATGTAGTATACTTGGAAGTGAATGTGGGCGTACCCCGCGGGCCGGTCGATTTTCTCAGCGATGACTGGCAGGACATGTTCGGACATGCCGTTTCGGAATGTGAAAGGCTCGGCATAAGCATCACCTTGGGCGTAGGGCCGGGATGGACAGGCAGCGGCGGCCCCTGGGTCGAAGCGCAGCAGTCGATGCAGCATTTGGTTGCCGCATCTGTGGACGTATCCGGCGCTGGAATACAAACTATTACCCTCCCGAAACCCGCGCCTAAAAGGCCTTTTTTCGGCGAAGGAAATTTCACGCCGGCGGTAAGACAGCAATGGGATGACTATTACGAGGATGTTGCCGTACTCGCTTTCCCGCAGGATGTATCCGCAATAGGCACCGATTTTTTACCCGGAAAAGATTATTTCCAGATAACAGAGATGGAGGAAAAAGCGCTTTATTACCGGAAACCGTACAGTTCCGTGCCTGATGTGAATCAATACCTGACTTTTTCGGTATCTCGACAGGATGACCGGCCGGTTGAAAAGGATAAAATTATTGACCTGACTTCACGGATGAATCCCGACGGTACGCTTACATGGGAGGCGCCTGCCGGACGCTGGACTGTGATGCGCTTCGGCAGTCGCAACAACGGCGCCGTCACCCGACCCGCTCCTTTGCCCGGCGTGGGACTGGAAATTGACAAGTTTGATACCATAGCCCTGAACGCGCATTTAGAAAATTTTACGGAAAAACTGTTTCGCCGTATCGGATTCACCAAAGCGCTCCCGCAAGGCGGTCTGCAGATGCTGCACATGGATAGTTGGGAGATGGGCGCTCAGAACTGGACGGCCCGTTTCCGTGAAGAGTTTATCAGTCGCAGAGGGTATGATCCGCTGCCTTATTATCCTGTGTATGCCGGTGTGATGGTACAGAGCCGCGAGGCCAGCGAACGTTTTCTGTGGGATTTGCGGCAGACTTCGCAGGAACTGATTAAGGAATACCATGCAGGTCACATCAAACGCTATGCCGAACGATATGGCATGGGGCTGTCGATTGAGCCTTACGACATGAATCCCACAGCCGACCTTGAACTGGCTTCGGCGGCAGATATGCCGATGTGCGAATTTTGGAGCGTCAACTATGGCTACAACACCGCTTTCAGTGCGATGGAAGGCTCGTCGGTAGCACACCTGATCGGGCAACCCGTCGTACCTGCCGAATCGTTCACTGCCGCCAATGATGGCTGGCGACAGCATCCCGGATCGATGAAAAACCAGACCGACTGGGCATTTGCTTCGGGCATTAACCGGCTGGTCTACCACACGTTCCAGCATCAGTACTTAGATGACCGATTGCGTCCCGGCATGACCATGGGGCCTTACGGCGTACACTGGGACAGGAACCAGACCTGGTGGCCGATGGCCGATGCATACCACCTTTATGTTTCACGCTGCCAATACATGCTGCAGCAGGGACGAACGGTAGCCGACATATTGTACCTGACGCCCGAAGGCGCGCCACACGTATTCCGCGCACCGGCTTCCGCCCTTGAAGGCAAAATGCTCGATGCGGGTACCGGTCTCAGTTTCCGTGACGAGACGCCCCTACCCGACCGCAAAGGTTATAATTTCGACGGCTGTCCGCCGAGCCTGCTCTTTAGCGCAACCGTTAGCGATGGATTGATCGTATTCCCCGGTGGCGCATCCTACCGTTTGCTGGTGTTGCCCTGTTTCGAGACCATGACGCCTGATCTTCTCAAAAAGATTCGAGACTTGGTGAACGACGGGGCTACAATCGTAGGGTTGCCGCCTCAAAAATCACCCGGTCTGAGTAATTACCCGTCATGCGACCGCGAAGTGCAGCAAATAGCGCAGGCGCTCTGGGGAGGAAATGATATTCCTGAAACAACGGAAACACGCGCTTTCGGAAAAGGGAACGTGATATGGAGCAAAGCGTTGCGCGACCAGGCAGATAACCTGTATCCGACATACGGTTTCACGGCTAAGATTCTGGCGTCAATGGATGTACCGGCGGATTTTGAAGCCCCCCCCAGCCCCCCCGATAGGGGGGAGATGGGGCAAGTCCGGTATACGCACAGGACGATGGATGGGTGCGATATTTATTTTGTATCCAACCGGTCGGATAAACCGGTACAGGTCGCATGTAAATTCCGCGTAACCGGCGCCCGCCCGGAATTGTGGAACCCGATGACCGGTGAAAGACGCCTGTTACCGGAATATACCGTCAATGGCAGCCATACGGCCATTCCTTTGCAGTTTGACGTCCATGAGGGATATTTCATCGTTTTCCAGACAAAAACATCTTTACAGAAGCCTTCTGCATCAACGAACTTCCCTGAAAAGAAACAATTGATAACATTAGATGGCCCCTGGACAGTATCCTTCGATCCAGCATGGGGCGGTCCCGAAAATACAACTTTCGAGCAGCTGACCGACTGGAGTCGGCATGATGATCCCGGAATCAAATATTATTCGGGTACGGCCGTTTACCGTAAATTGTTCGATATACCGGACACGAAGCAGTGTATGTACTTAGATTTGGGCAATGTAAAGAATATGGCGCGCGTGCGGCTCAACGGGCATGACCTTGGCGTGGTATGGACGGCGCCATGGAGCGTGGACATCACCGGCAAGACAAAAGCAAAAGGCAATCAATTGGAAATAGAAGTAGTGAACCTGTGGCCCAACCGCCTGATTGGCGATGAACAACTACCTGATGACGGCATCAGTAGAGGCCAATGGCCCGATTGGCTACAAGAAGGTACGCCGCGACCCGCCGGAAGATATACATTCACCACTTTCAAGCACTATACGAAAGAATCGCCACTGTTGGAGTCAGGCTTGCTCGGCCCGGTAACAATTTATAAATTTTACAGTTTCATAAAAAAACATTAATTTTGCAGCGTTAATAAAAAAAACCTCCATTTATTAACAAGATATTGAAATCCGCGTAAGGTATGAATTATTTTTTTCTTTGATTTACGATCCTTAAATTGTAATGTTAATCTACTCCTTTAGCTTTGCAACAATAACAATTTGATTGTCGTCAAAGTTAATCTTTTTGGCTATTTCAGTTATTTGAGGCGTTGGTTTTTCTATTTTATCATAATAATCCAGAAAGTCTTCAACTGTGATAAAGGTTACCAGTTCATTCTTGGATGAAAGATAATTCGGAAAGATAACCGGGCCATTATCAAGGTCATTTCTAAATCCTAATTTCCCTTTTACAGGTTGTTTCATTAAGGTCAATTCTCCTGTAAATTTGTTAAATAAGCCACACACCTCAGTGCTATTGAATTGCTGACCAAGCCAAGATTTTTCAAAAGGTTCAGGGGCATGATTCCCGAAATTAAACTTAATGAATAAATGATTGTTGGATTCGTAAATAGTTTTGACAAAGATAAATTTATTGTACAAATTATTACTTTGCTTAATCCATTGTAGCACATCTCCCATGTCTTTAGATTCAAAGTACGACAGGGCAGGTTTATATTGCCCTAATTCAAAAATGAAAACTTCCTT
>Ga0082212_10010259_pt1 | contig 12010 bp, 6 predicted proteins | sample TergutNt197P3_FD_71548 | JGI IMG/M metagenome (GOLD analysis project Ga0082212, IMG submission 71548) | Neocapritermes taracua P3 segment gut microbial communities from Petit-Saut dam, French Guiana - Nt197 P3 | ecosystem: Host-associated > Arthropoda: Insects > Digestive system > Gut ... | reverse complement strand
AAAATATAAAGCCCGAGACGATAAAAAGCCCCATATGTTCGGATTACATAAGGGAGCTCGGATATTACGGCATAAACGCCGGGTTTTTCAACACGGTTTACAGGGGAGAAAAACCAAGCGACGAAGATTTTTTCAGCGTTTCGATATCGTGGAGCAAGGAAGACGAAGAAAAGGGCTTGGAAGTGTGCGAGATCAGCAAAAGGGACCCGGAAAAAATCGCCCTCGGGGAAAGCCCGTACATAGCGCGCGGAACTTTGTTTTTGTACATGAGCGACGGCAAGTATGAAGCCGGGGTGATTAGTGCGGAAAGCTGCGGCGACCTAAGGGAGCAGATGAAACAAAAAACAAACCGGGATCATGACTATATTTACATGATAGGCGGGGGTAATTTTTATCTTGGCGATTATCCCGAACCGGAAGATTGGGAAAACTGGAAAGAACAAAAATACCAAAACGAGGGCCCGCTTGTAATCGAAACTTCCAAAACCGGCAGGAGCGGGATCGGCATAAAAAAGGAAAACGGGATCTGGTATGCATATCTCGCCTGCTCGGGGACAAACTCAAAAGAAAAGCCCAAAACGCTTGAGGAACTCAGGGCACTGTTTATCTCTTTGGGCTGTTTTGAAGCCATATACTTAGACGGCGCGGGCTCGTCGCAGATGAGATGCTTTGGCGACGACGGCGAATTGGTGGAAAAGAACGGCGACGGCAGGTATATTTGGGCCATGGTAAGGCTGATAGACGCGGAAAAATAGCGGTTTTCAAAAACAAATTTCGCAATGTCATAAATTATCCTCGCAAAAGTCAAGGTTAATCAGTTTTTCGCGCAGATCCTGCATAGTGTAAAAATAATGGTTGCTCGCTTCGAAACCGATTCTCGAATCTTTTTTTCGCAGTTCGATCAGGCGCGTCACGGTTTCCCTCTCTTTTTTTATCGCTTCGAGCATATTGGGCCGATCTCCCGAATTTCGCGCCACGACAAACTTTATATGGTTGCAGACGCTTCGCATATTGCACGACGCGGCTTCCACGTTTAAAATTATTTCGTCTAACAATTTATTTCCCTGATTTCCCAATTCATTGAATTTTTTCAGGGATTCTTCCATTTTGCCCGCTGTTTTTTGCATTTGGCTTTCATATGCATCTACCGGATATATCGATCGCCATGAATTTATGTCGTCGTAAGGAAACCCTATCATTGTGGCTCCATATCCGGTTTTTTGCATATGAAACGGGGCGGAAACGCCGAAATTCTGCGGGGCTGAATATGCCACGCCTATATGAAACGGGAATTGGGCAAATGCGCCGCTGAATATTTTTTGCGCTTCATATACTTTTTGCCCGAGTTCTTGCCCGAATATGCCGTTTAAAAAGTCCGCCGACCCCTTTTCGGGATTTTTTGTCAAATAATCGGTCAGCTGCATATTTATCGAAGGATAGCCTCCTAAAGTCCAGCAATACTGAAAATTGTTTATGTTTTGCTTTAACAGATTCTTTATATGCGCCTCCACCAAATCAAATGCGGGGATGTACGGTATGGTCGATAGTTCCCATGTATTGTTTATCTGCACCTTCGCCGAAAGCCCAAGCCCGAGGCCCGCCGCGTGTTTCCAGCTTGATTTGGATTTTTCCCCGGGTCCCGGCTGCGATATCGTGTAATCCAAAACGGATCCTTTTGTTCCCCCGATGTCTGTTTTCAACCCTTCTTCGCTTGTGCATTGCACGATCTGGTTTTCGCGGAGCAGATCTATCGCTTCCTTCGCCCAGCCGTCGCCCCAGGCCCAGGTCCACGAAATCGCCTTTGCAGAAGGATTTGCATCGTGCGCGCCTTTTGCGAGGATGTTGTTGACTTCGGCGACCACTTCCGCCGGCCTGCGCTTTTTGCAAGCCTCGCATTCCATATTTTCCGGATTTGCCCGCGAATAGCAATTTGTCAGGTTTTCAGACATCGTGATGGCGATGAACCCGGCAAGCCCTTTCGCTTCCGAAAAAAGCTGCTTCGTCGCTTCATACAGATATTCCCGAACTTCGGGCTGCGAAGTGCACATGGCGAAAGTGTCGTATTCCCTCTCGCCTTTTAGGGCGGGATATTTTTTGAAAAACTCCCCGTACATGGCCCTCGGCTCGTTCATGTACAAATAAACCCCGATATTGTATTTTGCCGCGCGATCTATCAATTTGTTTAGGTTGGCTATTCTTTTTTCCCTGTCTTTTGACATATTCAAGTCAAATTTGAAATCGGCGAGCTGGTATAATATCCCTTGGAGCCATACGCCGTTCACCCCGATTCGCGCGTAGCGTTTCAGCAGCTCTTCCGGGTATGGGTCCAATTTTTCATCTAAAAGCGGGTCGCCGTACAGCGCGAAATATGAATACGCGATGCGAAAGCCTTCATTTTTCGCGGCGATATGCCCAAGATTGTCGTTTTCGCGAGTTTCATTGTAAAATTCGCCGAGAAAATCAAAGGAATTGTCAGGGCAACCATTTGATTCCCTGTATCCCAAAACAACATTTCTTATTTTTTCCGTTTTGAGTTTTTCGTCTTTTGTCAGCTCCCTGTATATGCTGTCCTCCGCAAACGGTTTGAACGCGCCCATTTTCCCCCACATAAAATCGTCTTCTTTCAATATGAAGGCGAGCTCGCTTTCGCCAATGTCAAGCAGCGCCAGAATCTGTTCGTATGAGGCTATGTGCCAGTTGTTTCTGATGACGGTCAGATATCCCCTTTTTTTCCATATGGGATTTGCTGCCATATTTGGGTCCAATCCCAATTCTTCCGCCGAATTTTTGGCTTGCTTTTCCGTGCATTTCAATGCTGCTGCGATGTTTTTTGCCGGAACGATCCCCCAATTGCGCCATATTACGGCTTGGAAATTGGATGGGAACCAAACGGGCGAAACAGATTTTTTGTTCGATACAGGTTGCAAAATACTCATAATACCTCCTTGCCAATTATCGGCTCTTTATAGTCGACGAAAAACTCCGCTTGCTTTTTATACATCTCCGCGTATGTGCCGCCATTGCCGCATAGCTCTTTGTGCGTCCCGTACTCGACTAGACTGCCCCTGTCAAAAACCGCGACCTTGTCGGCCAGCTGCACCGCGGATAGCCTGTGCGTGATCAGCACTGCGGCTTTGCCGGCTATCATTTGGTTGAACTGCGTGTATATCGCGTGCTCCGCCAGCGGGTCGAGCGCCGCCGTCGGCTCGTCGAGCAGGTAGATCGGCGCCCCGTGGTACACCGCGCGCGCTATGGCGATCCTCTGCCCCTCGCCGCCGGACGGCTCGAATCCCTCGTTGTCGATCTGTTTTGTGACCTGCGTTTCGTAGCCTTTCGACCAGCGGCGCAAGCCCGCTCTTCGCGCCCACCGCCTCAAGGCGCTCCCGCCCGTATTCGCTCGTCAGCACGATGTTGTCTTTGAGCGACAATGAAAAGCGCGAAAAATCCTGGAACACCGGGGCGAACAGCCGCTGATATTTTGCATAGCCGTATTCGTTTATGTTCATGCCGTTCAATAATATCTCGCCCCCGGCGGGCATGTACAGCCTCGTCAAAAGCTTGATGAACGTCGATTTGCCCGAGCCGTTCGCGCCCACTATGCACAGTTTCTCGTCGCCGCGTATCACAAGGTTCATGTCGCACAGCGCGTAGTTTTCGCTGCCGGGGTACTTGAAGCTCACGTTTTTGAACTCGATCACGGAATTCTTGTCAAAAACCGGAGTTTTGTCGCCTGTTTCTTGCTGCCTCGACGGTATCTTCATGAAATCTATGAATTCCAAAACATCGAGGCTTGTGCGGGAAAATCCTATGTACGAACCCATGACTTGCTGCAGGGAGCCTGAAACGCGCTGCGCCGCCGCCAGATAGATCGTCATGCTCCCTATGGAAAGCCCCTTTTTTATCACGCTGTATATCAGGTACGCATATATCGCAACCTGCTGGATCAAACCGGTCACAGAATTGAACACAGTCGTTTTTTGATATGTCAGGCTGTTTTTCAGGCTTATTCTGTTGGCCTCTTTTTCGTGCTCGACAAACAAACCGACTGCAAACGACTTCAGGCCAAACAGCCTGAGCTCCTTGGCGTGGAAATGCTCAAACATATTCGTTATGGCAGATCTCCGCCTCCAGATTTTGCTTGCCTCTTGGCCAATCAGATAATTTTTATGGTTCATCCGGCTTGCAACCAGCGAATTTGCGGCCGTGACGGCTAAAATCAATATGGTGACAAAAGGGTTGAGCGTGGAGACGATCGAGCCCACGGCGATCAGGGAAAAAATCCCCGAGGCCAAACCTCCGAAGCCGCCGACCACTCCGAGAAAACTGTTCAATGTGTTGCCCGCGCGCATTCTCATGATTTGGATATCCGGTTTTTCGAGAGTCTCATAGTCCATGTCCGCCACATGGGCGTAAAAATCCGCGTTGAATTTGAGCATCAGATCCATTTGGATCTTGGACATCTGATAGTTTGTGGCCATGTTGATCAGCTGGCTTGCGAGCGGGGCAAGCGTCAATATGCCCACATACAGTATTATCGTGCCCATCCGCCGCTCCCCGGTCAATTCGTTGACTATCATCCCGGGCATGACAGTGAACGAAAGCGGGAAAAGCGCATTGAGAAGCGACATTGCGCCCTGTATGCATATATACAGCTTGCCGCTTTTTTCCTTCCATACAAACCCGAGCATATATCTGATGCTTTTTACAGTGCCGCTTAGGCTTTGGCCTTTTTGCCTGTCCGGCTGTTCGTAGCCCATGAAATGCATCGAAATATCCTCCTCATTTCAATGGCTAATGGCTCGGCGAGGCGCTGAAACACTCCGTCACGGCAAAATTTCCCGAGCTCTCCGTTGTTATTCCCGCCCGGGCTCCCTCGTCGTTGAAATGCCACCACTCCGAGGCGAGCGGGGAAAGCCCCGCCGAGATGCAATACGACTGCAAGCTTTGGGCGGGCGCGCAGTTTCGCACGCCCTCGCTGTATGTCCGGCTGCCCGAGCTTGCGTAGAGGGCGGAATTTACGCTCAGCTCGTGGATCGCGGTGGGCATTGTGTACTCGAAATATGTCAGCTGCCGGTACTTATACCGTCCCGTGACTTTTTCTTCTGTTTCCACCACCCGGGCGAGGCTCGCATCCATCGCGTAGCCTATCTGATGGTTGGATTTGCCGTAGGCGATGAACCACGACTGGCTCCACGAGCCGAAGTTTTTTTGCGAGGCGGGGAGCCTGTTGACTTCGGTGTAGACCAGCTGCTGGACTTCGTAAGGCCGGAACCCTTCGTAGATCACCAGTGTGTCGCCGGCTGCCAGCGCGTATTTTTGCGCGGCGCAGATCTTCGGCGCCATCGCGTAAAGCACCGGCACTATATATTCGTATTTTTGCAGACGCTCGTTGTACGCCTTGCCGTCGTTTCTGCCCGAATACGAGTACAGCCGCTTTCCGGTCACATTCGGGATCGTTTCCCCATTTGCCAAAAACACCGAGCCGTAGGCGTTGGTGTTGTTGTAAATTATGGACGGGATCACGTCGGGGAGGTTGATAAAGCAGAGGTTATGGCGCACCCAGCCGATAATTTCGCCGCCGGATCCGGATTTTAGATAGATCTGCCACCACGACTCATATTCCCTCAATACCATGAATCCATCTCCGGGTTTCAGCACCGCGAGCGCCTCGCTCAAATCGTCGTTATGCACCTTCATTTCGACGGATGCGTATCCGGTGGCGCCGTTGACCGGAAGCTCCAAGATCCCCTCGTATTCCACGGACTCGGCGGCGTTCACGCTCGAATTCCCGGCGGGGACGGGGTGAGTCGCGGCATTGTTTTCAGATGTCGGAGGCATATCCTCCCAAACCTCGGAAACCTCCGCGTTCCCGGGATAGTCCCGCGTCTCGGTCTGTTTGTCGTCGTCGATTGGAATCCTGTCGAATACCTGCGCTTTGAAAGTCACGAAAATAATGAGCAGGATCAAGATGACCGAACATCCCACAAGAAGATATGTTGCCGCTGTAATTATGCTTCTCATATATTTATCCCGCACCTTAATTTAAATTATATATTGAGCAGCGTGTATGTGATGCAGATTATTTCCTCGCCTTCGAGGTCGAATTTCAGCCCGGTGCCGTTTTTCGTGTACTGGAAAACCCCGGGCAGGGACTGGTAATCCGTGCCGTATGCCGCGACCATGTCGCTTTGGGTGTGCCCTATGTAAAGCCCTTCTGCGGTAGTCACGCTGTCATCGGCCAAGATTATCGAAAATATCCGGTACTCGTCGGTTTCAGTCTTCGCGTAAGCCGAAATCTCCACCCCGCCGTAATAGTACGTCTTCATCGTGCCTGCGGAAGTGCAGCTCTCGGATTCGATATAGTCCAAAGCGGGCCCGAGCCTTTCCACTACCCCGTCGATATATTCCCCCATATAGATCGCCTCGCCGTTATATACGAAGGCAAATCCGTTTTCATGCGTCGTTTCGCCCGTCTCCGCCGCTTCGGTTTCCGCCGCAGCAGGCTCGGTATCGGGGTTTGGCGCAGCTGCGGAGCTTTCGCGCGAAACGGCGATGCCGTCTTCGGGCGGCGCGGCGCTTTCGCAGCCCGCCGAAAACAGCAACAGCGATATTGCAAGCATTGTTTTTGCGAGTTTCAAAATAAACGGATCCTCCCCTTTTTATTTTCATTCCACGGCTTCGGGGACTGTGGATTTGTCGTAATCGTAATAATGGTCGCGCGCGGTTATGGTTTCGGTGTATTCCCGCGCCTGGCTTTCGGTGAACATGAACCTTTCGTCGAATCCCACCGCGCCGGTCGGCGAAGGACAGGTATCGAAATGGCGCCAGCCGGTCCCCGCGTTCACGAGGTTCCAGTAATGCGGGCTTGTGGCTTCCGGGATCCTCTGCACGATCCTGTTGTCTATGCCCGCCCGGGTGAGCAGCACGTGCGATGCGGCCATATAGGTATAGCAATCCCCTGATCCCTTGGTGAAACAGGCGTAGGCCCTATGCGCTATGTCCCTTTCTGTGTTGGCGGCGGCGTATTTCATTTTGCCGTACACCCAGGCATATATGGCCCGCGCTTTTTCCAATGCGCCCATTCCCGGGGGGATTATCTTGGCCAAAATCCCGTCCGCCATTTCGTTGACCAATGCCATGTTTATCTCGAAAACGGTCACATAGCCCCGCTCCTCGGCCCTGTTCCCGCTCTCGTCGGTGGCCGAGTATATCACCGTGTATACGCCGGGCTGGTTCAGGTTCACCTGGCTGCTGTCGATTATGAGCTGCACGTTCTTGTCGTAATCGTCGGTCACGCTCACCCCCGCCCTGTATGAGAGCGTGCCGCCTTCCGCGACGCGCTTGTCCAGCTCCCCGGATATGACGGGCGGCGCGATATCGCGGACCACGCTCAGCTGCGCCGCGAATTCTGCCGCGTTGCCGTACGCATCCTCGATGATCACATGCACGGTCTGCATTCCGGCGACCGAAAAATCCGGCTGGGTTTTGTACTTTATCGTCACCGGCGACGCATCTTGTATGTTGTGCACGAAAGCCGTGGGCTGCACCGGTTTGCCTACATATGTCCACAGATTTTTCACGTCGGCGGTGGGCGGGGCGGTGTCCTGCCAGCCGGGCTCATACGAAATATCGTCCTCGGACGCGCGGCTCACGCGGGCGGCGCCTTCCATATCGCTCACAAGCTCCTCCGGGTTCAAGCTGCCGCCCGGAAATATATATTGATATTCCGAGCAAGGCTTGCCTTTGGGCGGAATGGCATCGATCGGTGCGCCGGCTTCGAACATATGCCTCGCCTTTATGTTCGCGGCATCGCCCGCCCCGACGACGGCATTTTCGCCCAGCCTTGCGACCTGGCACGACGGGAGGCCGACGGCAAGAACAACGGCAATGATCAGGCCTGCTGCAATTTTCATGTTTCTCATAGCTCGCCCTCGATTATGTCCCATACTTTGTCGGGCGAAAACGAAGGCGCCCGCTTTTTGTTGGGGTCGTTCTCCTCGAACCTGCATACGCTTCTCATATCGCAGAACGCGCAGCTGTCCACCCTGCCCTTGAAGGGCAGCACGTTCGCGTTTCCCCCGGAGAGATCGGCCGCTATGCCAGCAAGCGAGTTTGTTATATGCCTCTCGAGTTTCCCGATCTGCTCAAGCGAGGCCAAAACGCCCGAAGCGGTGCTTTTTTTGAAGCTCAGGTTCGCCTCCGGCTTCAATTTTATGGGGATGTACCTCCCCGCGAGGTTGTGCTCCATGGCCTCGAGTATCTTCTCGTCCCTCAAAAACAGCCCGCTTCGCGCGAATGTTTTGCTCTTTTGGTCGTGGCTCTCCTCGTCTGTCATATTCGCCGACCTCGTGTACTGCGGGATGCGCGAGGGCATATACAGCACTCCCGCCGGTATGTTTTCCGCTTCCCCGCTTTTTTTGTCGCCGGGCGCGGAATACCTGCCCTGCCCGTTGTGCCAGACTGAAAACAGATATATGAACATCTGCAGATTGATCCCGGAGAGAATGTCCGACAGGTTGAATTGCTTGCTGCCGGTTTTGTAATCCACGATTCTTATATACACGTTTTTGCCCTGTTTGTATATGTCCACCCTGTCGATGACCCCCGTGAGTTTCAGCGAGCCTTTGTTCGGTATGGCTATCTCCACCGGGTCGACGGAATTTTCGGATATCTTGTCGCTCACCTCGAGCTCGAAATCCGCAGGCGCGAAATCGCAAGTCAAAAACTCGTCGCGCAGGTTCTTTATTATCTCGAACACTATTTTGTTCAGCTTTCTCAGCAAATACAAAAACCTGTCCGTTTTGAATTCGTAATCCTTTATCACCGAGCCCAAATAATCGTCTATGATTTTTTCGGCCTCGGTTTTTATATACCCGTCCCCTATATCCCTGAAAGCGATGTTTTCGTCGCGTATTTTGCGCATGAAAATCTCCAGGATCTTGTGTATGAACCTGCCTATGTCGTTCATCTGCATTTTGGGGCTGCTTTCGGGCTTCAGGCCCAAGACATACCTGCAAAAATATGAGAAGGGGCAGTTCACGTAAGTCTCCAGCTTCGTCGAGGACATGGTGAGATCGTAAAACAGATTTTCGGCGAGGTTTTTGTCTATTTCGATTTCGCTGTCCTTGAAGCCGGGGTTCTGGGAATATATGCATTCCTCCCCCCCGCCCGAGAAATAGCCCGCAAGCGCCGCCCCCAAAGCCTTGTTTTGGGTCGCGGCCATTTCGGAATACCCGTTCTCCCTGCCCTCCAGCCCGAAAAACAAATCCCCGAAATTCTCGTCCTGCCGGAATATTTCGAGGTTGGGATACATTCCCTTCACTTTTTCAAGCGCCATGGAGGGGTTCATCGCCTCCCCGTTTATATCGGCTTTCCTGTAAGTCAAAACGACGCATTCGGAAGCCGAAGCGAGCGCATTGTAGAAATAGCGGAGCTGGTCATAGGATTTTTGCATGCCGTCAGGCAAAAAATCGATCCCGCATTCCCTGAGCAGCTGTTTTTCCCCGTCGAGAAACAGATCGTCGTCGGACGGGATCTTTGGGAAAACGTCGGCGTTGAGCCCCATGATGATCGTGCATTTTTTGTCACCGCCGCGCATGAGCTCCGCGTTCACGGCGGTCACCTCATCGATCGAAGTCGGGATTTTGCCTATGTCGATGTCGCCGATGATAAACCTGAAAAGCTCCGAGTATTTCTTTAAATCGATTTTTTCGCCGCCGCACACGAGCGCGAGCTTTTGCAGAAGCTCCATCAAAACATTCCAGATCTGCACGGTTTCGGCGGCCTCGGAGAGTTCGCCGTTTTGCTTTTGCTCCTTTTGAAGCTCATTGAGCCTGTCGTAGGTTTTGATTTCCTCCAAAAAATCCACCACTGCGGCCGTGACGGTCCCGACCGTGACTTCGCCGGACTCGCCCGTTTTTTTCAGGTTTTTCATGAAATTTGCGACCGGGGCGATAAACTTGTTTCTGATCCCGTTTAATTTGCCCAAGGTTTCCTTTATGTCCCCGTCGCTCTCGTCGTATTCCACATAGCCGTCGGGGTGCATGTTCCAGTCCTTGCCGGTGTACCGTTTCAGGCCGTTTATCTGCCACGCGGTTATGTAGATGTCAAGCTCGTCGATTTCGCCGTAGCTCAGCCCGCACAGCCCGTTTTTGAGATAGCTGTGTATGTTGTGCAGCCTGAAATCGTATGAGATCATGTCAAACAGGGAAAGCAGCATCGACATGAGCGGCTTCGCGCTCAGCTGCGTCCTGAGCGATATGAACAGCGGGATGGAGTATTTTTCGAATACCGAGTCCAAAATCCCCTTGTACGAGGAAATATCGGCCGCTGTGATCTGTATGTCGGAGTATCTGTATCCTTTCTCCCTGGTGAGCCGCAGAATTTTTTTCGCGGCGGCTTCCGCTTCGTCGAATATTTTGCCGCATTCGTAGATTTCGAGCGCGTCTTTGAATTTATGCGCGGGGGCGGCGGATTTTTCGCCGGGTTCCCATATGTTTTTTTCGAGGTGGGCCAGCGCGCCGTTTTTGAACCTTTTGGGTTCGGAAAGCGCGATGTCGGTGGGCGCGATGTTTTTGTCTTGGCACATCCCCAAGATCGCCTCCGCGCTTTTTATGACCCTGCCGAAAATGTTCTGCTCTTCGAAGTTCCCCTCCCGGCGCGCTTCGGGGGGAGGGCATTTGAAGCTGAACCAGACGTTTTCCGCCTGATCCACGATGCGCGAAAGCGCCTTCCTTTGCCCGTTGGAAAAAGAGTCGAACGAATCGACGAAAACATCGGCGCCGTCAAAGAACCGGCGCTTTTTGAGCTCTTTGCCGGCGGGGTCGACATACTCGATGTCGAGCAGCGAGCAAAGATAGGCCATTTCGTTTGAGAGCCCGCGCAGCTCGCCGTCCTCTTCCAGATATTTTTCATAAACCGAATAGATGAGCGATATCTCCTTGATTTTTTTTGTCAAGGCGGAGCCCTCAAGCCCCGTCGCCGCATTTTCGAGCATATCCGGCGAAACCAAGTTCGATTTCATTTCATCGACTGTCCCGACCAATTTTTCCACGAGGCTCATATCGTTTGAAACTTTGGAATAGACATCCAGCTCGGGCGCGAGCCGGCGCAGCGTTTTGTTCATCACGAGTTTTTTCAGCGTGGAATCGGCGTAGTCATAGATCACCCCGCCGGTCTTGCGGGATACCCTGTCCGCCATCCGGTCAAAGCTCAGAACCTCCACGCGCAGATTCGCGGCATTGCCGAAACGCTCGACCATTTTGCGCTCCGAGTGAAGGGTATGCTGCCGGGGCACGATCAAAAATATGTCAAAGCGGCGCCCGGGATCGGCCTCGATTTTTTCTTTGATCGCGCCATAGAGGCATTCGCTTTTGCCGTATCCGCTCCTGCCGAAAATCCTGTACACCATAAAGCTTCGCTACATCTCCCGCCTGCCCTCGAGCGCCTTGAACAGCGTCATGGAATCGGCGTATTCGAGCTCGCCGCCCACAGGCATCCCATAGGCGAGCCGGGAGGTCAGCACCCCGAACGGCTTCACCAATTTCGAAATATATGCGGCGGTCGCCTCGCCTTCCACGTTTGAGCTCGTGGCCAAAATTATTTCGTGCACTTTCGCGGCTTCCTCGTCCGTGATGCGGGCGATCAGCTCCTTGATCCGTATGTCCTCGGCGTTTATGCCGTCCATGGGCGACATCACCCCGTGCAGCACGTGGTATACCCCGTTGTACTCTTTCACCCTCTCGAAAGTGAGTATGTCCTTCGCGCTCTCGACCACGCAGATGAGCCCGCGGTCCCTGTTCGAGTCGTCGCAGATCGGGCAGATCTCCTCGTCCGATATGTTTTGGCAGATTTTGCATACGGTGATTTTGGATTTTGCCGCCAGCATGCATCCGACAAAATCATCCACGTACTCTTCGTCGGAATTCAATATGTGGAAAGCCATCCTCACGGCGCTCTTGTTGCCCACCCCGGGCAGCGACCTGAATTTATTTATCAACGCCTCAAGCGT
>Ga0082212_10010258_pt1 | contig 12010 bp, 12 predicted proteins | sample TergutNt197P3_FD_71548 | JGI IMG/M metagenome (GOLD analysis project Ga0082212, IMG submission 71548) | Neocapritermes taracua P3 segment gut microbial communities from Petit-Saut dam, French Guiana - Nt197 P3 | ecosystem: Host-associated > Arthropoda: Insects > Digestive system > Gut ... | reverse complement strand
TGTTGTATCAGATACCGATTTTGAAAACATACACAAACAAGAGGACGTCTTTCATCCGGAATGGAACTACACCATTTGTCGGAATTTAGCATAACTTGTCAACTTTATTTAGTAACACTTCCTTAGAGAGGGAGCGTGGTTACGGGACTGAAAAAAAGAAAATATGCCTTGATAAAGTTATCAACAATATTAAAAACGGAAACCCTCAAAAGTCAGATTGCAATTACTTCATAGACACAGTAATTATTGCAATCTGAACTAAACCACAAATCTAACACACCGTCAATCCCTGTGTTTATGCAGATTCAACGATTTTCAACTCCGAAAACTCACATTGCAAAAAATCACTACTGTCAGAATCATCATCGACTTTTTGCAATCTGACGAACCATTTCCGCTCACGCTGAAACGATACAATCCCCATAGATTTTTTCACGGCATTATATGTCCGCTCGGAAATGCCTTGCGATGTTACTGTCGATTGCAAACCTGCCGATAACATTTCTCCACCATTTGCGGAAAGCGTTTCACGGATAATATCCTCTGCACGTTCTGATTGTTCAGACGGTCTGCCTTGTTTAGAATGTTGTTCCCTCAACAAATCTTTCGCCATGATTTCATTGCTAACCCCCGTCCAACGGAATCCCGATGACGGGTCAAGGTCGAATAAGTAAGAGGGAGGAACGCCGGGGACGTTGTTTGCTTTGGCGGACAGAACGGCTCGGCGGGAGGGATTTTCCTCATCACAGAAACGCCCGAACGCCCACACACAACGGAAAACACCGTTAATCCCCATAGAACCAAGCCCCCACGACACCGAAGCACCACCACTCCCATTCGCCGCCGCCTTGCTGATATGCTGAACGCACAGAATCGCACAATTGTGTTTCTCCGCTAATAACTCCAACTTCCGCATAATCGGGTGGATTTCGTTGACACGATGAAAGTCTACTTTTGAACCGATATAATTTTGAATCGGGTCGAAAATCACTAAAACAGGCTTGATTTTCTCTAAAAGTGTTGGCAAGCGTTCATCAGCAAAAGTCAACGGCTCACTGTCGGGGTTCTCGAAAAACACACGGTCTAAATCCGCTCCCATAGCCTTTAATCGTGGAATCGTGGTGTATGCGGGACTGTCATCACTATTAAATATGAGGACGTTCCCGTGAATACAATCACACATTTCACCGTAGGGGTCGGGGAGCTTGCCGTCAGCACGAGTAATGGCGGTGGTGATTGCCCCTGTCAGAAACGATTTGCCTACATCGGGTAATCCCTGCAAACTCGACAGCATACCAAGCGGAATGAAATTTTCCATAACCCACTTGATTGTTTCGGGCTGAATGTCAGAGCCGCAAATCGGAACGTAATCATTATCACAAATTCGATTATTATTGATAATTTGTACCGCTTTATCGGCGGAATAATCACCGCTTAACAGAAGCGAATTGATTTCTGTCCCGACACGTTCCTTTGCCATTTTTGCTCGAAGTGCGGCTACAATATCGGGGAATCCTGTATTGTGTATACCGTTTGAACGAAGTGAGCTGATAAATCGTTGAAACTCGCTGTCCATGATACTGTCAATGTACGCCGACGGAATAAAGTTGGTTGAACGCAACCCCTTGAAGATTTCCCGAAACGGCTCGGTGAATAAATCCTCGTCAAGCAATTTTAGTTCCCCACGCTCTCGAATATCCTCGCTGAATTTCAACAGCGAAGATATTACATCCATTTGTAAATTTTCGTTCATTTATTTATACGCTCCTATCTCGACAACCCCTGTACCCTCGGTTTCGGGGTTCGTTCGTTGATTTTATCCTGTATTCCCGCACTAATCCCGATTTTCTTTTCCACCTCAACGGCAAGGTCGGGATAACCGTCTTGTTTTGCCCAATAAGCCGCATAATCCGCTAAGCTGTCAATAAGCCGTGCCTGTTTCGGTGAAAGTGATTCCACTTTATAATCGCCGTCATCATATTTCAGCATACCGACTGCTTTTGCCATATTGGTGAGAGCAATATATACTTCACGATGAGCGACTGCCCATTGTTTAATAGTTTCACTTTTCTTGGCAATGTCAGCATTGAGAGCGGTATTATTTTCTTTTTCAGCTTGTAATGCTCGTTTCAAGTCATGGAATCTCTGTTGAAAGACTTCCGGTTTTTCCGACATACTCCATTGCTCATAAGCCTTTCGGTAGAGTTCCGTAGCTTGTTTACGGTCTTCAGCAACTTCAGCTTTTAACTGGATTTCACGCTCTTTAAGCTGTCTTTTATCGTCCTCGATTTTTTGCTGATTCTTGCGGATATTGGTGATTTCTTTCTTGTTAGTGCGGTATGCTTTTGCCTGTTCTTGAAGTAAAGCGTATTCATCGGGCGGTACAACAATATTTTTGCTGATTCTGCTTTTACTGCCGATTTCACTAACATCATCAACCGAAACACTCAACTTCTCATATTTACGCAACTTCTGCTGTAAGTCATTCCGTTGCTCGGACAAAAGTTTAATTTCCTTTAATAATTCTTCTCGTTCCTTATATTCGTCAACCGTAAAGCTGTGACCCCGCCCTTTTTTCGGCGGCTCAACTTCGATACCATGTACCCTACAAATATCCTCTAAAACCTTGCGTTCAACCAATCGCCACTTATTTATAGAATCCTTTCCCGAACCGTAGCCCATTTCTTTCAGAGCCTGTGCTAATCCGTTCTGCGTATCGACCCCACGCTTATAATGACCAATCGGAATGTAGTCAATATGAAGATGTGGTGTGGCTTCATCAGCATGGATAACGCTGTTGAACACATGGAAATTCGGATTGCGTTTCGAGAATCCCAACATATATTCTGTCAGACATTCGGCGGCGATTTTGCCGTCAACGGTTCCGCAAGCAGTATCATTCATATCGCCTATTTGTACTAAATCCTCGTAAAAACTTTTCCGCTTGTCGGAAGATGTCACAACTGTGTTTTTATAGTTGCAGTCAAAAACAGATTGGTAGTAATTGTCGATTTTTCTGTCGTTTCGTTTTTGCTTTGCGTTGTATCGTTCAACAGCCGCCCCGAAACATTCATCGTAGGCTTCGGCGATTGTCTGCTTGACGAAAGTTATGTTGTCGGCAGTTCGAGTGCCGTCAACATTCTTACATTTGAAAGTCCTGTTGTTATGCCCCAGACTTCCCTTGCCTTGACAATGCGATATAGATTTCGCTTTTGTATTCGCCTGCATAATTTCCTCGCTCCTCTCGTAAATTATTTCGCTCATATCGCCGACAAAATCATCGGGGACAGCCCTCGATTTTTCGGCTCAACTTACTTCTGATTTCGTCAGAAGTAACCCCTTACGAGGATTGTTTATTGTGCGTAAAATAAACAATCCTCGAAACTATTCAATTAAGCTGCCTGTACAATTTCAACCTCACCGCCGATATTCCCGATAAAGCGATAAAAAATATCAACTCGCTTGACCTTTTCGCCGTTAACGACTTCCGTTTCATGCACCACGATTTTCTCAATCAGAGTATGCACTAATTCAGAATCCAACTCCGTGATGTCTGTGTACTGCCTAACCAACTCGGCGAACAATTCCGCATTACGAGCATTTTCAACGCTACTTTCAAGATACTCCGTCAACTCATCATATCGAATTTTCAGAGCCGCTTGCTCCGCTTCCAAATTCGCCGACATTGACATAAACCGCTCCCGCGTGATTACCCCGAATGTCATATCTTCGTAGAGTTTCTGAATCAGCGTGTCAATTTCGGTCAGCCGCTTATGAGCTTTGTCAGCTTCCTTTTTAGAAGTAGCCATTTCGCCCTGCCGTTCGCTTTCAGAAATCCGCAACAATTGTTTTACATATTTTGCAGAACTTTCAGCCGCCAACCCTGCGTGTCGTTGAATGTCGCGTAAAACAAGCGACAACAAATTTTCAAGGCGAATATAATGGCTTGAACATTCTACGTTGCCGTATCTAATATTGCCGTAACATCTGAAAATTCCGTTCAAATGCCTCTTGCCCGAATACGATAATCGTCGGTTGCAATCGTTGCAAAAAACCATTCCGCGAAAGACGTTTTTGTTCGGGGTATTATCTTCCGATGGCGGACGATGTTTGACTTTGACACGTTCTTGAATCGTATCAAAATCTTGTTGACTTACGAGGGCTTCATGTGCGTTCTCGGTGACAATCCAATCTTCTTGCGGACGTGCAATTTTTTTCTTGTTTTTGAACGACTTATTCGCAAGTTTCATGCAAACAATTTTTCCAGTATAAATCGGATTCGTCAAAATTGCTTGAACCGTGGTATGCCCCCATTTATAAGGATACTTGACGGTGAAATTGTACGTTTCGCCATTGCCCTTATCCGTGCCGTCGAGGTACGCTTTCGGTGTGAGCGTTTTATCGTCCATGAGTGCCTTTGCGATTTGATGAGGGCTTTTTCCCGCAAGTGCCATTTGAAACATTCGCTGTACCGTCGGTGCAGTTTCGGGGTTGACTTCGAGTTTGTTTTTCTCCCCCGCCACTCTTGAATATCCATACGGCGGAATCCCTGTCACCACACCTCCGTTTTGTGCTTTCGTCCGATAAGAAGCCTTGACTTTTCTCGAACAATCTCTCGCGTAAAATTCATGGATGATTTCCTTTATCGGAGTGGCAATATCACCGCCGTCATCGGTCGTGCTGTCGTAGCCGTCAGCCATTGCAATATAGCGAACACCACACTCGGTAAACATTTCACGATACCGCCCCGCTTCAAGGTAATTTCTTCCGAGCCGACTAAGGTCTTTTGTAATCACACAGCCCACTTTTCCGTCTTCAATGTCGCTAATCATGCGTTGAAAATCCTCACGCTCAAATGTCGTTCCGCTTGCTCCGTCGTCCACATAGAACTCACAGTTTCGCAGTCCGTTTTCCTCTGCGAATTTAGACAACATAACTTTCTGCGTTTGAATACTCGAACTGTCGCCTCCGTTGTTGCCGAACTTATCCTCTTGACTTAAACGGCAATATAACGCCGTTTTCTTCTCCTGCTGTTTTAACATTTTTAATCCTTTCCAAACAGCGGATTAAGACTTTTGTGTACTCGTTATTATAGCATACTTTTCTGAAAAAGTAAACCACTTTCGACAAAAATTTTATCCGCTGTCTTGTTTTTATTTTTGTTTCGTGGTAGAATAATTACAGGAATCGCAACAATAATTGTATAATCCCATACAACACAATCGCAAAAGGCGAAGCCCATTGTAACAAATCCTGCCACTCTTTTATTGAAGTCATTTTCTCGGCTGACTCCGCCGCACATTCCGCCGACTGATTGCATTTTGCAGAAGCCTTGTTTACCTTTTCAACTAAGCTGTCTGTTGCTTTTTGCAAATCTGCAAGCAGTTTGTCAAGTGTCTTTTTATGCCGTTCTTCAATCAGATTATAATTATTCTGAATCATTCGCCGCACCTCATTATCGACTTTGTTGGTATACACGTCTTGGAGGTTTAACGCTTTCAACTGGCTCTGGTTGAGCGACTTCAATCGGATTTCTATATCGCTCGTAAAAGCTGTCAACACTTCGCACATCTGCTCCGTCGTGGCTAATAAAAGTGCTACTTGGAATTTGTCCTCCGCTTCGTCCCGCGTCTGTGCTTTGAGCGACAACATCTGCGTGTGCAGGTGTTTTAATTCCTCTTTCGGGGTCAATGACCCCGATTCTTGATTTTGATTTCTTTGTAAGCTCATATTCTATTCCCTTTCTGGTGAACATTTCACCGAGCTTGCTCCCTCGAACGGAAACAAGATTATTATTTTTATCCCGATATTCGGGGTGACGATAAGACACCGTGTTCCCTGCAACACGGGTTTCGACATTGTAATTTTCATACAACGATTTGATTACATCATCGAATGTTTTGTTAGCAGTATTGCCGACTTCTTCGCGGATTACTTCCCGCAATTCGTCTTTGAAAGTTTCCTTGCCACGCTCTGCCATTTTCTTTTCAGGCAAGGTCAATTTGTCTTTTTGACGTTCTAAATCCTTATTGTAAAATTCATCACGGACAGAATTAGTCAACCCGTTTTCCAAGCACTGCTCTCCAAAATATTTTGACATATCATGCAAGTCTTTTTTGTTTCGGCGGTATGACTTACCCGTGTGAATGTTACAATTACTGATAAGAAAATGAACATGAATATGCGGCGTGTCGGTGTGTACGGCGAACAAAACTTCATGACCTTTTTCGTGTGCGAATTTTTCGGCGAACTGATTTGCAATCTCGAACGCTTTGCGATAATCTAACTTGTGATTATCTTTTGGACTAAACGAAATCGACATCTTATGTGCGAGGACTTCATTCGATTTTGATTTACCGCCGTAACTCTTGCCATTGAGTTTGCGAGTGACGAGAACATTATTCGCAAAGTTATCTCGACTACACCCAAGAGCAGAATACAAATCGGGAGCAGTTTTCACTACTCCCGACTTGATTTGGTCTGACTTCTTGCCGAGCATATATTTTTCTGCCGACTTCAACTGTGCTACGGATTTGCACGGCGAATATTTTACATTCACATTTCCGAAACTCATGATTTTTTCACCAGTCCGACTTCCGTAATCCGTGCGTTAATCAACGGCTTTTCAAGAAACGCTTTCAAACTCAACATCACCGATTCATAAAGCGGATATATTTGCTTTATTTCCATTTCCGCTTGCGGAAAATATCCGCTGTTAGCGTGGGTGGCGATTTGGTTTAGATTTACTCCGATTTTTCTCAATTCGTGATAAATCTCTTGAACTTCTGCGTTGAATTGATACGTCTTAATGACAGTATCGTTCACCATTTGAGTGAAGAAGTCAGTCTTGCTTAGTTTGCTCAACGACTGCTTTATGTTAAACAAAGCCTGTTCTTCTTCGGTAATGCGGATAGCGAATTGGCGGTCGCGTTTGCGATTGTTGTTAGTATTCATAAGAAAATTGCTCCTTTATATAATAGTATAGTGCAGAAGTTTTTTGCCCCGCTTTTTTTCAAAAAAGCGGGTGGGGATTTTCAAGGGGCGAAGCCACTTGAAACGGGGTCTTGGGGCAGTCAGCCCCAAGCAGGGGTTTCGGGGACAGCGTCCCTGAACAGGTGAGCCAAAAGTCTATAAAAAACAGCGTTTTGTATAGACTGTGGCACTACCTGCCTACACACAAATACATATCGTAATCAGATGTGAATTTGTGTGTTCGTACCCCAATCGCCATAGGCGATTGGAAGCGTGAGTGAAGCAAATCAAACGAGCGGTGCGAGTTTGATTTGCGGAACTCCGCTCGTTGATTTGTCGATGTGATTGTCGTGGTATCACATTTCGAGGAATATGATACCACGTTGATACCATAATCTGCGGTATTTGGTATCAGTGATTTTTCAATCACGATTCGCCATAAATAGTGATACCAAATTTGCGAGAATAAGATACCACAATGATACCCAAAAACGCATGAAATGGTATCAACCGCCGATGAAGTCGAAGTCGATATATTCGTTCACTTCTTTATCGGCGGACGGCGTTGGGACACCGCTTGTAGTCGGTTGAGTGCCGATGAAATGCGGGTTCGGACGTGTATACGCCGTTGAGAGCAGTTCAACGATTTTTTTGATAAACCGCTCCTCACGCTCCCGATTCTCAAAATAATCGACAACCGCAACAGCGATTGCATTATTGCACGAGCCGAGTTGCGATTTGTCGATACTCTGCAAATAATCCCACGCTTTTTTGTGCTTGGGATTGTTAAGATAAAACCGCAGATTCTTATTTTTGATATTAGCCATTCGCACCGCCGTTCTTTTTTAGCAAGCCGAGTGCGAGTGTTTCATAACCTTTTGCGGTCGCACAAATATCGTCGATAATCGTCACACGGTCTTTGTCATAATCGGCGAAATGTTTGATAATACACCCGCCTCCACCGACAACATACAGCCGCATAAGCTGAGGATTATATTCGTATTTTTGCAAAGCTGTAAATATCTCAGTCGCATAATTTTTCGCAGTTGAAATAATGCAGTCAAGATATTCTTTTCCAATGTCTGCCGTGCCGTAGCGGATTACATTTTGAATAATCATATCCTCGACCTTGACCCCGAACTTATCCATGAGAGAATTTTTCGCAGAAATTACACACTGGTTTACTCCGAGTTTTTCAGTCCAACATTTTGTTTCATTGACTTGACGATTCAAAATCATCATTACATTCATCGTACCGTTACCGATGTCGGCGACCATATTCACACCATTCATAATGCCGAGATTTTCGAGAATAGCAGGGTAACACTGTGGGAAAATATTACACCCGACAATGTTAATTTTGTACTCCTTGTCTTTGAACGTAAACTCTGCCGATTCATTCTGCAACAGATACTCGCGGAACGAGTCCCGCTGAGTCCGCACCCACATCAACGGAACTCCCGCCGCAATGTGTACATCTGCGACGGTCATGCCGTGGTGGTTTAACTCCCGAGCAATCGCCGCAAGGGTCATGATATAAAAGTCGTTGTCTGAAACTTTGTCGGCGACAAAAGCCTTATGCCCCTCACCGATTTTGTAATACACTCCATTATAATCCGCAGATTTCAAGGTTCGCTCAGCCGTCGGCGGCTCTGCCGCCGCTAACGGCGTGCGGTTCTTATATAAAAGTACATTACCCTCGAAAGTCGGCTTGCTGTCGTAGGCAGTAATGCCTGTCGGGAACGCTCCCGAAGCGTGTTTGCAATTTCCGTAACCGTGGTCTACTCCGATAATCTTGATACTGTTGATATTCTTCATGCTACTTTTTCCTCGCTTTCATTTTTAATTTTGGATTCCATGAGTTTCAAAATCAGCTGTTCTGCTGATTCTTTTGCTGTGGTGTTGAAGTGAGAGCGGATTATAAAGGTGGTGTTGCCTATACGCTCCTTGTTTTCGCTGATTTGTGTGTAGTTTTTCATAATGACAATCTCCTCTCTGTTCGTGGGTTGTTTCTGTTTTAATGCCCACATCGGGGGAAGTGGTTACAAGCGAATAAAATTTTTCTTGACAACTTTCCCGAATTGTGGTACACTATTCGCAGTAGTTCTTGAAGTCGTAACCTATCAGAAATGTAATCTATACATTTGGCTATCAAATTACTCTTCCTATCTATACCGCAAAAATCAGGCAAATCGGGAACTACTTTTTGAAAATATTTTCAACTTTGTCAATTGTGACGAATTAATCCCGATTATAGCGAGGGGAAACTATGAAATATGCACAACGAAATAGAAAGTCTAAGCATAAGCTGCGAAATAAAATGCACGAGGTCTTGGACGAAACAATGGCACAAGTCGCCAATGAACACCAAGACGATGATATGTTATTGCGGGAAATTCATGCGGAAGCGTTGTCGAGGGTTGAGCGTTCTGCAAGGACACAAGCAGACTTTGAACTAATCGTGAACGCATGGGATTTAGCCGAATCGAACCGCCAAAAAGTGGACGAAAGGCATACCGCTCCTTTGTATAACGTGAAAAAGGACGTTGACACAGGCGATTTCGAGGAAATTGATGAGGTTGTCTGCGCCGATACTGTGTTCCCTATTCCGTATAAATTCGTTTTCGCAACCCGATATTGGCGGCAATTGATGAACGGCGATTTTCTCGACTACATACACGACTGTGCTTATGAAATGCACTTGGCTGTAACAGGAAAATACTTTTCGCAAGCTATTGAACAGCTTACCGACACTCAAAAAGAAATACTTTACATGATGGTGATTGAGGAAAAATCACCGCAACAAATCGCCGAATATCGCAATCAAACGCCGAGGAATATAAACAAAGTCTATAGGTGTGCGGTTGAAAGCATATATAGATATTTAGGTGTTGACGAGGAAGAAGTAATTCGTAAAAATCAAGCAAAGATTACAGCGAGAGAGGAAAGGAAAAGAAGAAATAATGAAGAATCTATTTGAAAGCACCTGTTCATCGTGGGTGAAGTACAACGAGTACGAATATAGAAAGGGCGAGGATGGGGTTCTGTACATCGCCCCGACCGAAAAAGCCACACCGAAAATCTACAATCCGTTTGAGAATATGGAAGAAATGATTATTGAAGCGTTAAACGTCAATCGGATTGGCAGTAAAAAAACCGAGGACGAACTGAAACAGTCGATTCTCGATTTTGTGAGCAAGTATGGGCTTCTCGGCTTTATGACTGGGCTTCCTACCACTCCCGATTTTATGGATTATGAAGCAGTGTACTTCCCGAAAAACGAATTTATTTCTGACGAAACTATGAAAACACGGGATTTCACTAATATGTTTTTTCCGTTCAACAAGCCGAATTATGTTAAGGACAAACGCTCTGCGACATGGTTTCCCGAAACCGACACTTACATGAGCGCGCTTGCTTTGACAATGGGCGACCGACCGATGGCTTTGAATATTTCATTTGCGCGGGATTATGCGGAACGGTATGACTGGCTTAAAATGCAGTTTAAGTCGTGGGCGTTTACTTGCTCGGCGGCGATGTTGTACTATAATGACAGGGATAACGGCGCGGACGAGTCGGTGCTGTATACTTATCGGCTCGGAATGTCGGCGTTTAAGGGGATTGCTCCGACTTATCATGTGGCGTTGTTCGACGAAAAGCCGACTATTGTCTGGGAGTTTAACTCGCTTATGCTCGGCGTACAGATGATGTTCAGTTTTATGCTGACTGACGGTACAAAGCCGCTTAGAATGTGTAAGCATTGCAAGAATACTTTCGCGGCGGGTCATCATAATGCGGTGTTCTGTAGTCCACGATGTAAGAATCAATATAATGTTTATAAGAGTAGGGGGAAGTCGGGGGATTAATTATTGAAAATATTGACAATAATTACCTCTATATGGTAAAATATAGAAAAAACGAATAAAACGAGGGTAATTCATGTTATACATCTACCTTTCCATGATTGACGGTCAAGAAGATAAAGATAAATTCACTGAAATATATAATAAATATAAAAGCATGATGCACCGTGTTGCGTACTTAGTATTAAAAAATAAACAAGACGCTGAGGATGCGGTGCACGATGCTTTTTTAAAATTGTCGAAAAATTTTCATAAAGTTGAAGGATATTCTTGTAAGAAAATTGAGTCTTTTCTCGTTATATTAAGTAGGAACGCTTCTATTGATATGTTAAGGCGAAATCACCGGGAACAGGGAAAGATTGATATAAGCGAAGATAACGATATGGACAGCCTTGAATCAAGTGCCACATCAGATATTCTCGGTGAGGTAGTATCAAAAGAGGGTTACAACAGGCTTGTAAAACTTATAAATGAGCTAAGCGATACATACAGAGATACAATCGCTTTAAGGTTTATTTTTGAATGGTCTAATGAAGAAATAGCGGAATTTTTAGGGATAAGCAGAAATACTGTAGAGGTACGCATAAACCGCGGCAGAGCTAAATTAATAGCGATGCTTGAAAAGGAGAAGTTGTATGCTGACAGAAAATAAAAACGCTCAGAATAAAATCTTTGATTCAATTCTTACAGAAGCATTAAAAGAAAGTTATAAGCGAGAGGTTGCTCTGTTTAAAACCGGCGAAGAACATACGTTCAGCGAAAAATTCGAGAAAGGCATAGAAGAAATTACTAAAAAGCTGAAAAGAAAACAAAACACCGTTAAATTTAAAAAAGCCGCTCCAAAAATAACAGCCGCCGCCGCTGTTGTAATCGTTTTCTTTGCTCTGGTGACCAATCCTTCTGTAAGCGCATTTTTCAAGAACATCATCACCAAGATAACAGGCGGCTACAACCAATATGAATTTATTGACGATATAGAAATAATAATGGAGAATTTTAATTACGAATTACGTCCCTCATATCTGCCGGAGGGATACAGGATAACAAGAGCTTTTTACGGGTTTGCCAAAATGACAATTGATTATACCAATAATGATGATGATATTATTGAACTAATGTATGTTTCCGCTAATTATGGTGGAATCATTGTTGATAACGAGAATTCCGATTCTTAT
>Ga0082212_10010257_pt1 | contig 12011 bp, 10 predicted proteins | sample TergutNt197P3_FD_71548 | JGI IMG/M metagenome (GOLD analysis project Ga0082212, IMG submission 71548) | Neocapritermes taracua P3 segment gut microbial communities from Petit-Saut dam, French Guiana - Nt197 P3 | ecosystem: Host-associated > Arthropoda: Insects > Digestive system > Gut ... | reverse complement strand
AGTATGCCGTAAAGCAGGGAGAACGAGACAATATCACCGTCGCTTTGGCGCGCGGTATCGGCTGAGCGCCGTGGCGCGTGAATCGTAAATGCATAACGCAAGTCACATCATACAAACCGTAAACAGACAAAACGCAAATCAACAAAGCTTTAGCGGAAAGAAGGTACGGAGATGAGGATCAAGCTGCTGATTGCCACCGGGGACGCGGATTACGCGGAACACCTGTCCAATATGCTGTCCGAGAGGCACGGCGATGACTTCGAAGTGGGCGTATACACTTCGGCAGCCGGGCTGCGGGACTTCATGGCGGCGAATCCATACGACGCCGCATTGCTGGAGAGCGATTTTCTGAGCGCCGCTCCGCTGAACGCGGTCCGGCTGCCCCTCCTGCTGGTCGGCGAGACCGGCGCCGTCGCCGGCGAAGGGACGGACGCCGTCCGGAAAATCCTCAAGTATCAGCGGATATCCTCCCTGGCGGGAAAAATCATGGAATACTACGCGGAAGTCAGCGCGGGCCTGAGCGGCTTCGGCGGCAGAAGGGCGCGGGTCACCGCGGTATGGTCCCCGGCCGGGGGCGCCGGCAAGACGACGGTCGCCCTGGCCTACGCCGCCAGCCGGGTCTCCGCCGGCAAGCAGGCCGTCTATCTGAGCCTGGAGAATTTCTCCAGTACTGCCGCCTATTTCCCGGAGACCGGCCCCAGCATCAGCCGCTTATTCGAAAAGCTGGAAGCCAACGCCCAGATGTTTCAGAAGGGGATACGGCAGCTCGACGCGGGCACGGGCGTCGCCTACTTCTGCGGGCCCGACAACTACGACGACCTCAACGTCCTGTCTGCGGAGGACATGGAAAGCCTGATCGGCGCCTGCGCGGAGGATACGGACGAATTGGTCGTCGACCTGTCCAGCCAATGCGACCGGCGGACCCAGGCGATACTCGCTCTGGCGGATACGGTCATGCTCGTCTGCGACTTCTCCGCCGCCTCCCAGGCTAAGCTGCGGCAGTTCATGAATCAGCACAGCATCTTCGGGCAAATCCGTACGAAGGCCGTCCTCGTCAACAACAAGGGCGCCCAATTCGCGGCGCCGGACCTCAGCCGGACGATCCAGCTTCCCGTCGTGCACGCCGCCGACCCGGGCGCCGTCTTTAAGACGCTCTCCGGCGGCAGATTCGACTTATAGGATTAGGGATTTGACTCCCCCAAGCCAAAGCTACGGAAGGGGCAAAGAGCGGACATGACAGACGACGCAAAAAACGCGCTGATCGCGCAATTGAAATCGGAGATCCAGAGCCATCCCGACATCACCAATATGCTCGACGAGCAGATACAGGCTTACGTCGAGAGGTCGCTGGAAGATAAAATCGAGTGGGCGAGGGCAAACAGCCCCGAAGCCTTCAGGGAGCTGTCCTCCCTGAACTTCCGCGAGAAGCGCTTTATCTGCGACGCGGTATTTGAAGCCGTACGCGGCCTGGGCGTGCTGGGGCAGATCATCGCCGACCCGGAAGTGACGGAAGTCATGATTAACGGGTATAAAGATATATTCGTGGAGCGGGCGGGACGCTTATTTCAACTGGACAACCAATTCGCCAGCCGCCGGGAGCTGGAGATCATCATCACCAAATTCGTCTCCCTGGCCGGCAGGATGGTCAATGAAAGCGAACCGATCGTGGACACGCGGCTGGAGGACGGCTCCCGGGTCAACGTCGTCATGCCCCCCGTGGCGCTCAACGGCCCCCTGGTCACTATCCGGCGCTTCCCCAAAGAAGCCATGACCGTGGAGAAGCTCATCGCCTACGGCTCCATCACCCCGGAGGTGGCGGAAGTGCTGGAAATCCTGGTATCCTGCAAGTATAACATCTTCGTCAGCGGCGGTACCGGCAGCGGCAAGACGACCTTCCTCAACGCGCTTTCCAACTTCATCCCCGGGGACGAGCGCATCATCACCATCGAGGACTCCGCCGAGCTGCAGATCAAAAACATCGTCAATCTGGCGCGCCTCGAGACGAAAAACGCCGGCCCGGACGGCAAGGGCGCCATCACCATCCGCGACCTGATCAAGACCGCCCTGCGGATGAGGCCGGAGCGCATAGTCGTCGGCGAGGTCCGCGGCGCCGAAGCCCTGGATATGCTGCAGGCGATGAACACCGGCCACGACGGCTCCCTGTCCACAGGCCACGCCAACTCCACCTTCGATATGCTCAGCCGCCTGGAGACTATGGTACTCCAGGGGGCGGACGGCCTGCCTCTGGAAGCCATACGCCAGCAGATATCCTCTGCGGTGGATATCATCATCCATCTCTCCCGCCTGCGGGACAAGAGCCGCAAGACCATAGAGATCGTGGAGGTACTGGGCTACGATACGGAGCAGCGGAAAATCCTGCTCAACCCGTTATATGAATTCCGCGAATCCTCCGCGAGCACGCCCGCCAAAGTCGTCGGCGAGCTGACCCGGACGGACAATCCCATGCAGAACACGCAGAAGCTGGAGAACGCCGGCGTCAGCCGGGTGATCTAAGGAGGGAAGCCTATGTCGGAAAACATCTTCGCCCCGGCGCCGCGGCAGGAGGGCGCCGAAAGGCAGGCGCCTGTCCGGCGGACCCTGACCAGGCCGGATTATTCGGTCACGCCCCACAAGCTGCCCGACTATATCCTTTCCTGCGTCATGGGCTTCGCTATGGGTTTCGTCGTCCTGTTCGTCTACTATCAACTGCTGCTGGTCGCCCTGATCGGCGGAGGGGTATTTGGCGCGGCCTTCATCGTCATCCGGGCCCAGAGCGCCATCACCAAACGGCGGCTGAAGCTGCGCCTGCAGTTCAGGGATATGCTGGAAGCCCTGTCCGTATCCATGCGGGCGGGCAATCCGCCGGCCAAAGCCTTACTGAGCGCCAGGGACGACCTGCTCCTCCTCTATAACGAGGACAGCGACGTCATCACGGAGCTGGATATCATCATCGCCCTCTTCAATAACGCCGTGCCCCTTTCGGAAGCCTTCCATGATTTCGCCGAACGCAGCGGGATCGAGGATATAGAGAGCTTCGCTTCGATCTACGAAACGATCGAAGGCAAATCCAGCCGGGCGGACGAGATCGTGCGCCAGACCCAGGCCATCCTCAGCGACAAGATGGAAATCGAGATGGAGATCGAGACCCTGATGACTGCGGCAAAAAATGAGATGATCATCATGACCGTCATGCCCCTGGTCATCATCCTCATCCTCGGCTACGCGGGGACCGGCTTTATGGACGCCATCTACACGACGACCGGCGGCAGGATCGCCGCCTCCGTCGGGCTCGCCATATTCGTCGTCAGCGTCGCCCTGGGCCGCAAAATCAGCAATATCAAGCTTTAGGATTTTGGATTAGGCAAACAGGCAAGGAGACACGTGATGAAACTTACTTTGATGATCCTGATGGCATTATCCACGGCCTGCGTCGCCCTGTGGGTCGCCATGTTATTAAAAAGCGGGCAGGAGGAGTCCCTGGCCGCGGCTTATGCCCGGCTCTTCGGCAATACGCTGAAGATCGACGAGCACCGCCTGAAGGACGCCCGCAACGCGGCCGCGCTGGAGCTGTACAGCGGCGTAGCCCATACGGTGATGAAGCTTTTTATCGGCGGCAACCACGAAAAAGCCATCGCCAGGCTGGAGAGGGAAAACGAAGCCCTGCGCAACGGCGCCCTCGCCAAAGCCGGGATCCTCACCCTGCCGGGCCACGCCCTGCGCCGGAGCATCCCCTGGATCGGGGAAGGCCCCTTGTATAAAACGCTGCAGATCCGCCACATCGAGCTGTACGGTAAGAAAAACGCCGAATACATGACCCACGGCGTGCTGGCGGCCGTGTGCTCCTACGGGCTCATCGGCTTCGGCGCCGCCCTGGCCCTGGGCGTGCTGCTGACCGCGCTGGAGACCGGGATCATCGGATACGCCATCCTGGGGGTAGGCCCGCTCCTGGCCGCGGCCGCGGCCTACTCGATCTATGACGGGATACGGGCGAAGACGGCCAGAAGAAGGGAAGCCATCGCCCGCCAGTTCCCCAACGTGGTCTCCAAGCTGGCGCTGCTGGTCTGCTCCGGCATGATCATGGACAGGGCTTGGAACCTGACCGCGGTAAGCAACACAGGGGAAATCTATGCCGAAATGAAGAAAACAGCCGACGAGCTGAACCAAAATATCGCCCCGGAAGCCGCCTACGGCAACTTCATCGTAAGGTGCAACACGAAGGAGACGTCCAAGCTTGCCTCGGCTATCCTGCAGAATCTCTCAAAAGGCAACGCCGAGATCGGCGACCTGCTCCGGCAACTGGCATATGAAGCCTGGCAGGATCGCCGCCACACGGCGAAGCGGGACGCCGAGAAGGCGAACAGCCAGCTCATGGGCCCCATCATGCTGCTTTTCCTGTCCATCATGATTATGATCATGGTGCCCATCGGGATCATGCTGGGCGGGTCGGCGGGCTTCTGATGATATATCCGTACTTATCTTTTATTGCTCAGTTTACGACGGAAAGGTGGTGAGATACGATGTTGAAAGGAAAACGGGAAGCGATGCAAGACTTGACGACGATGGCGTACGTGAAAGTGAAAACCTGGATCAGCGCGACGGCAAGGGGACTCAAAGAGGACGTATCCGGTATGGAAATCATCCAGGTGGTCATGATCATTGCCATGGGCATCCTGGCCGTGGTGGCCGTATATGCGGCCCTGGGCGACCTGCTTAAGAATCTGTGGGCACAGATATCCGGCAAAGGCAACCTGCCCGATATGGACAGCCTTACTCCTCCTTCCTGAGCCGGGCCGCGCCGACAGGCTCAGGGGGGCGCCCCCTGAGCCCGGCGCAGAGGCGGCGACGCCGGCAGCCCGCCGCATCAAAAGCAGGCGGGGCGAAAAACAAAACCGCATTCAAGACGTAAGGATACGCGAAAAAGGTAAAAAGTACTACGGGAAGGAGGTCCGCCATTGCAACCGCATTCGTCCGCCCGTCCGCAAGCCACAAAGAAAAAAACCTTCGGCCATGACGACGGTATTGCCGTTGTCGAGGCGGCCTTCGTCTTCCCCCTCATGTTCCTGCTCTTATTTGCCCTGGTGCTGCTGGCCCTTTATCTCCCCCAGCGGGCGGCGCTGCAGCGGGCGGTGCAGTACGCGGCGAACACCGTTACCACAGAGCTGAGCGATACCTGGGTCTATTATTCCGCCAAGGAGGCGGAGTATCACCGGTATGGGGAATATATAACAGTCAAGGAGAGGAAGGGGCACTGGGAGAATAGTCTGTTTAATCAAGCCATCGCAGGCGAACATGTAGGAGACCGGATAGCGACGCTGTACTGGAGAGAGTGGCTGTCGTACGTCGACAGCAATGACTTGGGCGTCAAAGGCGATCCCTTTAGCTATCGGTATGAGTTGATCAACGAAGGCGTATTTAAAAAAGTAATACTTTCGGCAAAGCGGGATTTTTACGTGCCGGTGGACTTATCCTTTATCGGTTTCCCCAATCCCTTTCCCCTCGTCGTCTCCGCTACGGTGGACGCGGTCAACGGAGACGAGTTCATCCGCCAGATCGATTTTTGGATGGTCACGATGGGCTGGCTGCAAAGCCAATACCCCGACGCGGATATCTTAGGCGATATCCTGGACGGCAGCGGCATTTTTGACGATATCAACGACTTCGTCAATGACGCCCTCGACGACGCCGAAGAATTCGTAGCCGGCGCGACCGACGCCATCGACAGCCTGACCGACGCCGTCGACAGTCTCACAGACGCCATCGACGACATTACAGGCCTGGTCAACGACGTCAAGAACGCCATCGACGACGCGATCAATGACATAACAAACGCGATAGACGATATCATCAGCGACGTGACAGACGCTATAGATGAAATCATCAACAACGTATCCGGCGCCATCGACGATATCATCAACGACGTGACAAGCGCCGTCGACGATATCATCAACGACGTAACAAGCGCCGTTGACGACGCCATGAGCGCCCTGGACGACGCGAAAGACGCCATCGACAGCGCGAAGGACGCGATCGACGAAGCAAAGAACGCCCTGGACGACGCCAGGTACGCCCTGGACGACGCCCTTAACGCCCTCAACGACGCCCTCAACGCCCTGAAGGACGCCCCGGACGGCGAAAAGGACGCCCTGAAGGACGCCGTAAGCGACGCGATAAACGACGTAAAGGACGCCATGCACGACGTAAAGGACGCCCTGGACGACGCAAAAGACGCCGTCAGCGGCGGTTAGGACAGCCCCGGACGGCGTATAAGACACGAGAGCCGCCTGCGCCGGTTGCGGCATAGTCGATGGGCAATCATCATAGATTGAGGAGAGAAAGAGTGAACATTTTCCAACGCAAACCGACAGGGCTTGGGCACGAATCTCACGGGGCGGTGACCGTCGTCGTCACCCTGCTGCTGATTCCCATGCTGCTGCTCGCCGGCACGGCGGTGGACATGACCCTCATTCATTACGCGAGGAGCGCGGCCCAGAGCGCCAACCAGCTCGCAGCCAACGCCGCGCTCGCCCGCTACGACGCCTTGCTGAAGGATCTCTACGGCTTATTCGGCCTCGCCGAAGACGAACCGGAGCTGGCCCAAATGGTCACTGATTATATTGGAGCGGTCTTCAGTGGAAGTGACGGCTTCAGCCCATTAGGAAGATCAGACTTCAATAACGGTTTTGCATTCGTCGAGGGATACGATCTGAGAAGCAGGGATATACTCCGCCGGCAGATCGAAGACTATATGAAATACGCCGGGTCGACGGTGCTGGTCAACCGGCTCCTGGGCTCCATCCAAGCCCAGGGCGGCTCCATCAAAGCAAGCAGCGCCGCCCTGGATCAGCAGCAGAAGGTCTGCGACGAGCTGAGCGAGCTGTTTGATCTGTACAGCGATTTTTACTATGCCGTACTGGTCGCGGACCGCTGCCGGGACGGTTTCGATACCATGCCCCAGCTCCCCGGCAAATATCTGTATATGCTCATCCCGGGCACGGACGCGGCGGGCGCCCTGGGCAGGGTCAACGACGCGCTGGACGGGATCAAAACGGCTTTCGGCGAGCTCCTGGAGATATACGGGCAGTGGTATGCGGCGCCTCCCGACGAGAAAGAAGCGATCGAGGGGCTGTATCAGGATAAGCTGCAGCAAATCGCGGATCAGGCCGGCGGAAGCGCCGGGCTGCCGAGGCTCGCCGCGGACGCGAAAGACGCGGCGGGGGCTTTCCGCGTACATTTCCAACGGGTCGTCAGCCTTGCGGACGCCATCGTCGCCAAACAGGCGCAAGCCCGGACGGAGGTGGACAGGCTCGATCTGAGGCTTGCCGATCCCAATTGCGAACCGGCGATCGTCGACGTGCTGGGCGGGCATTCCGACGAATACAGGGAAATGACGGAGATGTTCCCCGGCATAGAAGGGATGGCAAGGACCTATCAGGAAGCGGGGTACGCTTATCTGGACAGCGTACGGGCAATGCTGGAAGAGCTGACAGGCGACGGGATAAGGTACAGGGACAAACATGACCCGGGCAAAGCGAGCCTTACCGCCGGAGAGCTGTCCGCCCTGCCCGCCAACGCCGGCTTCGGCCTGTCGTCGGGGACGGATCCCGCCAGCAGCCAGGCAGCGTACTACGCCGGCTTCGGCGACCTCTCCTACGATATGCCGGACGGGTTCCGCCCTTTCGTCCACTCTTCTTTCGGCGCCGGGCACGCCGCCGTCGCGGCGCAATTGCTGAGCATGGCCGAGACTTCCGGCTACGTAAACGTAGTGAGTATCGACGGGCTCACGGACACATCCGGCTCAAAGGATGCGAACGAAAGGCAGAAGAACATCATCAACCAGATCGTGGATCTGGCGCGCAAATGCAAGGACGGGCTGATCAACGTCCCGGCGGGCGCATATAGCGTCAGCGATCCGCAGAAATCGGACCCGGCCTACTCGCACCACTACGCCGAGGGCTGGTCCGTGGATACCGGTATGTTTATCGACCTGATCACCGATCCCAGCGACGCTTACCGCAAACTGAAGGACAAAGCACTAATCACCGCCTACGATATCAGTATGTTTTCTCATTATACTACTTCAAAGCCTTATATACTGGACGGAGAGCCGACGAATTTCGGCTTCGCCTCAGCGCAGGGCATACCCATAGGCCAGAAAGTCAACTATTTTTATCAGTCCGAATGGGAGTACCTCCTTGTCGGGCGCCAGGACGCCAGGCAGAACCTGGGCGCGGTCACCAACGTCATTTACGATATCCGCTTGATCTGCAACTTCATCGGCGTATTTATCAACCCGGGCACGGCGGAGTTTGTGACCGCCCAGATCGCGGTCCCCATCCAGACCGCCTTGTCCGGCATACCCTTCGTCGGCCCCGTATTGGGGATTATCGCCTTTTTTCTCGTCCACGCGGCCTTTGCCGCGGTCGAGAGCGCCGTCGACCTGGTCATCCTGCGCGACGGATGTAAAGTGCCCGTGCTTAAGCTAAAGGCGGAGCAGTGGATATGCCGGCCGGAAGGGATAGCCAATTTTCTGGCGACGTACACCAAACCTGGCGGACACAGCCTGAGCGAGCATAATAAGGAAGGCGGCTTATCCTATGAGCAGTATCTTCTGGGCTTTTTCCTGATCACGGGCGACGTCGACAAGCTGGTCAGCCGCACGGGCAACCTCATCGAATACAACGTCGTTCACTATGATAAAAATATATACGCGAAAGCGAACGGCCATTATCCGGGCTATAAGCCCAAATCAAGCAATCCGCAGACGGAGACCGAGCGGCTGATGAGCGAGGCCCTCAAAGAAGCCGGCAGCTTCCGGCTGCGCAACAGGCATACGGATTTTAATTTAGTCACCGAAGCGCGGATGAAGTTCCTGTTCCTGCCGACGCCCATGCTGCAGGGCTGGAGCGGATTCACCAACGAATGGGGCGGCGGGTTCCCCGTCAGGGACGTCCTTGCGGGGGGGTATTGATATGCGCGGAGACGAACGGGGGGCCATCCTGATCGAATTCGTGGGCGCCTACCTGATTTTTTTCCTGCTCATCTTTTCCGTCCTTGCCCTGGTCAACGTCATTTCGGTGATGGCCCGCGTCCAAAACGCGGCGGCGCAGGCGGCGAATACGCTGTCCATGTACAGCTACGTCCTCCGGAGCAGCGGGCTGGACGAAAGGGTGGCGGCCTACCCGGCGACGGGAATCGCGAAACCTGTGCCGGACGGCGCGGAAGCCTACGTCGACAAGATCCGTGAGGGCCTCGGCGCGCTGAACGGCCTCTCCATGTCGTCCTCGATCACGTCAGGCTCTTTTCACTGGGAAGCCGTGACGGTCGATTTTTATACGGACGGCGGCGACTGGGGCAGGCCCGGCGCTGTCTTTCAGATGGTCGCGGATCTCGGCCTTGGGGAGATGAAGAACGCCGGTTTCTATAAATTCGGCACCGGGGCGCAGCGGCTCCTGCTGCACTATCTGGCCAACGGCAGCGCTACCGGTGAAGAATACTTAGACGGCTTCCGGGTCAGGATCCCGGAGGTCAGAGGTTTTATGTCCCCCTTTGACAATATGCTTAATGCCAGCGCCCTGATCGGCCTGGACGGAGAATTAAGGCTGACCGTCTCCTATGATATGGACTATACGTTCTTCGGGCTGCCCCTCCCGATCAAAAGGCTCGATCTCTTTCATACCGTGATGACCGAACCGTGGCTCGGCGGCAGCGGCGAAGGATACTGGGAGCGGGAGGGTCTGCGATGAAGGACGGCGAAGCGATGCGCAACGGGGATGCGATGCGCGACGGGGAAGCGATGCGCGAGGGGGAAGCGATGCGCGCCGGCAGGGTTGCGGACGGCGATGATATAGCGATGACGGACGGCTTTGCGGGCACGGCAGACGGCGGCAACGCCGCCGCTGCGGCTGGCAATGACGACGCGGGGGCTGTGACAGACGGATCGAGGTTGAATGTCGCAGTGACAGACAACCTCGGCGCAGGCGACGCTGCAGATGCGGGCGCATTGGCAAACGACGCAGATACGGCAGGCGTCGGCAACGACGAGGCGGCGACAGAAGCCGTCGCTGCGGAAGCGTCGGACGGCGCGACGCCGCAGAGGGCGCTGCTGCCGTATATCGGCGTCCCCCTGATCGTCGCCGCCTATCTGGCCCTGAAGCTGCCGGGGCAGACGCCGTCGCCTGATTGGGTCGGCCTCGCCCGGGCTGTCGTCCTCATCTCATTCGGCTACGTCGCCGCCTATGGCGACTGGAAGACGCGCAAAGTGCCGAATCTTCTGGTCCTGGCAATGCTCGGCGTCTGGGGCGCCATAGCCGTACTGTACATCCTCCTGGACTTCGGGGGGGCAATGGGCTTCCTGGCTGCTTCCCTTATCGGCGGAGCGGTTGGAGGCGGCTTCTTTCTGGTTGTCTACCTCGTCAGCCGCAAAGGTCTGGGCGGGGGCGACGTCAAGCTCATGGCGGCGATGGGGTTATTTCTGACCTTCCGCAACCTGTTGGGCATGCTGTTTTTCAGCTCCATGCTCACCGCCCTTGTATCGGCTGTATTATTGCTGACCAAACGCGCCACCATGCGGACGGCGATCCCCTTCGTCCCATTCCTGTACGCGGGGACGCTCGTCACGATATTTCTATCCGGATAACGCCGGTCACGCGGCAGGCGGAACAAACATCCTGATTTGTGGGGGAGAAACCTATGTTTAAAAGAACCGGCTTGCTTCTATGCTGCGTCTTGCTGCTCCTGGTATCCTGGGCGGCCGTCCTGGGGATGAAAACGCCCCTGGAAAAGCAGACGGCGCTGATTGCCCTGGCCGAAGCCCAGATGAAAAAAGGCACTTACGCCAACGCGCAGCCTTATCTGGAGCAAGCGGTCTCCTACAATACGAAGAATACGCGAAGCGCCCTGGAGATGCTGAAGGACGTCTATCTCGCCCTTGACGACATACGCGAGTATGAAAGCGTTATGGGTATCCTGGCTTCACGGGACGACTGTACCGCCGAAGTCTTCGGAGAGTATGCCAGGTATCAGGTAAACCGGGGCAGCCTGGCCGAGAGCCTGGCCGTCCTTCGCCGAGGCATAGAAAAGACCGGCGACGGGGCGCTGACGGATTTATATGAGGAACTGCGTTACGCATTCTCATACGGCAGTAATATCTATGACGACGTCACGGAATTTCAGTACGGCATGATCCAGGTGCGGTCGGGGGATTACTGGGGACTCGCCGACAGCAACAGTAAGATTGTCATTCCCTGCGCATACGACGCCGTCAGTACGCTGGACGCGGCGAATAACGGCTGCGCGGTAGCGCTGAAGGACGGAAAGGTCGTCACCCTGAACCGGCGCGCCCAGATCATCGCCAACGGCGATATGACGGTTTCGGAGATCGGGAACTTATCCCAGAATATGATCCCGCTGCGGATCCCCGGCGGCAAATGGATCCTCGCCAACAGCGCCCTGCTATCCAACAACGCGGAGTATGACGATTTGGGCATGGTGTTTGACTCCGCCGTGGCGATGAAAAAATCGGATAAGTGGGGCGTGGTTTCGGTGGACGGCAAAACCATCGTACCCTTCGAATACGACGAAATCATCATGGACGAGCTGGGGCGCTGTTGTGCCCAGAACGCGGTGTTTGCCCGGAAAGGCGACGCGGTCAGCTTGTTTATCAACGGCAAATTACAGCCCGGATCTTTCGAGGACGCCCGGCCATTTCCCAACAACGGTTGGGCGGCTGTCAAAACCGGAGGGAAATGGGGCTTTATCGATTTATCCGGCGCGGTCCGGATAGAGCCCCAGTATGACGACGCCCTGTCTTTTAGCGGACGGCTGGCGCCGGTCAAGTTGGGCAAGTTATGGGGCTATGCGGCGCCAAGCGGAAAGGTTGTGATCGAGCCGCAGTTTTTACTGGCGAAGACCTTTAATGACCGGTACGCGCCGGTGCTGACGGAGGATGGTTATCGTTTTTTGACGCTTGTGGAGCCGTAGCAGTTTAAAGAAAGGGGCAGGAAGATCATGTA
>Ga0082212_10010256_pt1 | contig 12012 bp, 11 predicted proteins | sample TergutNt197P3_FD_71548 | JGI IMG/M metagenome (GOLD analysis project Ga0082212, IMG submission 71548) | Neocapritermes taracua P3 segment gut microbial communities from Petit-Saut dam, French Guiana - Nt197 P3 | ecosystem: Host-associated > Arthropoda: Insects > Digestive system > Gut ... | reverse complement strand
GCCCGACCCCGATCCGCAGCGGCAGCGTTGTGGAAGGTGTGAGCCTGGCTGCCTCCGGTGTGGACAGCGGCTTTGCGGGCAGCGGCAGCGGCCCTGTGGACGTCACGCCGCCCGTCGAACCGCCGCCGCCTTCTCCACCGCCGCCCCCTCCGCCACCGCCGCCGCCACCACCGCCGCCACCGCCGCCGCCGCCCGATCCCGATCCGGTCAGCTTCGACCCCACAGACTATATCGCGCGCGGCGTCATGCACCATGTCGAAAGCGGCTCCTCCCCGGCTCTGAGCATGGCTCTGCTGTCCGTGGATTATAAAGCGGGCGTTGCCGCGATCGCCACCGGATCGCTGCCGGCCAAGGTGGACTTCACGTTCTACAACGCCGACGGCGAAGAAATCGACAATCCCTTCGGCTCTGTTGGATATAAAAACGGGATTATCACCTTTGCCGATCCCGAGGATACGGACAACAACTATCTCTGCGTGGTCACGGACGCGGCGGGCAAGCCGCTCTATTCCATGCAGCTTGTGGTGCTGCCGGACGGAGAGTTTACTTCCCCTGATGGTCAGGGCGCGATTGAGTCTGTGACCAAGCTGCCGCCGTCGACCTATGAGAAGGGGATGCTCTGGGGCGAATGGCATGAGGGACCTGGCGGCACAGAGTTCGCCTATGACGTGAAATCCAGCGATCATAACGACACCGTCACCATCGCCACCACCGGCAACGGCAGGGATGTCTACGGGATGTATGGGAGGTATGGCAACAACGCCACCGTTGAAACGGGCAAAGGCGACGACAACATCCGCATTGCCGCCACAGCCGGCAGCGACAGCGAAGGGCGAGCCTATGCCAGGGCCATGGCCTTTGACGCGGCCCTCATCGTCGGTGACGGCGACAACACGATCGAGCTTGAGGCCAGGACCACCGGCGATGTGAATCAGGCTGAGGCCGTTCCCATGTTCATCGCCTCCGTCACCACCGGCGAGGGCGACGACACGATCACCATCACGGCCATAGCCGATAGCGGACAAAACATTAACGCTACCGGCGTGGTCGCAGGCTCCATTGAGAAGACCGGCGATGGCTTTGCCGACATCAACATTAAGGCCGAGGCGGTCACGGACTTCAATACCGACGATGCCCTCTTCACAAACACCGCCTGTGCCGTAGGCATGCATGATATCAGCTCCATCACGCTGGCCGGCCAAGGCGCTGCCAAAATCACCATTGAAGCCGAGGCCACCACCGGCAGCAGCAGTGCCGTCTTCACCGGCAGCAGCGCTTCGGGCATGGAGTACGAATCCTTTATCGAGAAGCTCGGCGAGGGCGACGCCACAATCACGATTACGGCCACCGCCACCGTCACCGCCGAGCGCGGCGCCTGCGATGCCGCCGCCTTTGGCCTGAGCGACCACTCCGGCATCATCACCGGCGACGGCAACGACGAGATCAGCATCACCGCCAAAGCTGTCGACGGCTCCGAACAGGGCTGGGCCTGGGTCCAGGGCTTGGGAGGGGGATCTTCCATTACGAAGACCGGCGAGGGTAAAGCCGAAATCACGATTGAAGCCGACGCCACCGGCAGACAATACGCCCTTGCCCACGGCATGGGCCATGGCACGCCCATGCCCGACAGCACGACATGGCCCGACACTTCCAGCATCAGCACCGGCAAGGGCGACGACACGATCGTCATTAAGGCCACAGCCAGTGCTGTTGACGCCACGGTCGCCGAAGGAGCCTGGGCCTACGGCATGAGCCACGGAACCACCATTGAGAAGACCGGCACGGGAACGGCCGAGATCACCATTGAGGCCACCGCCACCGCCGCCTCCGCAGGCGCCGCCGCCTTCGCCTACGGCATGCAGCATGCCGCCATCACGAGGACCGACGACGGCGACACCCACATACGCATCATCGCCACCGCCACCGGCGATGACAGTACGGCCGTCGGCATGGATGAGTCCACCATCACTCTTTCCGCCGACGGCAAGCAGGAGATTGAGATCATCAACGCCAACATGCAGGCCAGCTATATCAGCCTCTATGGCGACGGCCTGCACAAGGTCTCCGTCGGCAAAGACGCTGCGGGGTACAGCATGGTAGACGGCTCCCGCATCACTACCTACGGCGGGGATGAACACGACGCCCGAAATGAGATCATCCTCGCCGGCGCGATGACAGCCGAAAGCCGAATTGACGCCGACGGCAACGATAACGTCATAGAGGTCGGCAAAAACGATGCCGGGAACAGCATGATAAACTCCAGCGTGAGTGTGTCCGGTGCTCGCGACGAAAACGGCGAATACATTGACGCTGCCACTGACATTATCCTCGAAGGAGCGATGACCGATAACGCTTTCCTCCAGACCTATGTCTACAACGGACACAGCAGCATCTCTGTCGGCAAAAACGATGCGGGCAACAGCATGGAAGAAGAGTCCAGGATGGTACTCTGGGGCGGCATCCAGGATGATAAAAAAGTCATCACCCTCGACGGCGCGATGGATTCGCAGTCCGGTATCTGGGTCATGTCCAGCAACGGCGTGGAGATCTCTCTCGGTGCAAACGAGGGATACAGCATGGCCGGCCAATCCACTATCTGGGCATCTGGGCGTCCGGGCGTGCAAAACGAGATCATCCTCGACGGCGCGATACGGGACAGTAAACTCCAGTCCGGCTATGGCGGCAGCAACGTCTCTGTCGGCAAAGACGCAACGGGGAACAGCATGGTCGGTGGCGTCATCCAACTGGATGCCAGACACGGAGACAGCATTGACGTCACTCTCGCAGGCGCGATGACGGCAGGCGCCGGACTCAGCGCCGACAGCAAGAGCAACAGCATCAGTATAGGACAAAACGATGCCGGGAACAGCATGGTAGACGCCAGCATACAAGCGTGGACCGAACAGTACGTCCTCAACGAAGCTCCTCTCCCTGGCGGCCGAACCGACATCATCCTCGACGGCGCGATGCAGCGATCTTCCATCGATAGCAATAGCTATGGCGGAGGCAAAAGCACCATCACCATCGGCGGGGATGTGCTGGACGAATCCACCATTGAGACCGGCGCCGGCAACGATACGGTGGACATCGGCGGCAATATCACGAACGGGCATATTGACCTGGGCGAGGGCGACGACTTCCTGATGATCAGGGGCACGCTCTCGGACGGCACATCCTCTCTGGAGGGCGGCGGCAACGAGGACATCAAGCAGGCGGCAGCTAACGACGTCACAGCCCATCTGGGCGATATTCTGGGCTTGACCGGCGAAAACCTGAACAGCCTCGGCGCCACCACCATCCACGGCTTTGAAACCTTGCTGGTCGACTTGACCTCCGGCCCAAGCCTTGACCTTGACACGCTGCTGGCAGGCTTTGACAAGGTGAGCGCCAAGCAGGGTCCTGAATACGACGCCGCCACTGGCAACAACCATCTGGTGTCCCTTGTGCTGACGAGCAGCGACATGGACAGCCTTGTGGAGCAGTACGGCGACGCGCTCGCAAGCGCTTCGCAGCACTACACCGGCGTGCACATTGATGGTCTGGAGGGAGGGTCCTATGACGGACTCTATGACCACTATGTGATCAACCATAATAGCGAGGAGATCCACCTGTATATTCTGAACAATGGCTTGGCGTAAAATTGTGGAACGGGCTTCCCTGGCGGGAAGCCCGTTCAGCCTCGGCCGTCCCTTCGTGAGTGAAGGGGCGGCCTTTCTTTCGCTCTCCCCGGCTGCACGCCGCCCATAGGCTTCAGGCTCCCGGACATTGCCCAAAGGCTGCATCAAGGGCATTGACTGTCGGCCACAGGTGAGGTAGTTTGATTTTGTTCCGGTAGGCGTACCCGGTTCGTGTAATCGAACCGAAACGGGCAGGCCGCCGCAGCAATCCCGGCCTGGAGCGTGTCTGATGATCAAACCCATGAACAAGTCAGCTTCGCGGGCACTGGATATCCTTGCCATGCTCGCCAAGGAAAACCGGCCTCTGATGCTGAAAGAAATAGGCGCTGCCCTGGAGCTGCCCAAAAGCAGCACCTTTGAAATCGTGTACACCATGCTGGCCCGGGGATTTCTGGAGCAGGACGAAAACAAGAAATTCAGCCTGGGTTTGAAAACCTTTGAGATCGGGAGCGCCTATCTCAAAGGCGTCGATGTCGTGCAGGCCGCGATACCGTATCTTGAGGCATTGGCCAAGCTGGTGAACGAGACGGTTTTTCTCGCGGTGAATAAAGATTCCCGAATTGTTTACCTGTACAAGGCGATTGGCAGCTCCAACATCGTCCATACCTGCGATCTGGGATCGCACAACTCCATGCACTGCACCGGCCTCGGCAAGGCGCTTCTCGCGGGTTATTCCGATGAGCGGGTCAGAAAAATCGCCGAGGATCAAACTCTGACGCGTTTGGCGCAAAGAACCTTGACGAGCCTTGACGATCTCTTCGAGGAACTCAGCAAGACAAGGGAGCGGGGATACGCTGTGGATGATCGCGAGAACCGCGACGATTCTTTTTGCGTGGCCGCGCCGCTGTTCTCCACCCACAAGGAGCCGATAGCGGCAATCAGCGTGGCGACATTTTTTTTCAAGATCGATGAACGGTATTATGATTTACTCTCACGGGAAGTTCCAAAAACCGCGATGGAAATTTCCCGGAAAATGGGATTCACGAACAAGCGGTTTTACGAATGATCAGTGCCGGCCTCGACGCACTTTTATGGAGCACAGCATGCGAATAGGCGTTATCGATTGCGGTTCTGCTTCCACGAAGCTGAGTATAGCCGACGGAGCATCGATCCTGGCCGCGAACAGTGTCGCGGTGGGCACCAACAGCACATTGGAAACCGGAAACAACCTGGCCTTGCGGCGGGCCATAAAAAAGCTGATCGAAGAAACCCTGCAGCGCATTGGCCTGACGATCAGGGATGTCCCGAGGTATATCGCAGCGGGTATGATTTCTTCGGAACTGGGCCTCAAACTGTTGCCTCACATGCAGGCTCCGGCTTCCCTCGACGATATAGCGCAGGGCATGGAAGTTCTCGACGGCAAGGAATACCTGGATCTGGACGTCGCGATCCATCTTGTCCGGGGCGTCATCAATGCCGTCCCGGCAAAGGATTATGCGCACCTTGAAACGATGGATCTGATGCGCGGCGAGGAGGTTCAGACCTTTGGAGCCATGGAGCTTCTGGGAACAAAACCTCCTGCCAACATCGTGGAACTCGGCTCGACCACCAAGTGGATTCATGTTGACGCCAGGGGCCGTTTGGCGGGAAGCATCACATCGCTCAGCGGGCAAGTCTACGCGGCGGTTGCGGGCCATACCCTGCTGGCCGGCAGCCTCAGGGACGACGGCCGGCCCCCTGAAAGCTTCTGGTCCGAGGAACTGCTTGAGGCCGCATATCGCAGCGTGTCGCATCAGGGTTTGCTGCGAAGCCTGTTTTTGATCCGTTCCGGCCAAGTGTACATGAAAAACACCCTGGCCGAACGAAGGTTCTATTTTTCCGCCGCGCTGTGCTGCGACGACATAAGGATATTCGCTTCCGGCGCGGCGGCCGGATTCGATGGCAGCGCACCGTTTGTCATTGTGGGCAATGCCGAACGCTGCCGGATGTACGAGTATCTTTTAAGGAACAAAACCGGAGTCAAGGGGAGCATTTTCATACTCGACCGCAAGGAGGACATGGAGAAACTGTCGGTTATCGGGTGTCGGATGATTATGTCCTGGCTTGACGCGAAATGACGCGCCAAGCGCCAACAAACAAGGAAGGTACGCCATGTTCAGAAAGTTCTCCTGCATTGTCGCCATGATCGCCGTGATCATGACGGGAGTGAGTTGGTCCGCCCATGGGGCGGAATATCCCGAACGGAATATTTCAGTCATTTGTCCCTTCGGCGCCGGCGGCGGCACCGACCTGGCGACGCGGGCCTTGGCCGAAAATGCGAAACAGCATCTCAATAACGTGGAAATCGTGGTCGAAAACAAGACCGGCGGCGCCGGGGCGATCGGGCTGGTGGCGGCTATGACCTCCAATCCCGATGGCTATACGCTCAACTCCATCTGTATGGAAATGCTCACCCTGTCCAAGCTGGGCCTGGCGCCGGCGGAATTGACGCCGGCCGCGTTCGTGCCGCTTGCCAACGTCAACATGGAGCCGGCGGCGATCACTGTCCGCAAGGACGCGCCCTGGAATACGCTCAAGGAGTTTATCGAGGACGCGAAGAAGAGGCCGGGAGCCATTTCGCTGGCGAACGCCGGCACGGGCGGCATCTGGCATCTGGCCGCCATCGGCCTTGAACTCAGATCCGGCGCTTCCTTTAAGCACATTCCTTATGAAAAGGGTGCGGTCGAGGCGCTGCCTGCCGTTTTGGGCGGGCATGTGGACGCGGTCGGGGTAAGCGCTTCCGAAGTTTCAGCCAACGTCGCTTCCGGTGAACTGAGAATCTTGGGCGTGGCTTCCGAAAAACGCCTTGAGGCTTTTCCGAATGTGCCCACCTACGCCGAACAGGGTTACGATCTGAAGATCAGCGCCTTTCGCGGCATAGGCGTGCCCGCCGGTTCCAAGGACAAGCCCATTCCTGCGGCCATCGTCAAAAAGCTGCAGGATGCCTTCTACAAGTCGGCTGTTTCGGAAAATTGCAAGACGATGATCAAGAACGCCAAGCTCACCTATACGCCGATGAACGCCGAGGAAACATCAAAGATGATCGTTGACCAGGAAACATTGTTCGACCAGATCATCGCGGAATATATGAAGAAGAAGTGATCTTTGGTGATGCGCTCCGCCGCCGGCTTGCTTTCTTGCCGGCGGCGTGAAGAAGCACGGAAAACGTATGAAAAAAGGCACCATAGCCGTAGCCCTTCTTTTGCTCGGATTCGCCTGCCTGTACTATCAGCAGGCGGCGCTCATCCCTTTGCCCAAATTCATGCTCGATATCGGTCCCGCCGCCTTTCCGAAGATTCTGGCGGTTCTTCTGGGGGTATTGAGCCTGGCTCTGCTTGGCATCGGCCTCTTCGGCAGGGACAAAAGGCCGCTTGAACTGCCGAAATTGCGGGCGTGGCTGGTCATGGGCCTGGCCGTGGGATACATGTATATTCTTGATGCCGCCGGCTTCATGGCGGCCGGCATGATCATGCTTTTTCTCATGATGTGCCTCTTGCGGCCGGATTCCCGGCGAAGAACCTGGGCGACCATAGCCGCCATGTCTCTCGCGATTCCCGCTATCCTGTATTTTGTTTTCAACAGTCTGCTCAAGGTCGGCCTGCCGAGAGGCTGGCTGGAAACCTTGCTGTGAGAGGAAGAGAAAGATGGGCGGCGACATTCTTGCGGGATATTGGGCCATTGTAACGCCGCAATACATCCTGACCATAATGCTCGGCGTCACAGGGGGCATCGCCATCGGCGCCCTGCCGGGATTGACCGCCGCCATGGGCGTGGCCCTTCTTTTGCCGTTCACCTACGGCATGGATGAGGTGGGCGGCATACTCATGCTCATCTCCGTATTCGTGGGAGCCATATATGGCGGCTCGGTCACCGCCATTCTGATCCGCACGCCGGGAACGCCGGCCTCGGCCGCCACCATGCTCGACGGCGCGGTATTTGCCGATCGCGGCGAAGGCGGACGGGCCATCGGCATTTCCACCTTCGCCTCCTGCATCGGCGGAAGCGTGAGCGTCATAGTTTTGATGACGGTGGCGCCGCAGCTCGCCAGGGTCGCCCTGCAATTCGGCCCGGCGGAGTATTTCGCCCTGGCCGTCTTCGGACTCACCATCATTTCCTGCATATCCGGCGAAAGCCTGATCCGGGGGCTGGTCGTGGGAGTTCTCGGCCTGATCGTGGCCACGGTGGGTTTGGATCCGATGACCGGGAATGCCCGTTTCACCTATGAAAACGTCAATCTTCTCAACGGCATCCAGTTGATACCGGTGCTTATAGGCGTTTTTGCCATACCCAACGTGCTGGCCAGCGTGGAGCAGGCCGATGCCGCATTCCGGGTGTCCCAGAAGGTGACGAAAAGACTGCCCCCTTGGAGGGATCTCAAGAAATCGCTTCCAATTTCTTTCATGTCCGGCATTATTGGGACCACAATCGGCATCATCCCGGCCGCAGGGTGCGATGTGGGCGCGTTCGTGTCCTACGGCGCCGCCAAGCGCATTTCCAGGCATCCGGAAAAATTCGGTACAGGCATTGTCGAGGGAATTGCCGCGCCCGAAGCCGGCAACAACGCCGTAACCGGCGGGGCGATGATTCCCATGCTCACCCTCGGTGTTCCGGGCGACGCCACCACCTCCATCATGCTCGGCGCCCTCATGCTGAAGGGCTTGCAACCCGGCCCCCTGCTGTTCCGTGATCATGGAGAGTATGTGGGCAGCATCTTCTTCGGCATGTTTCTGGCCAATATCTTCATGCTGATCATCGGCCTGCTGTGCATCAATATTTTCACCCGAATCGTCTCGGTGCGCAGTTATGTGCTGGCGCCGACGATTCTTTTGCTGTGTATGCTTGGTTCATACGCCTTGAACCGAAATTTTTTCGATGTCATTGTCATGCTGATTGCGGGAATGATCGGCCACATTTTGGGCAAGATGAAATTCCCCCCGTCGCCGCTGGTTCTTTCATTGATCCTGGGGCCTATGGCGGAAAGCAATTTGCGGCGGCTGATGCTGGCTACAGACGGCAGCCTTGCGCCCTTGTTCACCCGCCCGATCGCGCTGCTCCTGCTTGTCATGGCCCTTCTCTCCGCGCTCGCCCCCCTGATCACCAAGTTTTTGTCCCAAAGACGCCCTGCCGTGGGCGAGGGGACATGAGCAAACCACTGTAACGAAGGAGTACGAACATGGCCCGGAAACGCAAGTACATCTACAAGATTGACGAAATTCCCTTCACGCCTCTGGTCGAGGACCAGGGAATCGTCGCGCAGTTATTTTTGAGCGATAACATGCAGATCAGCTTCCTGCAGAATCCTCCTGGGGCCGATTTTCCGGAGCATTCGCACGCGGCCGAACAGGTGCTCATCATGCTGGAGGGGAGCGAGGAGCATATCCTTGACGGTGAAATCATCCACATGGAGGCAGGCGATATCTGCTTCCATCCGAGCAACATGCCGCATGGCGGGAAAACCATAACCGGCTTCAAGGGCATTGACATATTCTTCCCCCAGCGCACCGAAAAGGGCGGTCACGTCGATCGCATGCGCCAATACGGAACAATGCCCGACGATCAGGGCAACTACCCAAAAAACACGGTGCAGACCCCGCTCGCGCCGTGGTTTATGGCCCTGCTGGACAGTCTGAAGAAAAAGTGACGCCCAGGCGCGCAAAAGGCTAAGCCCGCAATGTGCCAACACACAACAAGGTGAATCCAGGGAAATCTCCATGAAGTCTCAATCAGGTGCGATCATGCATGCGGCACACGAGGTTGCCGGACGGGTGGAATTTTTGCGTCAGGCCATGCTGGCCGCAAACAGGGAGCAGCTTGCCGGCATCCCCATGCCCGGCCTGACATACGGCCATTCCAACGGACGGCTGGAAACCGCCGAGGCATTTGTCGAAGCCATCGCCAGCGGCGCGGACACATTCCTCAAGCTGGAGTGCAGCCAGCAGACAATCCATGTTGAGGGCGACACGGCCGTTGTCCGGCACGTCATGGACGGTTCCTCGGCCAGGGGCGGCGACGCGCCTGCAGCGTTCCATGTGGGCGTCTTGCAGGTGTGGAAGAAAACCGACAACGAATGGAGGTTGCTTGCGAGGCAGGCGCATAAGATATAGGGCATTGTAATTTTGCAGCGCTGTGTTCGCCGCCCTGGATGCAATTTGGCCGAGTTTACTGCCTGTGTTCTCGTGCCAGCGACGTCACTGCGAGGCGCATACCCATAGCGCCGAGAATAGCCTGAAAGTTTCGCAACTCGGGATTTCCGGATGGCGACAAGGTACGGTAAAGGGTCTTGGGATTAAGTTTCGAGCTTTCCGCCACCTCTTTCATGCCGAAGGCGGAAGCCACGCGGCGCAGGGCGAGCATCAACTCTTCCTGGTCGCCGTCTTCAAGCACGGTGTTCAGATACTCGGCGGCATAGTCCGGGTTTTTTCTGAAGCTTTCGATCGTGGCTTCCTCGTGCGAAATATAAGGCTTGTTCATCACTGTGCCTCCCGGCCCTTCATTCGGCGCAGAAAATCGGCTTTATAGGCAACGGCTGTGCTGATAGCCGCATCTTGGGTACGCTTGTCGCCCCCGCAAAGCAGCACGACCAGCGTTTGTCCATGCTGAAAATAGTACACCCGGTATCCTGGGCCGACATCAACGCGCATTTCTGCAACGCCGTCACGACAAGCCTTATGGTCGCCAAAATTGCCCTGGGCCGCTCGATCAATCCGCCGCAGAACGGCAATTCGGGCGCGATTATCCCGCAGGCCATCAACCCATTCTTGGTACGGGTTGGAGCCGTTCTCGGTGGTGTAGTGAACTATCTCCATACAATGTATGGTAGCTTTTAAGCGAAAAAAGTCAAGGGTCAGATACGATAGTCTCTCATAGGCATTTTCGCGACAGTGCCGTGACGGCGCGCTCCTTGCACAAAAGTTTCATCACAAGCGCGAAATTTTCCGGACAGCGGCTCCCTTGACACGCCATACCGCGACAACTAGAATGCGGGGAGTTGACGAGTGTTCAGGGAGCGGAAGTTTGTGTTTTTGATGCTGTTCCGCTCCTGTTTCATTACAGTATGCGGCCATGCGCGGCCATGCATTGCGCATGCAGGGAGGTGCCTTATGGCCAATCAGGTGACTGACGCGAGCTTTGAGGCTCAAGTTCTGAAATCCGCCATGCCGGTTCTGGTTGATTTCTGGGCGCCCTGGTGCGGCCCCTGCCGAGCCATAGGTCCCATGGTCGAGGAACTGGCCGGGGAATATGCGGGCAAGCTTGAGATCGTCAAGATGAATGTGGATGAAAATCCGGCCACGCCGGGCAAGTACGGCATCCGGGCCATCCCCACGCTGATTCTGTTCAAGAACGGCGAAGTGCTTGAGCAGATCACCGGAGCCGTGTCCAAGAGCAATATTGTGGCGGTGCTCGAACAGAAGGCCCTGGCATGAATTTGTATGACTCCGTGGTTGTCGGCGCGGGGCCTGCCGGACTCGAAGCGGCTATCTACGCGGCGCGCCTGGGGCATGATGTGATTGTATTTGAAAAAAAATCCACCGCCGGCGGCCAGTTTGTTCTGGCCGCGGTGCCACCGTGCAAGGGGGAGATAAGTGATTTTATCAAGTGGCAATTGACACAGTTGGGAAAGCTGGGCGTGCCGATACAATACAATACAGAGATTGAAGCGGATTATTTTGAGAATCACGAGTATGATCAGATAATCGTCGCTACAGGTGCGGTACCGATCATCCCTCCGATACCCGGTGTGGATCTGCCTCATGTCGTAACGCCGGTTAACGTTCTTGCCGGAGTCGAAAATGTCGGAACCGATATTGTTGTCATCGGCGGCGGACAAATCGGCGCTGAAACCGCCGATCACCTCGGGGTACGAATCAGAAATGTCACGTTGGTCGAAATGCTGCCTGATATTGCTATCGAGGAGACTGTTACTGTACGCGTACACCTCTTGCGTTCGCTTGAAAACAGGAAAATCAAGATTATGACAAATACTATTGTACAGGAGATCAAGCCGGACTCTGTAATACTGAAAACCGGTGATAATATCACTGAGGTGCCGGCTGATACGGTTGTAATGGCAGTCGGCTCAAAGTCTGATAATAAGCTTTCGAACCAGTTGACAGAAAGAGGATTGCGAATACAGGTCATCGGCGACGCGCGAGAAGTCGGGCAGGTATTGGGAGCGACAGAACAAGCTTTTCAGGCAGCTCTATCGATCTGACTTATTTGGAAATCAGGCGCGCAAAGTATATGGGCTTTTGCGGTGGTGTGGATCGAGCCATACGCATGGTGGAAGCGGCGTTGGTAGGCCAGAAAGACGTCTGGTCGGTTGGGCCTGTAATACATAACGAAATAGTGATGGCCA
>Ga0082212_10010255_pt1 | contig 12015 bp, 11 predicted proteins | sample TergutNt197P3_FD_71548 | JGI IMG/M metagenome (GOLD analysis project Ga0082212, IMG submission 71548) | Neocapritermes taracua P3 segment gut microbial communities from Petit-Saut dam, French Guiana - Nt197 P3 | ecosystem: Host-associated > Arthropoda: Insects > Digestive system > Gut ... | reverse complement strand
TCGATGGCCCGGAGCAGGCGGCCTATCTCCTTGGGGTCAGTGATAGCGGCGTAGCTGGTCACTCGCAGGGGTTGCAGGGCTCCAGTAATACCCCGCGCCACATTCACAGGGACAAGTCCTTGGATGAAGGCATACTGTAGTACTTGCCCGGCAAGCTGCGTAAGTCTATGGGCTGTATGTACCCGGCCTTTGCTTTGCGCCGAACGTACAGCACCCAAAATATCCGCAGGGACAAGCCTCGCAACTGGCTTACCCCCAAGAACGGGAAAGAGTGTATTTTCAAGATAGCGCCGAAGCCTGAGCGCATGTTTTTTGTCCAAATCTGGCGCGTAGGTGTTGAACCAGTCCATAGCCACAATCTCAAAGGTGTTCTCCTTGTCGCGCTGTTCGGCAATGGCAGCGGCTTTGGCCTCTTTTCTCTCCACGCTGGGATCAATGCCCTTGGCAATGAGTTCTCTGGCCTCGTCACGGCGGTGGCGGGCTTCCTTCAGGCCAATGTCCGGATATATCCCCAAGGAAAGAAGTTTTTCCTTACCCCCAAGGCGGTACTTGAGCCGCCACCACTTACCCCCGGCAGGGGCAATAAGCAGAAATAAGCCGCCGCCATCGAAAAGTTTAACCTGTTTTGACTGTGCCTTTGCGTTTCTAATAGCGGTATCGGTCAGAGACATGGGGGTAATCCTTAGGGGTAATTTTTAGCTATTCCATCCCGAAAACAAAACTTACCCCGAAAATTACCCCCAAAATACACCTCTGTCAACGCACTTTCCTGTACGTGCCCGGAGCATAGGCAAAGTGAAAGTCCGCTCAGTTACTAACTTTGCGGACTTTCTTAGACCTTGGCGGTCATAAATCTGGTGGAGCTGGACAGAATTGAACTGACGGCCTCTTGAATGCCATGCAGTTGTCAAAGGCATGGAATTCGACAACAATATGAAGGTAAAAATAATAAAAATCAATACATTATAAACACAAATCGGTGTCGCAATCATCGTTTTTCTCTTCTGTGCATACCGTGCATGCGATGTATGATATCAAGCTGTTAGCGAATGGTAAATTTCCTTTTGGGTCATATTTGGGTCATGGGAGCACCTCTGTAGCCCGCATAAATCTTTCCTTTTAACAACAAGCATATTTTCGCTGACCTTCTTCGATCTGCTACTCGCGTTCTACAGCGACAGCAAGAAGCGCGGATCGATACTCAGCGCTTCGGCAAGTTTTTTTGCATTGGCCTTGCCAATGGGGCGCTTGCCGTTTTCCATCACGGAAATATGACAGCGCGGGATGCCACTGCGGTACAGCTGGCAGGCTATTAAAAACCTCTATTATTGACGCCGCCATTACGCTTCACTCCACGCAGCGTTTTAAAATTTCATTGGACCTCCGCTCAGTGGCACTTGTGCAGTCTGCTGTTGCTGTTGGGAAAGCCATCTTGGCAATTTGTGCTAAAGTACATACTGTCCCGACAATAGCATTTTTCCCAAAGCGGTTACGGAACAACTGGCGGCTATTCACAAGAGTATCGTGACTGCGAAAAAACAGGGTGGGCACACAGACCTGCGTTGCGGAGTTGAAAAACGGCAAGCGCCCCAGCAGTAGACACATGGCAAAAACCTGCGCAGGGTCTTCAATATTCCGTGCAAAGCGTTCCTGTGCGGCAACGCTGGGCCTTTAATCCTGATCGCGCAGGTGCATGTCCACATCCATGCTCCCATGTAGGACGCGGATCACATCAAGATAGTCGTCCAAGCATCGAAAAAAGATAACGTGCATACCGACTCTGTATTTCCAATACCCATCTCTGACGTCGGTTCGCTGCCCGATCTTGCTCCCAGAGGCCAAGCCCTCAATGGCCGTCATGACGACGCGATAGTACTCGTCAGCTTGTTCCAGCGACCATTGCCGGAACGTATAAAGCCAGATTGCTTCCAGGTCGGCCTCGGCCAGCGGCGACAGTCTGTGAATGCGGTTTTTATTGACCATGCTTGGCCCGCATGCGCGATAGAAAGGCTTCGCTGTCAAACGGAGCGGGAACGCCTGATGCTTCCCCGGCTATAAGCGCACCTTGAAGTGCTTTCATTTTGAGGTCATGCTCTTCCAGTAACCGCAAACCCGCCCGGACAACATCGCTGGTAGACCCGTAGCGACCAGTCTGCACTTGGGCATCAATAAAATTGGTGAAGTGTTCACCAAGGGAGACTGAGGTATTTTTCATTTGGGGTTCTCCTGCATTACCAATAAATACTATTTACTGGTAATGACATGGCGAGTCAATTCCCATCATCCATTTGACATAAAAGACATTTAAAACGACAATGATATGAGTAGGTTCGTAGAAGTAAGTAGCGTCCACCTGTCTGCCACTCGCTTGGTACCACAATGCAGAGACTATAATCGACTTGCGAACGCACATGGGAAGAACGTTCCGCCGGTCAGGAAATCAGACCGAGAACGCTGGAAGGATACAAAAACCATCTGAAGGGCCTACTCAACTTTGAGCGTACTGATACTGCCTCGGATGGTTCCTTGGTAGCGCTGGCCCGCTTGGGTTCCATGCGGATCGCCGCATTGACCCCGGAAATGGTGAAGAGCCTGCGGGCAGCTATGGCGGCCCGCATCTCGGCGGTAACGGCGAACCGTCGCCTGTTCATCCTCAAAGAAGTGTGCGCCCGCGCCCTGAAAGAAGGCGAAATTGCCAAAGACCCGTCCGCAGGCATCGGCTACCTTTCCGAAAAGCAACATCAGCGCACTGCCTTTTTGACGCCGGAAGCGTTGGCTGCGCTTTTGCACAAGGCGGCACTCAGCAAAACCGGCTATCTGGAAACATCCGTTCTGCTGGGAGCGGAACACGGCGCCAGCTTACAGGAAGTCACCTCGCTCACATGGAGCGACATTGATTTTGCCTTTGGCGGCAGCGGATGCATTACCTTTTTCCGTACTAAAAACAGCAGACGGCGGTCCATGCGGCTGATGCCCAGAACGCGGGAAGCCCTGTTGTGCTGGCGGGAGCGGCTGCAAACAGGTCTTGCAAAGCGGGGCATCCCCTGGAACGTTTCGCTTCCGGTTCTCTGCACCTGGAAAGGGGAGCCGGTTACAAGCATCAAGCACGCCTGGGAACGGGTACGCGCAGAGGCGGGCCTTGGCGACTTCCACTTCCATGACCTTCGGCACACCTTCTGTTCCAGCATTCTCATGGCCGGCGGCGACCTGAAAATGGCCTGCGACATGATCGGCCATGCCGACATCAAAATGACCAGCCGCTACGCCCATCTGACCCAGCTTGCCCAAACGAACATGCAGGCACGGCTTGCCAGCTACTATGCCGATACATCCAGCCGGACGCCGTGACCCTTACTTTGGGTCATATTTGGGTCATGGAGCAAAAATCCACTGGAAGGCATCAAAAAAGGATTCCGTATCGCTACGGAATCCTTAAGTAAATCTGGTGGAGCTGGACAGAATTGAACTGACGGCCTCTTGAATGCCATTCAAGCGCTCTCCCAACTGAGCTACAGCCCCGGTAGAGGGGGAGACTGCCCAAAATCCGGCGTGTTGTCAAGGATGCTCCCGGAAAAATCGGGATGACGCGGCAGGCGCCGGTCCCCGGCAACGGCACGGCTGATGTTGCGCCCTGGACAAGCCGCATGCTACCCTGCCTCCAACAACCCGGCAACCCGTTGTGTTCGGTGGAGGTGAAATGTCTACGCTGCTCCTGGCGCTTTCCGGACTTGCAATGCTCATGGCCGCCGTCAGCATCTTTCAGCCGCGTTACAGCCTGTTCTTTGCCGCTTCCGCGCACCACGGACTCGGCGCCCGCTTCTGGCTTTTACTCGCCCTGGTTTTTTGGGGATCGTACCGGCTCTTCTATGAGGCTGACATACACGCGCTTGAGTTGGCCGCCATCTTCGCCATGGCAGTGCTTGCGTCCAGGTTTTGCCGGCGCTCGCTGCTCCTGCCCGCGTTGCGCAAAGAAAAAACCCTCTACGCCTACGGCGTGATCGGGATCGCGTTCGGCTTCGCCCTGCGCCCTTTTTTACAAGGCAACATGGATCATATCGTACACGAGTACAAGTGGAAACTGATTGTCATTCTTATCCCGGCATTATGCCTTGCCCTGCTCTACGACGTCTTGAACAGGAAGTTTGCCGGCTTCCTCGGCCGCCTGCTCGGCCCGGCGCTCTATGACGCATGCAAGAGCAAGATTTCCGCATCCCTCGGCCAGTTGCTCGGCGCGCTCGGCAATTCCGTGCTCATCCTTGCAGGGATGCTCGCCTCCATCATCCTCTCTTCCGCGCTTTTTGACCGCCAATTCGCGCCCTACCAATTACTGCCGCCGCTGCTTGTGCTGTATTGCTGCCTGATGATGAGCGACATCATCGCGCGGATCATCGGGGGAGAACTGAACGAATAAGCTCACCCCCTGCGGAATGCCATCCGCCATACGGCCCACACGAAACAAGCCGCGATGATGATGCCGGCAAAGGGCGTGCTCACGCCGAACATCTCGTCCGGAAAAACGAAGCAGGCCACAAGCAGGACGAAGGCGCACACGGTTCCGAGCACACCGGGGGCGCGCGCAAAGCGCTTCGGATTTGTATGTTGCATGGGGAACGCCTTTGCATACTCCATGGGAGCAAACGGAGGAAAAGTCAACCGCGTTGCCGGGTATTGACGGGATCTTTGTGCGTGCCGTGTGTCCCCATGCGGACATGCCCCGCCTGCGGGGCTTGCCGTGCGCGGGACAAAAATTGATTGCCGTTTTTCTCCGGCGCACGTACAAGGGACACACCCGCCAAAACCGGGCTGATGTGCAAAATGCCTTTGATACCAACGCCATAACGCAAGAGGAACTTGTGGACGACGTACAGGATATCACGTCACGGGGCAGGAACAAAATCGCCCAGCGTTTCCGCAACAGCAACATCGCCATTTTCGCGCTCGCCTCCGCGGCCATGGCCATGGCCATAGTCTGGGCAATCGAGGACATGACAGGCCAGATATCTGCGGACTATGCACGACTCCATGCCATCAACACCGAAAAAAACCTCAGCATCTACACCCACAGTGATATCGGCTTCATTGCCAACGCGGCCCGCTCCAGCGTGATACGCGACTGGTTCGCCGACGAACAGGACCCGCGAAAAAGAAAAGACGCCCATGCCCTGATGATGGGCGTTGTCTCCTCGTTGCATGGCAGCAGCCTGTATATCGGCATCCAGAAAACGCTTGCCGAGTACTCCATCGAGGCGAAATGCGCGCTCAGCGACATGCAGCCCCATGCGCGCCTTGATCCGTCCAATCCCGAAGACGCCTGGTATTTCGATCTCATGGCCTCCGACAGAGACTATGTTCTCAACGTGGACACCGACAAGAAGCTGCACAAAAAGCGCGTATGGCTCAACCACAAGGTCGTTGCTCCCGACGGCGAACTGCTCGGCGCATTTACCGCAGGTGTGCCGCTCGCGTGGGCGGCCGAAAAAATATTCTCCGGCTACCAGGACGCGTCAGTACGCACCGTGATCATGGACGGAAAAGGCGTCGTCACGCTGGACAGCTCCTTGCTCGACAAAGGGGATCTCCTCCTGGACGCGCCCGATATGCCCATCCAAAAAGTATCTTCCGATCCGGCCTTCCTTGCGGCCATGGAAAATCATCTTTCCGACTCGCATGACCGGCTGCAACCCGGCGCCTTGGAGGTTATTCAGCTCGCAACAAACAGACTCGGCTATGCGACCATAGCGCACATCGAATCCACGGACTGGGCGGTCGTTACCCTGTATGAGCCCTTCTCGCTCTTCGACCCCACAAAACTCCTGCCGTTCGGCGCGATCATGGCGGCCCTGCTCGCAGCCTTCGCCGTCGCCAGCAGTATCCTCAGCTACCGGCTGATCTTCAGGCCGCTCGGGCAGCTTATCCTCAACCTGTCACGCATCAAAAGCGCGGAAGAAAACATCTACGGGCTCGAACGCGACGACGAATTCGGGATCCTCTCCAACGTCATCCATCGCCTGTTGAATGAAGCGCATCACGATCCTCTCACCGGCCTGCACAACAGGCGTTCCATGGAAAAGGAAATGCACCGCGCCATGGGAATGCTGTCGCGTTCCGGCGGCATGCTCAGCGTCCTGATGATTGATGTGGACTGCTTCAAGGGCTACAATGACACCTACGGGCATGACGCCGGCGATCTGTGCCTCAAAGCGATTGCGTCGGTGCTCGCGTCAACCGCGAGCAGAACCGACGACGTTGTCGCCCGCTATGGCGGCGAAGAATTCGCCGTCATCCTGCCGAATACCGACAAAGACGGGGCATGCGCAATCGCGCAAAAAATGCTTGAAACCGTACGGGCGCTCAAGATGCCGCACAGCGCCAACGCTGCCGCAGACCATGTGACCTTTTCGCTCGGCGTGGCCACGGGCGCCGTGAATCGCACGCAAAACCAGCATGCCTATTTCAGGAAAGCGGATGAGGCGCTGTATACTTCCAAGCACACAGGACGCAACAAGTATACCTGGTTGCCCGCGCAAGCAGCGCCCTGAACGGTTTCACCGCAGTTCGCCCATAACCGTGTTCAACTCCTGCGCCATCCTTGACAGTTCCTGTACGGCGGCAGCGGCCTGAACCATTCCGTCCGCGGTTTCCGCCACAATCTTGCTGATTTCTTCAACGGCAATGTGGATCTCTTCGGAGGTGGCGCTCTGTTCCTCTGCGGCCGTTGCGATGGAGGCAACCACCGAGGAATTTGTCGAGGCCAGATGGACAATCTCCGCCAGGGCCTGGCCGGAGGTATTGGCGAGTTCCGTGGCCTCGGTGATCGCCCTGGTCGCCTCGCCCACCTCGCCGATGTTGGTGCGCGCTGATTGCTGGATGGCCGCGATGCTGGTCCCCACTTCATTGGTGGCTGACATGGTCTTTTCCGCCAGTTGCCGCACCTCGTCCGCCACAACGGCGAATCCACGGCCCGCCTCGCCGGCGCGGGCCGCTTCAATGGCCGCGTTCAGGGCCAGCAGGTTGGTCTGGTCCGCAATGTCGGAGATGACGCTCATCACCCCGCCGATGCTCTCCGCCTTGCTGCCCAACTCCTGCATATTCACATGGAGCGTGGCGCCCACCCTGTTCACCAGGTTGATGGAATGCACCACCTTGTCCACCAGGGCGGCGCCGTCATTGGCCTTGCTCCTGGTCGCCTCGGACTGCTCCGAAGCCTGGCCGGCATTTTTGGCCACCTCCAGCACGGTGGCGTTCATTTCCGTCATGGCCGTGGCCGTGCTTTCCACACGGGCGCGCTGGACTTCCGCCCCGCGCGAGACTTGCTCCACCTGGGCCGAAAGCTCCTCGGCGGCGGCGGCTACCCGGTTGGCGATGCCGGCCGCCTGGTTGGCCACATTGGCGATGGTGCACTGGGTCTGCTTGATGGCGGTGATGTCCGTGCAGACCTCCATAAATCCGCTTACGGCGCCGGCCCTGTTGAAGAGCGGGATGGCGGTGACGGAAAGTTCAAGCTTGCCGCTGTCCGGGGAGATGGCGACTTCGCCCCTGGCCGGTTTTTTGGCGCCAATGGCGCGGGTGGCCAGGCATTCGCCCGTGCCGCATATGCTCGCCTTGATGCACTCGTTGCAGGCCCGGCCCGTCCTGTCGCCGCCAAGAACGGTCATGAGGAGATTGTTCATATACATCATCTTGTGGTCGAGATCGGCCGTAAAGATGGCGAGCGGGAGCTCATCCAGGGTTTTGGTGTAGGCGTTGCTCACGGTGTTGATGGAATCGGCGAGTTCGCCGAAGGAACCCGGAAAGGCCCCGGCGTCACACCGGTGCCTGTAGTGTCCGACAAAGATGTTGTCCGCCATCGCGTGCGCCTCGGCAACGAGCTTGTTCAGTATGGCCGGAATGTCCCGGATGGCCGCCAGCGTGTCGCCGACTTCTCCCCGCTCGCGATTCTCCACCGGGGGATTGAAGTCGCCCCCGGCGATGGCGCCGGCAAAGCGGCTCATGGCGCGCAAAACCCGGATCAGTCCGTAAATGATGCAAAACGCCAACACGCAGCCGATGATCAGCCCGGCGGCAGCGGCGGCGAGCATGGAGTTCTGGGCCGACTGGTTAATCCGCATGGTGAGCTTGCCCTGATCGTCCTGTTGCCGTTGCACGTCGGCGCTGATCGCCTTGACGTTGTCCTGGAGCCGGCTATTCACGTCCAGAAGGATCTCGTTCTGCCGCAAGGCGTTCAGCACGGCCTCGCGCATGGACGCGGTGGCGGCGATCATAGCATCGTGGGCCTTCCTGGCCTTGGCGAACACCGCGCGTTCCTCGGTCGAAGTCAACAGGGCCGCCATCGCTGCCATCTCCGTGGTGACAGCCGCCATCGCCAGCACGACGGCATCCGCGTTTTCCAGCGTGCGGTGGAATACAAAGCTGGTGTTTGCCGCGCGGGCGGCCGCGAAACTGATCAGGGTCGTGCCGGCCACATGCAGGACGGCACTGTTGCCGTCAGCCGCGAACAGGTCGATCATGTGCCCCATGGTCGCGCCGAAAGCCTCAATCGCGGGCTGCTGCTCCTTCGCGTACAGATCCATCACGCCAAGCAGGGCTTTTTCCAGGGCGTTGATGGAGGCGAGCTGCTCCTCGGATCGCGTGTGCACTTCGTCAAGGATGTTCATGGTTTCCTTGCGTTTCACAAAAGCTTTGGCTTCCTTGGCGAGCGCCTGGTTGCCCTTGATAAAGCCGCGGGCCTCGTCCATGAAGCGCGGGTCGGAAGAGATGCGGAAGAGTTGCACGGCTGCGGTGCACGCGTTCTGCTGGAGGAGCAGATCGGCATAATGCACGTTAAGCCGCGCCACGCGGTGGTATTCCGTAAAGGCGTCGGTCGCGTTGTTGACGCTGACATACCCGATGCCGGCGACAAGTCCCACCAGCAGGATCATGACGACAAAACCCATAATGATTTTCCATTTTGTAGACATAGCGTCTCCTTGTACTGCCTATCCGCCGGGCATGCATATATTTTTATGTGCATACAGAGTAGTCCCATGGAAAAAAAACGTATGTTGCAAGGGCAACATGTTTGTAAAAAAAAATCCCTGACTGTATGAGTATGGTTCCAAGAGCCGGCATTATAGAAAAACACGTACACGGCTATAGACAATCAAGTACAAAGTTGCGGGTAAACAGATGCATCCAAAAGACTATACAGGCGAACCGGGCCTGGCTTTCAGAGCTATCAAGGATATGAACTCCTCCTGGCGTTCAATCTTGCCCCTGGCAAGGCAAAGCAAACGCGCAAAGGGAGAACAGGTGCGGCAGGGGAAGGAACTGTTGTTTCTGGATCGCGGCAGGGTGCGCCTGACGTATCAAAACCGGGACGGCGCGGAAAAAATTCTCTGGCATATCCGCGAGGGCTGCCTTTTCGGCGAAGTCCCCTTTTTTGATCCCATACCGAACGAGGGGGTTTTTACCTGCATGACCGACTGCGTGATCTATGCGTTTTCCGCGCAGGTCGTCAGCCGGATCAGCACAGAGCGTCCGGATTTGCTGCTTGACCTGCTCCAGAGCATGTCGCGCAAACTGCGGATCATGTCCTACCATGCGTCATCACTGTATTTGGACACCGTGCTGGTGCGCATTTGCAAATTTCTTGCGCAGCGACTGGTGCCGGGCAGCGACCCCCCGATTGCGAAGTTCGGCGTTTCACGCCAGGAAATGGCCAGCCTGCTTGGAATACATAGAATCTCGCTGTACAGGGTGCTGCGCCAGCAGGAGGCGCGCGGACTGTTCGGCCCCAGCAGGGGGAACGCCCTGGCGATTCTCCGGCCGGACGAATTCTATGAACTGGCGGAAAAGTAAGCGCCATGCCCGGCATCCCCAAAAGGCACGGCTCCCCAAGCGCATGCACCAGTTGACAAAGACAGGTGGAAAGAGCACTTTACAGCACAGGTCTTCCGATCTGAATCGTCAAGCTGGTTGACGTGAAGCCGAAGCATTGCGGGGAGACAGTCATGCTCAACATGGAAGAAGGCGACAGACGCCTGTTTGACAGGCGATGGCAAGAAAGGCGGCTGCAGAACCTGCGCGTGGCGGAAGAAAGGCGGGATCGCGAAAGGCGGCAGCATGAACGCCGTGCCGAAGAAGACGGGCGCCCGCATGAAATGGCCTTAAGCGAAGAATTTGAACGCCTTCTGGGCGGGGAGCCGGCTTCCGGCGTCCTGCCGGATCACGAGGAAAAAAATCTGTGATGCCGGAACCCAGCCTTGCAACCCTCTTCGACGGCCTGAACAGCGTACTGAAAGTCGCCCTGCTCGGCGTGCTGGCAAGCGCCTGCCTTGTGCCCTGGAAACTGGGATTCGCCACGCGCGGCATGGCCCTGTGCATGTTCGGCGTGGTGTTCGCGTTCTGGTTTATAGGCGTCATCCTGCTGTAGCTGCTAGGCAAAACGGCCGGCCGAACTCACCAGCACCATATCCTCCGGCACATCGTCGTGCATGCCCCGGTCGCCGGTCTTGACCCCGGCGATGGCATCCACGACCTCCATGCCTTCGCTCACCTTGCCGAACACGCAATAGCCCCAGCCGTCCGCGTCCTTTCCCGTGTGGTTCAGAAAGCCGTTGTCCACGAGATTGATGAAGAACTGCGCGGAAGCGCTGTGCGGATCCGCGGTGCGGGCCATGGCGACCGTGCCGCGATCATTCAGCAGGCCGTTATCGGCCTCGTTCTCAACGGGCGCGCGCGTCGGCTTTTCATCCATGCGCGGGCCGTAGCCGCCGCCCTGGATCATGAAACCCTTGATCACGCGGTGGAAGATGGTGTTGTCGTAAAAGCCGTCGTCCACGTAGGCAAGGAAATTCTCAACCGTTTTCGGCGCCTTGTCGGGGAAAAGTTCGATCAGGATATCCCCGGAACTCGTCTCAAGCAGCACCAGGGGGTTGGAAGCGTCAGTCATTGCAATCTCCTTTGGCTTGCACATGCATATATCAAGAGCCTTGTCCGTGGCAAGGATACGCTGGACTTTCGCGTGATGAGGCGCTACACCCGCACCCATGCCCGGCCTGTCTTCCACAACCCTGCGCGCCCTGCAAAAAGACCTCGCCGCGTGGTTTGCCGCGCGCAAACGGCCCCTGCCCTGGCGCGCGCACTATGCGCCCTATGCCGTATGGGTTTCGGAAATCATGCTCCAGCAGACGCAGATGGATCGCGTCGTTGACTACTTCCAGCGCTGGATGGAGCGCTTCCCCGACATCCATGCCGTGGCCGAGGCAGACGAAGACGAAATCCTGCACGCCTGGGAAGGGCTCGGCTACTATAGCCGCGCCCGCAACCTGCAACGCGCCGCCAGGCACATCGTGGAACGCCACCAGGGCATTTTTCCCTCAAAACCCGAGGATATCCGCGCCCTGCCCGGCATCGGCCCGTACACCGGGGCCGCTGTCGCCAGCATTGCCTTCAACCGCCGCCTCGCCTGCGTGGACGCCAATGTCGAGCGCGTGCTGGCCCGCGTCTTCGATATCGGCAGCCCCATCAAGGCCAGGGCCGGGGCCGCCCGGGTCCGGCATCTGGCGCAGGCGCTGCTTCCGGAAAAGCCCAGGGAACACAACCAGGCCCTGATGGAACTCGGCGCGCTGGTCTGCCGCAAAAAACCGATCTGCGCCGAATGCCCGCTGGCCCGGTACTGCCGGAGCCTGCGTCTCGGCATCGTCCACGAGCGCCCGGCGCCCGGCGCAAAACGCCGGAGTGTTGCCATCTCCATCGTCTGCGGCGTCCTGCGCGGGGGCGACAGGGTCTTTGTCCAGCGCCGCCGTGACGGCGACGTCTGGGCCGGGCTCTGGGAGTTTCCCGGCGGCGTGATCGAAGAGAACGAAAGCCCGCAACAGGCCGTAGTGCGCGAATTCGCGGAGGAAACCGCCTTTGATGTGCGCATCGTGAGCGAGCTCGGCATCATCCGCCATGCCTACACCAAGTACCGCGTCACCCTGCACTGCTTTGAGCTTGTGCTTGATGCCACGGTACGCGAAACCACCCCCACGCCGC
>Ga0082212_10010254_pt1 | contig 12015 bp, 7 predicted proteins | sample TergutNt197P3_FD_71548 | JGI IMG/M metagenome (GOLD analysis project Ga0082212, IMG submission 71548) | Neocapritermes taracua P3 segment gut microbial communities from Petit-Saut dam, French Guiana - Nt197 P3 | ecosystem: Host-associated > Arthropoda: Insects > Digestive system > Gut ... | reverse complement strand
GTTTGACCTTCTTTGCCTTATCCTTGAACGGGTGAACTTTTTCCAGCGTCAACATGTGCCGCTTGTCAAGCCACGGGTTCGCCACGTAGCAGATGAGCGGGGCGAACATGTCCCAGTCTTTGGACATTCGCCCCCGTGCCATCCACACTAACTCTCTGATACTGAAAGGGGCGGGGTCGACTCCGGCGATTCCTGCCAATTCCCAGATAGAGCGTCGGAGACAGATTCCTGCATCCGCTTCTTGACTTCGGCTTGCATGATTGGAATCGCTTGCATTGCCGATTCGTCGATCTGCTGCATAATCTCGTGGCATCCGTGGAGCAGGTCATTTTCCGTAACGGGCAATGTCGCCACGGCTTGTTCCAACAGGCGGCGAAACAGTTTGCCGATGTTCGGCGAAAATACGAAAAACTATGGCATAAACAGGGCAAATCGTGAAACATGTTAACGGCGTGATTCTTTTGCAAAATCTTTACAAAAGTGTATTGACAAGTGATTCACGCCGTGGTACACTGCGGGGTGGCTGTTTGTAGGTGCGGACACACCATTGATCTTTTTATAGTCAGTTAGGAGGTTTCTATGGGTATGATTTGGAAAAAAATGTTAACCTGGGGGGGGGGCAGTTTAGAGAAACGTGCTTTCACTCTCGTCGAACTGCTTGTCGTTATCGCTATCATCGGTATGTTAATTGCCCTTCTTTTGCCCGCCGTGCAAGCCGCACGCGAAGCCGCAAGAAGGATGCAATGCCAAAACCACCTTAAGCAAATTGGGCTTGGCATTCACAATTTTCATGACACGCGAAATGGATTGACTCCAGCAACGCTTGGAGGGACAGATGGATTGGTGGACGGATATATGAGAGCATCTCTTCTCGCGTTGCTCTACCCTTATATTGAGCAACAGGCACTTTGGGACCACCTAGCGAGTTATGGTTTTGACAGGGTATTCGGTCAACAATGGTGGAATGTCGATATGCCAGCAGCGATACCTAATGGTAAACGGTCTTTTTCTTCCGTCAGCATTTACGTTTGTCCGAGCCGGCGACAAGCCGGTGCCATGTCAGATGACACTCCCGGTTTGACGACGAACGCAATCTGGGATGCCACAGGAAATCCGGGTCCGATTGCCGATTATGTTTATGTGCTCTCCTACTACCACGCCGCCACTAACCCCGCGATGTGGTCCACTGCCTACAATTGGATGCATGACCATCCCGATAGACAGGCAGGGCATTACGGACCTTTCCGCCTTGCCAATATCGAAGGCAATATCGGTGTTGCCGAGTCTTATAAGAGTTGGTCACCGCGGGATACATTCGCACGACTCGCAGATGGGACTTCCAACCAACTGATGCTCGGAGAAAAGCATATCAATGCACAAGATATGGGAAAATGTGCAAGCCATACAGAGCTTCAAAACACTACTGCAACACCGCATCCGTACACGGGGAAGTTCGCGATAGATTGCAGTTATATCGGAAACAACCATACCTCGTTGGGTTCCGTTGCCGCACTGACGCTTTCCCACGCAAGTAATGCTGCGCAAGGAAATATGACTTTGCAGCAGGCAGCGGCAGGCACCTACGGTACGGCATCTTATCCAATTATGCGTGCCTCAGATCCAACCTGGCCGTATCCTTACGGTGGAAATGGGTGGAATTATTCCTATTTCGGGAGTGCCCATACTGGCGTTTGTAATTTTGTGCTTGGAGATGGTGCAGTTCGATCACTTGCCGCTTCAACACCACCGCATATCCTCGGATGTTTGGGAACGGTTTCGGATGGAAATAGCGTTTCGGTTCCGTAAGGAAGATACGATGTGCAATCAGTTGACAACTCAAAGTTTGCCTCCCACCGAAGGAAACTTTGAGGTTTGGTTTGATGTTTTCAATAACAATAGACAGGAGAGATTATGAATTCAAGAGCATTGTTTTTTACGTTTCTGGCGGTGCTGACAGCACTTGCCGTCGGCTGTGGCGACAAAGTTTCGATGCACGGAAAAGTAACCTTTTCAGACGATCAGTCCCCGTTGACGGTCGGGCAGGTTTCGTTTCAATCTGACACGTTTCTTGCTCGTGGCTATCTGAAGCCGGACGGAACATATGTTTTGGGAACCGACAAGGAAAAAGATGGACTCCCCAAAGGGACGTATCGCGTTTCGGTTGATTACGCCATAGAGACCGATTCGGGTGACCCAAGTAACCCGATGGCTCCCAAGATCACGCGGTCGTTGATTGCTCCAATGGAGCCAAAAACAGTTACCGTCGATGGGAAAACGAAAGTGTTCAACATTGTTGTTGAACGTCCCCAAAATTGAGAATGATCATCCCATTGTTTTGGGATATGCAAAAGAGTATGATGAACATCAACGAGTTGGGTCAAGAGGAGATTCAAGGAATTTTCGCCCGACTTTGTGATAACTTTTGACTGAAAGGTAAAACTATGACAAAAACAACACGCCGTAATCTTCTGAAAGGGGCGGCACTTGTAGCAGCGGCTTCTCCGATAATTGCCTCCCATTTCGCAGTGGAAGGGCAAGCGGCTCAAAGTGGAGGAAATTCCGCTACCAAAGGCAATGTCCGCTTGGGTATCAACATGGAGTATGTTCGACCCGCCGACAAGTCCTTTGAATGGGGAGTGGCTTATGCGGCAAAAATCGGTTACGAGTACGTAGAGCCGATGGTTCATACAGGTCGGCAACTTCTCAGCGAAGGATATGAAAAGGCGTACTTTCACAGTGTTTCCATGTTGGATGATCCGTTGCGTATCAAAAATTGCTGTGAGAAAAACGGCATTAAAGTTTCTGCTCTTTCAGGGCATTCCTGTCTCTGTAGACCGGATGCCGCTGTCGATTATCTGAAACAGGCTATCCGTTTTGCAGCGGAAATTGGTGCGCCCATCGTCAACACTGATGATGGTTACAAACCGGATTGGACGACCAAAGAGGAAGACTTCGTACTTATGAAGTATTCGCTGCGGGAAGCTTGTCTCGTCGCCGAACCTCGCGGCATCATGATCGGTTTCGAACCGCATCAGTTGTACTCCACGAATCTCGACGATTTTGACCGGATCGTTGCACTCCCGGGTTCACCAGCAATGGGAGTCAATTTCGATACAGGAAATAGTTACTTGAGCGGTCAGAATCCCTACACCTGGATGGAACGAGTCAAGGACAAAATCATTCACGTTCACGCCAAGGACATACCAAAAAAGCAATCAGAAGAAGAGCGAGGTAAAGTTACAGGAACGGCTGTTGGCTGTGCCTGCGGCGATGGCATGATTGATTGGGCGCGAGTTGTCGAAATCCTAAAAAAGATTCCGCGAACCATCGTCATGAGCGTGGAATGCGGCACGGTAGAACAGGCGGAAAAGAGTTTCGAATATCTTGCGAAACTCGTTTCGTGAGACAGGGCTACAATACTCACTCGATTTCTCCGGGTTGACCTCGAATTCCGGACAGTAATCGGCGGTTGGGAAAGACATTTTGACCGCCGTTCAAATAATGACCACGGTAATTTTACAAAAATTGGGGCTTCATGATTGTTTTCAGGGTTTATTGGTTTTTCGGAGTAACTTTTTTTGTGTTGTCCTCGACTTGTTTTTGCCAACCTTCAATGGCGGCAGAGACGCAGAGGGGAGCAGAGGTGGGGGTACTGCCTTCCTCCTCGGCCCAGTCCATTGAGCAAATCGAGATGATGGTTGCGGAGGCGGTGAAAAAATGCGGAGGGCGAATCGTTCGGGATGTCAAAACAGGAAGGATCACCGAAGTTGATGGCGCAGCGAACCGTTCTTCCGTTGACGACGACTCCCTCGCGGTAATCGTCCGACTGAACGGTTTGAAGAAGCTTTCCATCTCTGGTGGGACGTTGTCCGAAGAGTCGCTCAAAAAACTTGAAACACTCGGTTCTCTGGAGGAATTGTATCTCGCCGATACGATCACGACAGACGGTGCCCTTGCTGACCTTTGCCAAAATCTGAAAAACCTCAAACGATTGACGTTGCGGCGACTGACAAAATTGAGCGATCAAGGTTTGAAGTCACTCCTCACATTGAAGGAACTTCGTAACCTTGCCTTACTGAATTTGTCGATCAGTGGTCTCGGTCTGGAGTCAGTAACTGCGCTTTCGACGTTACGAGCTCTCGACTTACGCGGTTGTAACCAACTCAACTCGGAGGATTACCGGCATTTGACAAAAATGACCGCCCTCACTGACTTGAAAATCGGTGGTGCGAGTGTCAACGCAGACGTACTCAGAACCGTTTCGATCCTGCCGAACTTATCCGGTTTGACAGTGGAAGACACGACCATCGCCGCAGATGTTTGGGAAGAACTGTTCGCCAGTCCGAGGTGGTCGGAAAACATGACCAGCCTCGCTTTTGCCAGAATGTATTCCATCAATGATAGGGTTCTCGAAAAACTTGCGAATTTCAAGAAACTGAAATCTCTTTCCTTGCGGGCAATCCCTGTGCGCGGTTCTTTCATGAGAAACTTTCCCCCTGATTCTGCACTGCTGGCGAATTTACAAACGCTCGGCATGACCAAGAATTATGCGATGCCGGAGGAAATCCTTCTATTGAAACAGTTCAAGAATCTGAAAAAACTTGATTTTTCCACAACGCCGATGACGCTTGAAAAAATCGAGGCACTCAGTACTCTTGACCAAATAGAAATCCTTATATTAACGGACTGTCAACTCACCGATGAAATGGTGGAAAAACTTATTCCGCTGAAAAATCTGTCGGTTTTGGAAATCGGTGACAACCCTTCCCTGACCGACAAAGCCCGTGAAACGCTCAGACAGTTTCCAAAACTGAGTATTTCATCATAATGTTTATCGAATCAATATCCATTTTGCAAGAAAGGTTATCATCAATGAAACGGCATCATTTTTGTATTGTGCTCGGTTTGTCCCTTCATGTCATTGCCATATCGGCGATGTCTGTGTCGAATCTGTTTTCTGCGGAAAACAGCGAAGGAAAAACGCAAAAAATTCTGTATTATTCCCGCTCGGTCAGTGCCCAACATGACCCGGTGATTATTCGAACCGATGGCGAATCCGTTTCCGATAGAGCCCTAAAAAAATGGGGAGCACAAAACAACATGGAATTTGTCTGCACGAAAGATGGAACCATATTCGATGGCGATCTCGATCAATTCGATGGTTTTGTTTTTTACTCTGCTGGCGATCTTGATGCGGAAGTCTCTCTTGATGGTGCCAAGCCGATGTCACGCGAAGGTAAAGCACGTTTTATCAAAGCTGTCCAAAACGGTAAAGGATTCGTCGGTTTTCATGCAACCAGCGACTCCTGGCGCGATGTCAATCATCCGCCGTTTGAAAACCAGGAAAAGATTGATCCATTTCTCGAAATGCTGGGCGGAGAATTTTTCCTTCACGGTGAGCCGCAAGAGGCAAAAATGCTCATTACCAAACCGGTTGACATTCCCTGGTTGAAAGATAAAGGGGATTTTTTCCCGCTTTTTGACGAATGGTACTGTTTGAAAAACTTCAACAAAGATATTCACGTCATTCTGATACAAGACACGACCACAATGCGCAATGAGTGTTACCAGCGTCCTCCTTATCCCGCTACCTGGGCACGTCTGCATGGCAAGGGGCGGGTCGCTTATACATCCATCGGACATTTCAATGAAATTTGGGAAAACGACAAATACGTACAGTTCTTCGGCGAATTGATTTCCTGGTCGGTCGGTCGGTTTGATATGGATCTGACTCCGAACTTGGATAAAGTAGCACCGGGTGCCTCTATATTGTTAAGCAAATAACTCAATCATCAATCATGAAAAAATTATTCGTACTGTTCCCCATCATTTGGGGGTGCCTGGTTTTTGCCGAGCGGTTTACCTGTGCTCAAGATATACCGGCGGGGATTCTTCGAACTTATGACGGTCGAGATTTCTATCATCATCGTTTTCGTGATGTTGAACAAAAACCTTACATTGATTTTCTGGCAACTCCCGGCGGAAACAATATTTTAAGGGATGCACCGCCTGATCATTTTCATCATCATGGACTCATGTTTGCCATCCGTGTCAACGGGGTCAATTTTTGGGAAGAACATCCTGATGGGTATCCTGGAAAAGAGCAATTGGTTGCGGAAAATTTTGTTCGTACTGAGATTAAATGTGGACAAAGCGGTACTGTTGTTGATGAATCGCTCAACCTGAACTGGGTTACGCCGCGTGGCACACTCCTCTTGGAAGAGCAGCGATTTATTCGTGCCCAAATGAAATCGGCATCCGAACCGACGCTTTTAACTTGGGTTTCCGTCTTTACACCACCAGAAAATCGTGAACAGTCAGAAATCAATTCCGAGATCATTCCGCCTGCTCATTCCGTCGAGTTGGAAGAAAAAATATTTTTGCATGGAAGTTCCTACAATGGTTTCGGACTCCGGTTTGATGAATCGATGGATTTTGGCGGCAGGTTTTTTTATAGCGAAGGGAGTCAGGAATTACCTCTTGACGGATATGAATTTCATAGAAACGTTCTTTGCAACTGGGTAGCCTACACTGCCAAACTCCATGACAAGCCAGTAACAGTCGCACTCTGTGACCTCGGTTGTGCCGTAACGTCAAGTGCGGCAGTGAAGCAAATGCAATGTTCCCCAAAACCGAGCATTTGCCTTTTGGAACAGCCGTTTTCCTTTTCGCCTCAGGAACCGGCGGTTCCGGCAATCAAAAAATTACCGATGGTCATTTATGCACTGAATGACCCTGTCGAACGACGAACAAATGCTTATCTTTCGGCGACCGCCAATATTTTCCGTGAGCAACTGGAGTTGGGCAAGGATCAAGCGGTCGTTTTCCGATATGGTCTTGCGATCTGGGAAGGAGAGCGGACACCGAAAGAAATTGAGGAAATGCTTCTGAAATGGAAGTCTTTCCACAACACAGATAAGATATTGTTTTTTCATCAAAATTCTTCGGCTTTCCGTTAGAATTTTTTTTTCCATTTACACCATTTTACACAGAAAGGTAAAGCTATGACAAAACTAACACGACGAGATATTCTGAAAGGAGCGGCTCTTGCAACAGTAGCCTCTCCGGTGATTGTTCCGTGTTCGGTCTTCGGACAGGAAAGAAAAGCGGCTCCGAGCGAACGGGTCACTGTCGCCCATATCGGGGTCGGTAATATGGGAAGTGGCGATTTAGGTGCCATTCTCGCCAGCAAAGAAGCCCAAACCGTCGCCGTTGCTGATCCTTATCAGGATCGCTGTGATGCCGCCGCAAGCGTTGCCAACGTGAAAGGGTATCAGGACTTTCGAAAAATGTTCGATGCGATCAAGCCCGATGCCGTTGTGATTGCCACACCTGATCATTGGCATGTTCCCGCCGCCATATACGCCGGGAAACTGGGTATTCACGCTTACGTACAAAAGCCGCTTGGACTTACGATTGAACAGGATTTGGCACTTTTAAAGTTGTTCAAAGAAAAGAAACTTACCTTCCAATACGGAACACAGCAGCGGAGTATGTCGCATTGTCACCGTGGCTGTGAATTGGTCCGTCGCGGAGCAATCGGCAAAGTCAAACACATTGAAGTGACTGCACCAGTTGACGGTTACGCTGTGTGGCCCATAGAGGAAGCTCCTGTCCCCCCGACGTTAGCATATGATATGTGGCTTGGTCCAGCTCCTATGGTGACCTATACCAAAGAGCGGTGTGTCAGTCCAGGACACTTTCACATCTACGACTATTCGATTGGTTACTTAGCCGATTGGGGGGCGCATCCGCTCGACATTATGGTTTGGGGGTCCGATGCTGACCTTTCCGGTCCGATCACCGTCGAAGGGAAGGGTTTGATCCCGACCGAAGGTCTTTACAACAACATCATAGAATGGGACATGAACATTATGCTCGGCGATACGCCTCTTTCATTCAAGCACGGTGGGGATATGACCAAATTTTATGGCGAAGATGGACGTTGGATCGATATTCGTCGCGGCGGTTTGACGGCAAGTGATCCGGCGATTCTCAATTCCTTCGATGAATCGGTTACGCCGATTTTGCAACCGAGTCGAAGCGGAATGCACGAAGAGGACTTCGTTTTGGCGATCAAAGGAGGAAAACGTGCTGTGACCTCGCTTGAAGAATCCGTTCGGAGTGACATCATCAGTCATTTGTGCGATATCGCGGTTCGAACCAATTCCAAGGTATCTTGGGATCCGAAAAAATTTGAATTCATCAGCGTTCCTGATGCAGGAAAGAAAATGGCTTCGCGTCCCATACGATCCCCTTGGACGTTGTAAATCACAACGAAGTCAAAGTGGACACCCAACGACGGTCCGCTAAAAAGTTTTCCCGACAGGTCGGTTGCAGACAGCTGGGCGGCAGTGTGCTTTCCCACGTGGCGGTGTTGCGGTGTTGTTGCACGGAGGTCGTTTTACTCCCGCCGACAATCGCACCAAATCCCCCATCACGGAAGTTGATTTTTATCCAGCGTGAACTTGCCCGCCAGCGAACTGTTGACAATGTCCGACGGATCAACGGCACCAATCGGCACGACCGCCTTGATGACAAACGAAACCTTGTTAGGCACCACCGATTTGTCCACATTCGCCAAAAGTCCCCCAAGAGATTCCGACGTAACTTTGTTGGCGGCACCATCGACAGTCGCATCGACAAAACCGAGGAAGACCTCCTGTTTCGCCGTGTTCAAGTAATAGACGGCAAACTGACTATACGCATCGACACGGCTTAAACCGCCATGCACGCCATCCTTTGTCCACGCCGCATCCTTCGGAATGTTACACGTTACAGTCATGTTGGTTGCGTTAAACTTCAATCCCGACGGTGCCGCCCACTTCGCCGTCGAAATCGCCTTACTGGCAAACGGAGTCAAGACATTGCCGCCACCGTCAGTCGCCTTCACCGCAAAAGTATATTTCGTCCCCGCTTGCAAGCCGTCAATCGTCGCACCGGTAACATCGCCCGCAACCTCAATACGCCGCACAAGTTTCGGTGACTCCGTCTTCGTCTTCGGACTCCATACCTCAATGATGTACCATTCGCTATCCGTGAGCGCAAACCCATCCCACAGAACCGCCTGCCACATCAGTTTAACGCTGTCGATAGTGGGCTTTCCGTCCGCCGCCAACTTTTTCGGAGCCTTAACCGGGGCTTTTTCCGTCTTCTGCGTTACCGTGACCGGCTTCTTTGTCATGTTGCCGTCTGCGTCCATACCCCTTATCGACACCTTGACCGTTGCTCCCGCGACCAAACCGTTAATTCGATAAGTGATGACGGTTCCATCGAATCGGGTAAATAGGGGATCGGTTGCCTCGCCATTGACTATCACGCTCCCCCCCGATACATCGACAATATCCTGCACCACTTTGCCCGGCACCCCCTTGATCCCGCTCGGAATCGTGTACGAAACAAGATACGAGGTCAGCATACCCATCCGTCCCCAACTGACGCTAATGCTTTCCTGTCCAGCATTCTTGCTATTCTTATTCGCTTCGCTCGCCGCCTTCGTTGCCGCCGTTGTCGGCTTGTCGGTTAACGTTGCCGAGCCGGAGACGGTGCCAGTCGTCATGACCGTCTTTGCGTCGGAGTTGGAAGAGTCAGTGTTCGGGTGGACAGCAAGTCCGAGTGCCTTGACCCGAACATAGTAAAGTGTTCCCGCTCGAAGACCGCTAATCTCGGTCGAAAAAATCGAAATATCCTCGATCTTTTTCGTGCCAACGTTGGTGGTAAATGCCGCATCGGTCGCATACTGGATCGTGTAACCTGCCGCATGAAGCACCTCGCTCCATGCAACGCTGATACTGTTGTTGCCCGTTGCGACCGCACTGATGAGCGTCGGCTTATCAAGATAGACATACCATTCATACGCCCCAATATCAACGTTGCCGTACATCGCTCGCAGTTTGCCTGCCAAGTCGGTTGCCAGCGGGATACCATTCCCATCGACGGCGAGGGCATTATTCCCCGTATTGACGGCAGGCGAAAGGTCAGAAAGCCGCAAATCCCAGTTTTTCCAAAGGTCTTTCGTCCACTTCGTAACATCGGTGATCGGAGTAAACTTAAGGAAACCGGGATTATTATTAACGATTTGCTCGTTACTGTAAACCATGTCGTTACCGAACGGCGCAATCACAACGGGCTCGCTACCGAAAAGATTATAATTACTATTGACACTCCCGCCAAAGACAAGATGATCAATAGCCCAATTATACGCACCATAGGCACCGGTTACATTAGTGCTGCCACAGTATTCGCGAACACAGACGAAGTTATCTTCGGCATCAATCCGAAAGTTTTTTGCAATAATCGAGTTGTTGATAGTGATGTTACCACCATACGTACAAATCCCGCCGCCAACCCCGTTGTAGGGGATGGGCTCAGGGCTGTTTGTGTCTGCGTCGAAGAGGGGACTTACATGGTAGAAGTAGGGATTAGTCGATGCGGCTACATTTCCGGCAACCGTGCAGTTTGTGAGCGTAAGTGTATGTTGTGCGTTCCCATACATCACACTCTCCGAGGTAACCCCCGTATAACCACCGGACATGTGTGGCGTTCTAAAGTTTTTGAAGCCGTTGAATGAGTATATCCCGCCGCCGAGTTGAAGAGCATAATTCCCAGCAATAAGGCAATTTAGTAGGGTTGTAAAAGATTCGGAATAAGTTTCAGTTTCTATGGAGTACGCAAGAGCTGTCGCAACCCCTCCGCCAAGGTTTGCACAGTTACCGGCGATGGTGCAGTTTTGGATGGTGGCTGTTCCTATGTTGTAAATCCCGCCGCCGGAACCAGACACAGCACCAAACTTGGCAACATTGTCAGTGATCTTACTGTTGGTGAGGGTCAGTGTACCGGTATTGCAAATCCCTCCACCAGAGTAAGCACTGTTACCCGTGATGGTGCAAGTTTGGATGGTTACCGTTCCCGCGTCTCCGTTGAAAATTCCGCCACCGGAGCCGCTGGTGGCAGTATTTTTCTCGACGGTACTGTTGATGAGGGTCAATGTCCCCGCAACGTTGTCAATTCCACCGCCGGAGCCAGCAGTATTTCCCGTGATGGTAGATTCGGTGATCTTCACCGTTCCCGCTTCTATCGACATTCCGCCGCCATAAGCGTAAGGGGTGTCACCGGCACCAAGGCAGGTCCCATTTGTAATGATGAGTCCGGCGAGTTCGACATTACCGCCGGTGATGTTGATGACTCTCGATTTTTTCTGTGCATCGAGTGTGAGTTTTGCGGGTCCGAGACTGAAAATGCTCACGTTCGCATTGATTTCCAACGCACCGGAGAGCGTGATTTTGTTCTGCGTTGCTGTGGTGCGGACGACGATGAGGTTGTTCAAACCATTGCCGACGGTCGATGCAAGGGCATTTTTCAGTGCCGTGTCACTGCCTAATTGAGCGGCTGTTACCACAATGACGTTGTAATCTCCCATGTTCGGCGAATGGGAGAGAGTCGCGTATTTTTCGTTGTAAAGGTAGTTGAACTCTTCAACGGAGAGGTTTTTCGAAAGCGGATCAAGATTGACAGCCGTAACCCAGACCGTTGCGGTCTCGCTCGTGGTTGTTTCCTTTGTTTCGCCCACTGTGTTTGTAACGACGCAGTAGTATTCATTCGCACCGAGTGCCGTCGTTACCGGCGTGTAGGACGATTTCGTTGCTCCGCTGATTGTTGATTCGTTTTTGTACCATTGATAGGTTAGCGTACCATTTCCGGTTGCCGATACGGTCAGTGGTGCGGCAGGGTTATATCGGGTGTACCAAGATGATTCGGGCTGTGCGGTGATGCTCGGCGGAGCGGCTTCGGTTGCTTCGGCGAGGGGGGCGAGGGAAACGGAGCCGCAATCTTCAGATTGCGGAGGAGGAGCGCAATCTAAAGATTGCGGCTCTGTTTGGGATTCCGTTTGAAGAATCACAAAGTCGAGCATATTGACCGAGAGCATTTCTCGTGATTCGAGTTCCTCGATGCGGAGGGTGCGAGAAGATTTTTTGCGTGAATTCTTGCGGTTTAAGGAGTTAGAATTGCCCCCCC
>Ga0082212_10010253_pt1 | contig 12015 bp, 9 predicted proteins | sample TergutNt197P3_FD_71548 | JGI IMG/M metagenome (GOLD analysis project Ga0082212, IMG submission 71548) | Neocapritermes taracua P3 segment gut microbial communities from Petit-Saut dam, French Guiana - Nt197 P3 | ecosystem: Host-associated > Arthropoda: Insects > Digestive system > Gut ... | reverse complement strand
TTCTTGATGTTTGGCAATCTGTTACGGGAATGTGGGGTATTGGATAATCTTTCCGAAACCGCGCAACACTCCCTGGTCAACATCATCACCATTCTGCTCGGCATTACCATTGCGGTGCGAATGCAAGCGGCCGAGTTTTTGACGGTGCAGACCCTGCTCATCCTGGGGTTGGGCTTGCTGGCCTTCGTGTTTGATACGGCCGGAGGGGTGTTGTTTGCGAAACTAATCAATGTTTTCGCGAAAACAAAAATTAATCCAATGATAGGCGCGAGCGGGGTATCCGCGTTTCCCATGTCAGCCCGGGTAGTACATAAAACGGGCTTGGCTGAGGATAACCAAAATTTCCTCTTGATGCACGCGGTGGGGGTAAATGTTAGTGGCACAATCGCCTCGGTAATTGTGGCGGGTCTTATTATGGGCATGATTGCGCGTTAGGAGTATTAGGGTGATCGGGAACGCATTGGAAGTTCTGTTACTGGGTTTGTTAGGGGTTTTCTTTGTGATAGGGGTAATAATGGGCGCCATCGTATTACTGGCCAAGGTTTCCACCCGAATGGGTCGCCGGGCACTGGAAAGGGGCGCCAAGTGAAAATTGGCATTACCGAAACGGTTTTGCGCGACGCGCCGCAATCTCTTATCGCTACCCGCCTGCGTTATTCCGAATTTGAGGAGATTCTACCCACCCTGGATGCGGTGGGCTATTACTCCCTGGAGTGTTGGGGAGGTGCCACCTTTGATGCTTGCCTCCGCTATCTAGGCGAAGACCCGTGGGACCGGTTGCGGAAAATACGAGAACATTGCCCCAATACCAAACTGCAAATGCTACTGCGCGGACAAAACCTGCTCGGATACAAGCATTACGCGGATGACGTGGTCCGGGAGTTTCTGGCACTGGCAATAGGCAACGGTATTGACATAGTCCGCATCTTTGACGCGCTGAACGACCTGCGCAACCTGGAAACAGCGGTCGATGAGACCCGGAAACGTGGTGCCGATGCCCAGGTAGCCATTGCCTACACCACTTCGCCAGTGCACACCCTGGAAAACTACGTGAAGATGGCCCGGCGCATCGCCGATATGGGAGCCACCTCAATTTGCCTGAAGGATATGGCTGGGATTATGAGCCCGGCGGCCTGCGCGGATTTGGTAGCGGCCATCAAATCGGAAATTGACCTGCGGCTCCACCTGCACTCCCACTCCACCACCGGGCTGGCGGTAATGGCCTACCTCAAAGGGGTTGAGGCGGGCGCTGATGTCATCGATACCGCGATCTCCGCCTTTTCCGGCGGTACTTCCCAGCCCGCCACCGAATCACTGGTTTACGCCGTGGAGCAACTCGGCTTTGACACCGGCATTGACACCAGAAAACTCAAAGCCGTAAATGATTTCTTCCGCCCTTTGCGGAAAAAGTTCCTGGATGAGGGAATCCTGGATCCCAAAGTATTGGAAACCGACGTTGATTCCCTGACCTACCAGATCCCTGGCGGCATGTTATCGAACCTGATTTCGCAGCTCAAGAGCTTGGACCAACTCGATAAGCTGGACGCCGTATTAAAGGAGACCCCAAAGGTCCGGGCCGATCTGGGTTATCCGCCGTTGGTCACGCCAACTAGCCAAGTCGTTGGCGCCCAGGCCACCGCTAACGTGTTGGCTGGCCACCGATACCAGGTCATTTCAAACGAGGTGCGGGCATACCTCAGGGGCGAATATGGCGCTCCGCCTGGTCCCGTGAGCGAGGAACTCACCAAGCAAGCCCTGGGCGACGCGCAACCGGTTACCACCAGGTTCGCCGATCACCTGCCTCCCGGTTTGGAGCAAGCCCGGATTGACGCCGGCGACCTAGCCACCAGCGACGAAGACGTGTTGAGTTATGCGCTCTTCCCCGAAGTTTTCGAGCATTTTGTCCAGACCCGCTCGCCATCATCGTCATGGTCCACATCATCGGCAGCGGCGGCGTCGCCATCGTCATCGTCGATGACAGAGCAACGCCCTTCCGAACAGCGCGTCCAGAAGCCTTTGCCGCCCAGTGGGAATCCCGGTTTGATCGGCCCCAAACGGCAAGATGGCGGCAACCTACCCGGACTGGGCTGGTTGGATTACACCATTACCGAGAAATACGAAGTGGACGATGCCACGGCGGCGATTCTGATGGCCATTGTCGCGGCGCATCTGGGCGTGTCGCCTGAACAACTTTCCTTCACCTCAATTAGGGAGCGGTGAGATTAGGTGAGATATGAAATCAACCTCAACGGGCGCGTTTTCGTCGTTGATGTCGATCGGCAACGGGCGCAGATTGACGGTGTCCAAGAGGGCGGCAGTGCGGGAGCAGTTCCACCGAACCCGCCGCCAGCGGCACCTCCGCCCACGCCCCCGGCTGCGCCCCAAGGGGAGCTGCTCCCCGCGCCGATGCCCGGAGTCATCAAGGACGTCAGGGTGCAGGTTGGGAGCCAGGTCCAGGCTGGCCAGCCGATGCTGATCCTGGAGGCCATGAAAATGGAGAACGAGATCGTTAGCCCGCGCGCCGCGACGGTTACTGAGATTTTGGTGGGCCGGGGCCAATCGGTTCAGGCCGGTGCGCCCCTGCTGCGGCTGGCATAGTTTTTGTTTTGTCCCACACCCCCACTAGGGTTTCGGGATGTGACACCTAACGAAGTCTCCGCGGCCATTCTGGCAGCCCTGGAGGCCGCCATTTCCGCGGGCGCAGTGAATTTGGATGCCGGGCAAATCCCCACCGAAATTACGGTGGAGCGCCCCCGGCAGCGCAGCCATGGGGATTGGTCCACCAATATCGCAATGCGGCTCGCCAAGCGGGCCGGTGTGGCCCCGTTGGTACTGGCTGAAGAGCTTGCCACGCGTTTACGTGACATGCCCGGAATCGCGGGAGCGGAGGTAGCGGGGCCCGGCTTCCTCAATATCACCTTGGAAGCGGCGAGCGCGGGGGAGTTGGCGCGCGATATCGTGAATGCGGGGTCCGCCTATGGGAATAACACCGCCGAGGCTGGGAAGCACATCAATCTGGAGTTCGTTTCGGCAAACCCCACCGGTCCCATTCACATTGGCGGTGTGAGGTGGGCCGCAATCGGTGATTCCCTGGCCCGGATTCTGACCGCGTCAGGGGCTAAAGTCACGCGGGAGTACTACTTCAATGACCACGGTAGTCAGATTGACAATTTCTCGGCGTCGTTGCTTGCCGCTGCCCGGGGGTTGCCCACTCCAGAGAACGGCTATGGCGGCGCTTATATTTCTGAGATCGCCGAGGCGGTAACGGCTGCTGAAGTCGAGGCGGGTCGCATTCCGCCCGCCGCGCTGCCCGATGCTGAGGCGGCGGAGGTATTCCGCAGCCGCGGCGTGGAGCAAATGTTTGGGGAAATCCAGCAGTCGCTCGCCGATTTCGGCGTGAATTTTGACGTGTTCTTCCATGAAGATTCCCTCCATGACTCCGGCGCGGTGGAACGCGCAATCGGCAGATTGGCTGATTTGGGTCACATTTACAACGACGACGGCGCGACTTGGCTGCGAACCACAACTTTCGGGGACGACAAAGACCGTGTGGTCATTAAGTCGAACGGTGAGGCCGCTTACATTGCCGGTGATATCGCTTACTACCTCGACAAGAGGCAGCGTGGCGCCGATGAGGTAATCATCATGTTGGGCGCTGATCACCACGGCTATATCGGGCGGATGATGGCGATTGCCGCCGCGTTTGGGGATGAGCCCGGTCGGAACTTGCAGATTCTGATAGGCCAGTTGGTGAACCTGATCCGCGATAAGCAACCGGTGCGGATGTCCAAGCGCGCGGGGACGGTGATCACCCTGGAAGACTTGGTGGATGCCGTGGGCGTTGATGCTGGCCGGTATTCCCTGGCACGGTATGCGGTGGATTCGCCCATCGACTTGGATTTGAACCTGTTGGCCTCGGCCCGCAATGAAAACCCGGTGTTTTACGTTCAGTACGCCCATTCCCGTACCTGTGCGGTGGACCGTAACGCCACCGAGCGGGGGGTAAACCGCGCCGATGGGTTTGATCCCGCGCTACTTGATGGCGCAGCCGATGGGGAGTTACTGGGTCGGCTCGCCGAGTTCCCAACCGTGGTGGCAGAGTCCGCGAGGCTCCGGGAACCCCACCGGATCGCCCGTTACCTAGAGGCCCTAGCAGGGGATTACCACACTTGGTATCAGGCCAAGGATGCCGAGGGCAATTCCCGGCGCGTGCTCCCTTACCCCGATGAGTCAGTCACTGACGTGCACCGCACGCGGTTGTGGCTGAACGATGCCGTGCGGCAGGTGCTCGCCAATGGGCTGTATTTACTGGGCGTTAGCGCCCCGGAGCAAATGTGATGTTAGATACCGATGCCGCGCCCGCAGTACCCTGGGTTGACGTAGCGCCCGACTGGTTGGGCGAGCCTTGGCCGAGCAACTTGACGCGTTCTGACCAAGGTGTCATGGAGCTGGCCGGGGTGCCACTCACTGAACTGGCGGAGCGGTTTGGCACGCCGGTGTATCTGCTGGATTCCGCGGATTTTTTGAACCGTGCCGCTCGGTTCCGCGAGGCGTTTGACGCGGCTTTCACCGCAATTGGCAGTAAATGCCATTTCTTCTACGCCAGTAAGGCCAACCTCAACAAGACGATTGCCCGGTGGGCGCTGGAGTCCGGGTTTGGCGTGGACACGGCTAGCGCTGGCGAGTTGGCGATTGCGTTGGCGGCTGGGGTTCCAGCTGACAAAATCGGATTCCACGGCAATAACAAGTCGCGTGCCGAACTGGAGCAAGCCGTTGCGGCGGGCGTGGGGAGCGTCATCGTCGATTCAGTAGCCGAAATTGAGTTGTTGGGAGAAATCGCGGCGGCGCAGGGCAGGGTCCAACCGGTTTTGGTGCGCATCACCACCGGGATTCACGCCGGCGGCCATGAGTACATTTCCACAGCGCATGAGGATCAAAAGTTCGGTTTGAGTATTCGGCCAGCGCCCGGGGAATTTGATTCGCCAGCCATGGTCGCGCTCCTGAAGGTACTGGACCAGCCGAGTTTGCGGTTGCGGGGTTTCCATTCGCACATTGGCTCCCAAATCCTGGAGGAGCAGGGCTTCAAGGCTGCCGCTCTGGCCCTGGTGAAACTGCGGGTCGAGTTGCAGCGGCGGCGTGGATTCCTGGTTGACGAAATCAACCTGGGTGGAGGTTTCGGAATTGCCTACTTGCCAGATGAGGCCGCGATGGACCCGCGCCAGGCGGCCATTGCGTTGGCCACCACCATTGCGGATGGCTCCCGCTCGCTGGGTGTGACACCACCCGAGGTAGCCATTGAACCCGGCCGCTCCCTGATCGGTCCGGCGGGGATCACCCTGTACACGGTGGGCACCATCAAGCCGGTGACGGTAACAGCAATGGATGGCAAGGTGTCCACCCGTTGGTATGTGGCGGTGGATGGCGGCTTAAGTGATAACATCCGGCCCGTTTTATATGGCGCGCAATACCACGGGGAACTCGCTAATCGGGTCAGCGATGCGGCGGCAAAGAATTGCCGCATTGTCGGTAAGCACTGCGAAAGCGGCGATATTTTGATCGGGAAAATCGGAATGCCCGAGGATATCGCGGGTGGTGATTTGCTGGCAGTTGCGGCTACTGGCGCCTATGGACGGTCAATGGCCTCCAATTACAATATGCTCTTGAGGCCGCCGGTGGTGGCAGTCGCGGCTGGCCAGGCAACCGAAATCGTCCGCCGGGAAACGATATCCGATTTATTGGCACTGGATGTAGGAGATTAATGGACGTCGTAGTACTGGGTGCCGGAGTGGTCGGAACCGAGGTAATTCGGGGAATACTGGCGGAATCAGGGCACTTGAGTTCCCGCATTGGGGTACCCCTGGAACTGAAAGCCGTTGTGGTCAGCAATCTGGACAAACCCCGGGATCCGGTAATCCCTCAGGAGCTCCTCACCACGGATGCGGAGACGGCCGTGGATGGCGCCGACATCGTCATCGAACTCATGGGTGGCATTGAGCCCGCCAAAACGTTGATAACGCGCGCATTGGACCGGGGCACGTCAGTGGTGACCGCGAACAAGGCCCTAATGGCTTCCCATGGCCCGGGGCTTTACGCAGCTGCTGAGGCAGCGGGTGTTGACTTGTTGTATGAGGCCGCAGTGGCGGGGGCCATTCCCATCATTCGGCCCATTCGCGATTCATTGGCAGGTGACCATGTGAACCGGATTCTGGGAATCGTCAACGGCACCACTAATTTTGTGCTGGATCAGATGTCCACTCAGGGTTCTTCGCTGGATGAAGCCGTGGCCGTGGCACAGGAAAAGGGTTTCGCGGAAACGGACCCCAGCGCTGACATTGACGGTTTGGATGCCGCCGCAAAGGCTGCGATTCTGGCCTCTTTGGCTTTCCACTCCCGAGTCGCAATCGACGATGTCGCCACCGAGGGCATCCGAGGCATCACGGCAGAGGATGTGGCGTGGGCCACCAAAAACGATCAAGTAATCAAACTTCTCGCCGCGGCGGAGCGCACCGACGATGGCGTATTGGTCAGCGTCCAGCCTGCTCTAATTCCAGCCGAGCATCCGCTTGCCGCCGTGCGGGGTGCCTTCAATGCGGTGTTCGTTGAGGCCGGGGCCGCCGGGCCGTTGATGTTTTACGGCCAGGGCGCGGGCGGGAAACCGACATCGTCGGCGGTTCTGGGCGACTTGGTGACGGCTGCTCGGCATCGGGTTTTGGGCGGCCGCGCGTTGGGTGAGTCTGCTTACGCCGCGCTGCCGGTGGTGCCCGCTGGTAGAGCTCTGGCCCGGTATCAAATCCGCATGGTGGTGGATGACATCCCGGGGGTATTGGCCCAAGTGGCGGGGTTGCTCGCGGCGCGCGATATCTCAATTGAAACAGTGATCCAGACCGAATACCCCACTGATAACACGGCCGCAACGCTGATCATCACCACGCATAAGGCCCTTGAGGCGGAACTGCGGCGGACTTTGGTCGAGATCGCGGCACTGGCGCCGGTTCGGGAAATTGTTTCGGTGTTACGAGTGGAACGGGGAACTGGTGGCTAAGCTCTGGCGCGGCGTGATCAGGGAGTATGCCGACCGGCTCCCGGTGGAAGTTCAGCGCACAATAGTCACGTTACATGAAGGTGGAACGCCGCTGTTGCCCGCACCGTTGCTTTCCGAGATGACGGGCGCCCAGGTGTATGTGAAATATGAGGGGCTGAATCCGACCGGTTCATTCAAGGATCGGGGGATGACCACGGCAATTTCCGCTGCGGCGGGGCGCGGGGTGAAGACCGTTATTTGCGCCTCCACGGGGAATACCTCGGCATCAGCTGCTGCCTATGCCACCCGCGCCGGAATGACCTGCGCGGTGTTGGTCCCAGAAGGCAAAATCGCGATGGGGAAATTGTCCCAAGCCGTGGCGCATGGGGCCAAGTTGTTACAAGTGGCGGGGAATTTCGATGATTGCCTGGTCGCCGCTCGGGAACTGGCCGAGCAATATCCGGTCGAACTGGTCAACTCCGTCAACCCTTTTAGAATTGAGGGGCAGAAAACGGCGGCTTTTGAGATCGTGGACGCCTTGGGTGATGCTCCGGATATTCATTGCTTGCCGGTGGGAAACGCGGGGAACATTACCGCATATTGGAAGGGATTTTCGGAGTATTCCGATCCAGAATTCGGCGAACCGGCAGCCTCCAAGCGTCCGCAAATGTGGGGCTTCCAAGCAGCGGGTGCCGCGCCGATTGTCTTGGGCCAGCCTGTGCTAGAACCTGACACCATCGCCACCGCGATTCGGATAGGCAATCCGGCATCGTGGAGTCAAGCGCTAGCGGCCCGAGATGAATCCGGGGGGCGCATTGAGGCGGTGACTGATGAGCAAATTCTCGCCGAACCTGACACCATCGCCACCGCGATTCGGATAGGCAATCCGGCATCGTGGAGTCAAGCGCTAGCGGCCCGAGATGAATCCGGGGGGCGCATTGAGGCGGTGACTGATGAGCAAATTCTCGCCGCACACCGCTTGCTTTCCGCGGGCGTGGGGGTATTCGTGGAGCCAGCGTCGGCCGCTGGGGTGGCCGGGTTGTTGCTGGCGGCCGAAAAAGGCGAAGTACCCAAAGATGCCGTGATTACCATCACGGTGACCGGCCACGGCTTGAAAGACCCAGCCTGGGCGCTGCGCGATGCAAATGGTGGCGAAATCGCCCCGCAAACCATCAGCGGTGAGGTGGACGCAATCGCGGAAGCCTTGAACCTTAGGTAACCCGGCCCCATGAGTCTCAGCGTTCATGTACGGGTACCCGCCACCAGTGGCAATCTCGGGCCAGGTTTCGACACCTTGGGAATGGCGTACGGCCTCCACGACGACGTCACCGCAACCTTGTCCGGCGCTGGCACCGAGATCTCCGTGAGCGGTGAGGGCGAGGCCGACATTGCCCGCGATGATACTAACTTGGTAGTTCGCGCCCTGCGCCACACCTGGGATTTACTCGGGGTTCCCCAGCGCGGGATCAAGCTGGAAAGCAAGAATCGCATTCCCCACGGGAGGGGTTTGGGGTCGTCGGCCGCCGCCGTCGTCGCCGGAATTCTCAGTGCGGCGGCGCTCGCAGAAGTCGCATTCCCAACTGAGCGGGCGCTCGAAGTGGCAACCGAGTTTGAGGGGCACCCAGATAATGTCGCCCCCGCGCTGTATGGGGGTGCGGTCCTTACTTGGGTGGAATCAGGGCATCCCACTGCGGTGAAACTGGCCCTTAACCCGGAGATTTCGCCCACGCTGTTGGTTCCGACCACCATTTTGGCGACTAAAACTGCACGAGCGATTCTCCCCAGTCACGTTCCGCACGTTGATGCCGCTTTCAACCTGAGCCGAGCCGCCTTACTCACCGTGGCCCTTACCACAACTCCCGAATCGCTTTTTCCCGCCACGGCTGATCGGCTGCATCAGCAATATCGGGCGTCAGCCATGGCGGATTCCGCAGAAATGGTAAACGCACTCCGGGAGTTAGAGGTGCCAGCGGTGATTTCCGGGGCTGGCCCCACGGTGTTGGTGCTGGGAACTCGAGATTTTGATCAGAAAATCACCGCATGTGTGGCAAGTTCTGCGGTCAAATGGCGGGTTTTGCGGCCTGGAGTGGACAACCAAGGCGCAATAGTGGCGCAATCATTTCCTAAAGCGTAATTTTGGTGGTACGCTCAGATTTGTGCACCGCGGGTTATCGGGGTGCCAAATTAACAGCATTCGCGGGCGATATTTGCGCCGTCAAACGCAGCAGCGTTATTTTTATATTGAACATCTGAAAGGTCATTCGTGACAGAAACCGCTGGCTCATTAGCCGCAATGAAGTTGGATGAACTAAAAGCCCTCGCCACCCGCTCCGGCATTAAAGGCATTTCGCGAATGCGAAAGGGTGAGTTGGTTGAGGCATTGTCGCAGGCGCAAGGCTCTAAGCCCGAGAAGCGGCCGGCACGCGCGCCTCGCGAAGAGCGCTCAGAGGTGAAGAGCCCGGAGCCAAGTCGCGCGGAGTCTACTGATTCCGTAGCCGTAGAGGTGGTCCGGGATGAGTCCCGCAGCAGTGACTCAACCCGCACTGAATCAGGCCGCACTGAGTCATATCGCGCGGATTCGAACCGCTCCGAGAATCGCTCAGTTCGGGGTAACCGCCGTGAGGGCGGCCGCTCAGATGCCGGGGAGCGGCGCGAATCGCCGGAAAACCTGGACCGGGAGGCGCGCCTGAGTCAGCTCGCCGATGCCGTTGCCGCCGCGCCGCGTCGCGAAAACTCCTCCGACGAGCGCGGAGAGCGCTCCGAGTATCCCAACCGGCGGGACCGCTACGAGCGCAATAATGATCGACGCCGGATTTCCCGAAACGATGAGCGTCGCAACCGGACCGAGGGTGATTCCGACGATGCCGAGTCCGAGGGCGGATATCGCGACCGCAACGAGAATCGGGGGCGGTCGGACAATCGGGAACAACGGGAACCCCGTGAGCAGCGCGAACCCCGCGAAAGCTATGAGGATCGGCGTCGTAATCGGGATCGCAACCGGGATCGGGGCCGCCGCCGCGATAATGGCGATGAGCCGGAGATCTTGGAAGATGACGTTCTAATCCCGGTTTCTGGGATTTTGGATGTGCTTGACAATTATGCTTTTGTGCGGACCTCGGGTTACCTGCCTGGGCCGGGTGACGTTTACGTTGCGCTGAACCAGGTGAAGCGAAATGGACTTAGGCGCGGTGACGCGATTGTCGGCGCCATCAAGCAGCCGCGCGAGGGTGAGGTCAGCTCCAATCCGCGCAACAAGTTCTCCGCGTTGGTGCGGGTGGATTCAGTAAATGGGATGTCAGTGGAAGAGGCCCGGCAACGGCCCGAATTCGCGAAACTCACCCCGCTTTACCCCCAAGAGCGGCTCCGCTTGGAAACCGCTGGTGGCTCCAACAAGCTTTCCTCCCGCATGATTGACATCATCGCCCCCATTGGCAAGGGCCAGCGTGGGTTGTTGGTCTCCCCGCCCAAGGCTGGGAAAACGTTGATGATGCAGCAAATCGCCAACTCCATCACCACCAACAACCCCGAGGTTCACCTCATGGTGGTTTTGGTTGACGAGCGCCCGGAAGAGGTCACGGACTTTGAGCGCTCGGTAAAGGGCGAGGTCATTGCCTCCACCTTTGACCGCCATGCCTCAGATCACACCACGGTTGCCGAGCTCGCCATTGAGCGGGCGAAGCGTTTGGTGGAGTTGGGCCACGACGTCGTCATCCTGCTAGATGGCATCACCAGATTGTCGCGTGCCTATAATCTCGCGGCGCCTGCGTCTGGGCGGATTCTGTCCGGTGGTGTCGATGCCGCAGCGCTTTACCCGCCGAAGAAGTTCTTCGGTGCCGCTCGCAACATTGAGGGCGGGGGGTCGCTGACCATTTTGGCAACGGCGCTAGTGGAGACGGGCTCCAAGATGGACGAGGTGATCTTTGAGGAGTTCAAGGGCACAGGCAATATGGAGTTGCGCCTCTCGCGGAGCCTCGCCGAAAAGCGGATCTACCCGGCCATCAATGTCAACTCGTCATCGACGCGCCGGGAAGAAATCCTGCTCTCCAAAGAGGAACTGGCGATTGTTTACAAGCTCCGTCGGTTACTCGGCGCGCTGGAGGAACAGCAAGCTACTGAGTTGCTGCTGAACAAGCTCAAGGAAACCGGTACCAACTTGGAGTTCTTGATGCGCGTTCAGAAAACCACGCCCGGCGCTCTCGCCGACAATGAGCTTGAGTAAAGCGAAGCGCAAAAGCAGAGTGAATTAAAGTAAGGCGCTCACTCCGACGGCGGTGGTGAACTCGGGTGCGGAGCCGTACCCGAGATAGCCGTTGTTGTGGTTGGCCAGGCCGACAATCACGCCCAGAATGATCGCAATGGCGGCGAACAGGGCCACCAAAGTGATGCGGAAGCGCTCGTTGTTCATGGTGAATGTGCGGTTCTCACAGGTCTCGCAACTCATTTTTCTCTCCTAACATCGTTGTTCGAAGGTGGGTGGCATATAAAATCGCACATCACACGGGCGCCCAGCGGTATCCGGCGCCAGCTAGCCGATGTTTTGGCGCAATAAGTCCGAAATCTGTTACTAAACCGTTACCTAAGCTGGTATGAGATCCAGCACCACCAACTCCGGACGGTTGAAGATGCGGGGGATACTAATGCGGGTGGACCCCAATGGTGTCTGCAGGGCGAGTCCCCGGCTCACTAGCAACCAAGTGTCGCCTTGGCGAAAAAGCCCGGAAGTCTTCTGGGGAAGTAACCCTTGGTGGGGGGCGTATATGCCCTGCGGCAATACTCCCGGAATTCGCCATTGGCCCCCGTGGGCGTGTCCGGATAGTGCTAGGTCAAAACTTAAATACTCGCCGATCCGTTCGGGCCGGTGCGCCAGCAAAAGGGTGAACCCGTCAAACCCCTCCGCCTCGTCCGAAACCGCGGCGAGTTGCTGGGGGTAGCGGAACCGGCTCGTCGTCGCCGGGTCGTCCACTCCGCACACCAAAATCTCCTGGAATTCAGCG
>Ga0082212_10010252_pt1 | contig 12016 bp, 2 predicted proteins | sample TergutNt197P3_FD_71548 | JGI IMG/M metagenome (GOLD analysis project Ga0082212, IMG submission 71548) | Neocapritermes taracua P3 segment gut microbial communities from Petit-Saut dam, French Guiana - Nt197 P3 | ecosystem: Host-associated > Arthropoda: Insects > Digestive system > Gut ... | reverse complement strand
GTGATGGTTGGTTTCCGGCCGCGGCCTGACTTGTCGGCGAGCCAGGTGCGGATCAGTTTTTCGTTCATCGGTGGTCGCAACGCGGGATCAAGCAACTTCCAGAGTTCGTGAAACTCAAAAAAGTGGTTTCGCCATGTTGCGACACGATGTTCTTCAATTCCGTATTGCGTTTGAATTTGCTTGTTGGTATAATGCTCACTGGCGGCGAGGACAATTTGAACCCTGGCCAGCAGATTTTTCCCGTGGGTCCGTGAACGAAGAATTTCTGTAAAATTTCGGTTTCGTGGGCGTCCAATGTAACCGGTGCGGCACTGCATGGCATGATGCTCTCCTCCGTGAAAAAATAAATGGCCTACAAATTCTCCTCCATTCTACCATATTGCTCTAAATTTACGAAGACCAATTAGGCGACTTTGTAGTAGCTTCATATCCCGCGTCCCGTTTTGGGGCGTGGGCTGAAGTTGATTCATGAGGCCTTTGGCGAGGCTTGAACGAGAGACGGAAGCCCCGCCTTTTTTCATTTCTTGTAGCTTATGGCTGGCATGTCTTTTTTTCAAAAAATATTCAGTACTGATTGAAAAGTCAGAGAGATTGTCATAAGATGATGTGATGTTATATTTCATCACCTTAATAACTATACATTGCAATGCCGTTGTTTTATCGTACACCAATTCATCGTCATTATAATTAATACGCCAGAAAGTAACCCCACCATGAAAACGCTTATCGAAAAGGTTTTTGGTAAACGAGAAAACGCAAGTTTGGTCTCAAACAAAAAGTGCTGTCATGCCAAAGCACGGCATTTGCTCTTTGAACCGCTGGAAGAACGGCAGATGTTGTCGATCAATCCTGTTCCGACGGGCGTCTGGTCGGATGTCACCGCGAAGTATTCCGATTTGGATTGGGGAGTCATCGGCGATTTCAATTACATCGAAATGACGTCCGACCAACTGACCGATGCGGCCTTGCGGGATGCCATCAATCAAGCGGGGGCCACGCCGGAAAACGACCTGATTGTCGTCCGCACGACCGCATCGCAAAATAAAATCACGCTTGACGGATCGGAATTGGGCATCGATATCAATGCGTCAACCTTCGGCAGCGTTACTATTGTTTCGCTGGGCGATGAGAAATTGACCATTGACGCCGATCAACAGTCGCGGGTGTTTAGTATTACAAACAGCACCGTGGGCTTGGCCGGCTTGACAATTACGAGGGGATTCACAGCCTCAGAAGGCGGCGGGATTTACAACTCCGGCACGTTGACGGTAATAGACTGTACGATTTCAGTAAACTCGGCTGCAATTGGCGGCGGGATTTGGTCTTCCGGTGTACTGACAATAACGAACAGTACGATATCGGAAAACTTGGCAGGTGAAAACGGCGGTGCATTGCATAGCAACAATGTGGTAACGATAACAAACTGCACGATCTCTGAAAACTCGGCTGCGATCAATGGTGGCGGGATTTATAATAACAGTTCGTTAATAGTCACGAACACAAAGATAACTGAAAACACAGCGGTTTTCGGAGGTGGGGTTCTCAATAACGGCAGTGAAAGCGTATTAACGATCACGAACTGTACGATCGTGGAAAACACAGCCAGTAACAGAGCCGGTGGTCTTCAAAACGATTACGGTTTATTAACGATCACGAACAGTACATTATCGAAAAACACGGCTGTTTATTATGGAGGCGCGATTGGTGCAATCGGTGGTACATCAACGATCACAAATTGTACGATCACGGCAAATACGGCAGGGCTATCCGGCGGTGGAGTTTACAGTTATAGTGGTACAACGATATTGAATAACACGATAGTCGTTGAAAACTCTGCTGATTTATACAGATACAGTGGAACTATCCAAGGCCATAATAACCTGACCACATTCACTGGTTGGAGCGAAGGTTCGGCTGACAATTATCTTTACGATCCCGACTTGCCTTTGTTTCTTGACACCGCCAACGATGATTATCGGTTAGCCCCCGGTTCGCAGGCCATTGACAAAGGAAACAACGAGTATGTCACGACATTGTTTGACCTTGCAGACAACCCGCGAATCGTAGGGACTGCGGTGGACATCGGCGCGTATGAGCGTTGCTACACCCACACCGAAAAAACTTTTTACGATCTCCACGAATGGGAAGTCATTGTCTTTCAAGTGTCGGGTGACTCTAGTCCCAATTGGGTGATTTCCAGCAACGGAAGGACTGCCACTCAAACAACGAATTCCAAACCCACCATTCTTTTATCTCCCACAGTCATATCGAACCAACGTATTGAGGGTACATGGATCGTGAGAACCAATAGTGACGATGACTTTATGGGGTTTGTATTTGGCTTTCAAGATGCGGGAGATTTTTATCTGTTTGATTGGAAAAAAGCGAGCCAAAGTTGGAGTAATTGGGGAATGGCTGAACAAGGGATGTCGGTGAAAAAAATCAGTACTGATGATCCTGATTCATTGCTCCCAAGTGATTTTTGGACAACCGCGAATACGACGAATAAAACAACCCTTTATCACAATTCGGGCGCGTGGAGATCAAACGTTTCCTATCGTTTTGTGCTGGACGATCAGCCAGGGAAAATTCTCATCAGTGTTTTTGTCGATAGCACAAATGAATTGCTGGCATCCATTGAAATTGAAGATGAAACCTATCAACCCGGTCGATTTGGTTTCTATAATTATTCCCAGCCAACGGTGGAATACTCAGGGTTTTCGGGGGAAATCGAGGTGCTCAATGCCCTCACCATGAATGTTCCGGTCGTCACAATCCCGGAGAGTGCCGGTGTGCAGGCGGCTCAGGGGACGGTTACGCGGAACGGTGATCTTTCCGAGCCGCTGACGGTTTGGCTGGCGAGCAGTAACACATCGGCGTTGACGGTGCCGGAGAGCGTCACGATCCCCGCAGGAGAAAATTCCTCGCCCTTCTGGATTTCCGCAATTCACGATAATCTTTCCTACATCGACCACACGGCGACCATCACTTGCACCGCCGATTATTATATCTCCACCAATTCGACGTTGATCGTCGCCAATGTGGATGTGGAAACCCGATCAACCGTTGTCACAACGCTGGACGATGTGGTGGATTCGACCGACGAGAAAATCTCGCTCCGCGAGGCGATTGCTTACGCCGGAACGGACGGACTGGACACGACAATCACGTTTGATGAATCGTTGTTCGGCGGAACCATTCTCTTGAACGGCAGCGAACTGCTGATCGGCAAGAATGTCACCATTGACGCATCGGGCATGAGCATCACCATTGATGCCGACCAAAGGTCGCGGGTGTTTAACATCGCCTCCGGTTCGACGGTCTCTCTGGTGGGATTGACGATAACAAATGGTTATTTCTACATCAACAACCCAAACGATCGGAATGGTGGTGGTGGAATTCACAACTCTGGTATGTTAACGGTAGCAAACTGTACAATCACAGAAAACTCGACGAATTGTTGGGGCGGTGGAATTTTCAATATCGGTACACTGACCGTAGCAAACAGCATGATTTCGGGAAACATTGCTAATTGGAGCGGCGGTGGGATCGAAAACATCTACCAGAGTACGCTAATTGTCACGAACAGCACAATATCGGGAAACTCAGCTGGATATGGCGGCGGCGGAATCGAAAGTGCCCGCCAGTGTATGCTAACAGTCACCAACAGTACAATATCGGGAAACTCGGCGGGGTATGGTGGTGGAATCTGTAGTGGTTATTCAAGTACCGCAACGCTTTACAACACGATTGTCGTTGAAAACTCCAACACAGAAATTTCTCGTGCCGGTACGGATGGCACTATTCAAGGCTATAACAACCTGACGACATTCACCGATTGGAACGGCAATTACGGTGACGTTTTCCTTTACAATCCCGATATGCCCCTCTTCGTTGATGCGGCCAACGGTGATTACCGCTTGGCCTCTGATTCGCAAGCGATTAACAAGGGCAACAATGCGTATGTTCCCGAATGGCTGACGACAGACTTTGACGGCAACCCGCGTATTGTCGGGGGAATCGTTGACATCGGGGCGTATGAGTGTCAAGAAGAATTCACCGATGCCACTTACACCGCCACGGTCACGGCATCGGTGACGCAGGCGGCGGTTGGGACGCCGGTGGTGCTGTCCGGGGCGGCGGTCGTGACGGAAACCGGGTTGCCCGCCGTTTATGCGGAGGTCGATATTCACGTCAAAGTCCGAGGCTTTGATCGCGTGTTCCGCGTTACGACCGACAGCGAAGGCCGGTTCTCCACGACTTTCACGCCTTTGCCGGGCGAAGGCGGACGTTACACCGTGTTTGCGTGCCATCCGCGCATCAACTCACTGCCTGCCCAGGCAACCTTTGACCTGCTCGGAATGCGGGCCGAAAGCGTCACTTCGTCGCTACGCATCATTGAAGGCTCGTTCGGTTATGGGTCGTTGGTGCTGCGTAATCTGGCCGATCTGCCGCTGACCGGCGTAACGGCGGAAATCCTCAACCTGCCCGGTAATCTCAACGTCACGTATTCGTTCGGCGAGAACTTTGACGGCACGCTGGCGAGTCTCGGCACGGAAGCCTTCACGTTTCTCGTCGAGGCTCTCGATACGTCGGTGCTCTCCGGGACGTTCACGATTCGCATCGGCAGCAATGAAACGGCGTATTACGATATCCCGATTTCGTTCCGCGTCGATGCCCTCACGCCGAAATTGCAGGCCGACACGTCGCGCGTCGAAGCGGGCATGGTGCGCGGCAGGCAATCGCCGGTCAGTTTCACCGTGACGAACATCGGCGGCTTGGCCACGAGCGACATTGAGGTCATGATACCGCAGGCGGATTGGCTTTCCCTGGCGGTGCAGCCGACGATCCCGTCGCTTGCTCCGGGCGAGTCGGCGACGGTCACGCTGCTGCTCACCCCGTCAGCCACAATGGACTTCGGGGCGTATTCCGGTCAGATACTTCTCAAACACGAAACGGGATACATTTTCGTGCCGTTCACTTTTGTTGCCGTTTCGGACGCGGTGGGCGATCTGCAAATCACCGTCACGGACGAATACACGTACTTCACCGACGAAGCCCCGAACCTTGCGGGGGCAAAAGTGCGCGTGACCGATGCGATCACGAACGTCGTGGCTTACACCGCCGTGACCAACGAATCCGGCCAGATCGTGCTTTCCGATCTGCGTGAGGGTTATTACAACATTCAGGTTTCGGCGGAAAAGCACCAAACGTACAACGCCACGGTTTATGTCAACGCCGGGCAAACGAAACGCATTGAAGCGTTCCTGCAAGGCGAGTTCGTCACCTACACTTGGGAAGTCGTGCCGACCGAAATCGAAGACGTGACCGAGATCAAACTCGTGACGAGTTATGAAGTGAACGTGCCCGCCCCGGTTGTTACTGTTGATACCACGATTGATCTCTGTGATTTAACACAAGAAGGTCAGCAAAAAACTGTGATGGTGTCCATTACAAATCATGGATGGATTGCAGCAAACGATCTCACGTTTCACTTTCCTTCACACCCCTATTACAGTTTTGAACCTTTGGTTGAAGTCATTGCTGATCTTCCGGCAAAATCCTCAATCTATGTTCCTGTTGTTATTACCGCTCTCGCGGACATTCCGGGAGGGGGTTGTGGCAGTGGCGGCGACGACGGTGGCGGTGACGGCGGTGACGGAGACGGCGGTGACGGTGGAGGCGACGGAGGCGGTGGCGATGGAGGCGGTGGCGATGGTGGGGACGGTGACGGAGGCAATGGCGACGGTGGTACACAGCTCCCATGTTATTATAGTGCCGAACTGCTTTATTTTTACATTTGTGGAATTCGTGTTGGCAGTTCAGCGATTGTCCCTGTTTCGGGATATGCCCGTGAAATTGACTGCGGTGGTGGTGTTTGGAATCCTGGCGGTGGTGGCGGTGGCCCTGTTGGTCCCGGTATGATCTTTGGTCACCACAATCCAAGTATTTCGTTCGACGCGTGTGATCCGTGTATGCAGGCGATTGGTAAGGCAATCATAGAGTGTGCCATCGGATTTTTGCCATTACATCCACTTATCACTTGTGGTCGCGATATATATAATTGGGCAGACGATCCAAGATTGTATGATGGTATCAAGACAGGAGCTGGTTGTCTTATTGAAATAAACCCTTTTGTGTCGTGCGCCATTGAAATTGCAGAAGCAATAGTCAAATGCAAGACAGGAAAAGATATGAACGATCATCTTGATGGTTATATTGATGAAATCAAAAAGAAAATGAAGAACATTAGTGGTGCCAGCACCGAAGCATGGGCTTCGATGGACAGCTTGTTTACTGAAACGCGTGCTGCCACCAATGATTCTGACCCGCTCCAAATATTGCTGGAACGTATGTTTGAAGTACTGATTATTCATGATGCGTTTGCCTATCAATTTGGCGATGAAAAATGGATTACGACCCAAGATACCGATACTTTGGAACAATGGTTGGACGCTTTTTCAAACTTCACTCAAGAAGATAGTGTCGGTGGGGCATTGATTACAGAATCTCAAAAGTCCGCTCTTGCCGCAATGGATTTCCCGGAAGACATTGGTTTGGAACGTCAGATTGCTTTCATCGAACGTTGGAACAGGACGGTCGACTATTGGGACCAGGGTGTTTACAATTCAACGGATGTTCCCACAGGGCAAAGCCAGGATTTCATAGCACTTGATGTGCTAAATGAAAAATGGGAAGTAGCCCTTTTCATCATGGATGAACTTAGTGCGGATGGATATGATGATCTTGGTGTGGCAGTTAATGAGGCCAGAAATAACGCATTAAACTTTTTGACAAGTGTCGGCGGTGGCGTTTGTGCGGTTGTCAAACTGGAGTTAAACCAAAGCGTCATTCAGACCCGCGATGCTTTTGATGCGACGTTGACGCTCAACAACGGGACGAATTTGCCGATTGAAGACGTTGGGCTGGCTATCGTCATTTACGACGCAGCGGGCAACGAGGTGACGGATTTGTTCGGGGTTTATCCGCCGACGCTGGTCAACATGACGGCGGTGGACGGCACCGGAACGCTGGCCGGGTTTGAGAGCGGGTCGGCGAATTGGATCATCGTGCCGACGACCGAAGCGGCCAACTTTGGCGTGTCGCAATACTTCGTGGCCGGTACCTTGCAGTACCGCGAGAACGGCATGCTCGTGACGGTGCCGCTCTACGGCGTCGAGATCACCGTGTTGCCGCAGCCGGAACTGTACCTCGACTACTTCTGGCAACGCGACGTGTGGGCCAACGATCCCTGGACGGAGGTGTTCGATCCGTCCATCCCGTTCGAACTCGCCGTCATGATTCGCAACGAAGGACTGGGCGACGCGCGGAATCTCACCATCGAATCCGCACAGCCGGTCATCATCGAGAACGAAAAAGGTCTGCTCATCGACTTCCAGATCATCGGCACGAACATCGCCGGACAAGACGTGCGCCCGACGCTGACCGCCGACTTCGGCACGCTTGCACCGGGCGAAACCGCCATCGGGCAGTGGTGGATGGTTTCGTCCCTGCTGGGGCATTTCATCGATTACGAAGCGTCCTTTACGCACATCAACCCGCTCGGCGATCAGCGGCTCTCGCTCATCAAGGACGTCCAAATTCACGAATTGATTCATACCGTTTACGCCGACCGTGATTTTGACGATGCCAAACCGGACTTCCTCGTCTGCGACGAGTCATTGACCGATTTGTACCACACGCCCGACACGCTGTACCTGTCGGACGGTTCGGTGATGCCGGTCGGTTTTGCGACGCAAACGGCGGTTTACGGTCAGGTCAGTGCCTCGCAACTGTCCGTGACTCTGACGGCGTCCATGACCGACGAATGGTGTTACCTGCGGCTTACCGACAACGATCCCGGCGGCAGTCGTTACAAGTTGGTGCAAGTGCTTCGCGAAGACGGCAGCGAAGTGCCGCTTGATAATTTCTGGCAGACCGACCGGACTTTCCTGGGCGGCGGCGAAATCACGCTCGGCGTGCGACCGCTTTTTGAAAGCAGCCTGCACCTGCTGGATTACAACGAAACCGGCGGCATGACGACTTACACGCTCGTTTACGAACTCCGCACGAACAACGGCCCGGTCATCGTGGAGATGGATCATCCGTACAACAAGACCGTCGGCTTGCCGGTCGATCACATCGACATCACGTTCAACAAGGCGATTGATCCGGCGACTTTGACCCGCGATGTTCTGCTGTTTACGCAAGACGGCAGTTTGAACCTGATAAACGACAGCGTTTCGATCTTTTCCCTCGGCGGGAACAAGTACCGTGTTTCGGGACTTGCCGCACTTGCGAACGGCGACGGTCAATACCGACTGTTCGTTGATCTCGGAAAAATCGCCACACCGGACGGCGATTACGGCATCGGCATCCGCGAAGCGTGGTGGACGGTTTCCTCGGCAGGGCCGATCTTCATGTCCTACATGCCGCAGTACAATCCCGACACGAACCGGATTGAGACGCTGCTCGTACAATTCGACCGGGCGATTGAACCCGGCACTTTCGACGAGCGATCGCTGCTATTGCAACTCGGCGACACATTTTTGGATTCGCGGACGCTTGAGGTCACGCAAATCATGCCGGAATGGTTTGAAATCGGCAATCTCGATTCGCTTTGCGCGGCGGACGGGGTTTACACCTTGACCATCGTGAATGCCTTGATCGCCGACGAATCGGGGGAACATCCCGTCGAAAGCGGCGTTTATTCCTGGACGGTCGATTCCCGGTTGCCCGAGGCAGCGTTTGACCTGACGATAGTGCCGGATAGCGGCATTTCAGCGACTGATTTCGTCACCAGCACCGGTCACATCACGCTTCAGGGAAAACTTTCGGAAACGGAAATGACCGTCGCGATTTTGGACGCGATGACCAAACAAGTTCTTGCCGATGCGGTTGTTGCCGGCGTTACGTTTTCCGCCACATTTGATCTTTCGGAAGGCGAACACCGGCTTTTGGTTCGCGTCCAACGTGCGAACGGGCAACATGTCGCTACGCCGGTCACGGTGGTCATCGACACGACGAAACCCCGTATCGAAACGGCGACCATCAACATCAACGCGGTGACGGGAATACCGGAATCGGCAACGCTTGTCTTCTCGGAAATCGTTTTTTGGCAGCAGGATGCCCAATCGGTTCTCCGACTGGTTGCGTCCGACGGAACGTCGTATCCCATCGACAGCACGGCCTTGTCCTTCGAAGAAACGACGTTGGCACTATCGGTTGACTTGGCGGCCTTTGCATCCGTATGGGCAAAAGATACGTTTCAAATTGAGATTGTGACATCGGCCATGACGGACATTGCCGGGAACGAACTGCTCGGCGGTTCCGCTTTCATCGGCATGGGCGGCGGCTTCCCCGTGTTCCATGAAATCACGGTGCTCCCGAATGTCGGCGGCGATTCCTATTCCGCTCCCGCGTTTGCCGATTACAACGGCAACGGTCTGCTCGATTTGCTGATCGGTGAAAAAACGACGGAAGGCACCGGCAAAATTCGCGTTTATCTCAATCAGGGAACGACGGATTCGCCGATCTATACGTCATGGTTTTATCTCCAAAATATTGACGGCGATGTTGCCGTTCCCGGCGCAAGTTGTCAGGGTGCGATTGTGCGTCTTGCCGACCTGAACGACGACGGGTCGTTGGATTTGGTACTGGGTGACGGAAACGGAAACGTCTATGTGTATTACAATCAGGGTACGTCAACATCGCCCGTTTTCGGTGCACAGGAAACACTGCAATACCGTAATGAAAGCGACGAACTCACGGCCATCACCGTCGGCAGTCGTGCGTCGGTGGAAATCGCGGACATTACCGGCAACGGCAAGCCGGACTTGCTGGTCGGCGGCATGGACGGCAAAATCCGGCTTTATCTCAACGTCTCAAGCTCCGGCAAAGCGGAATATGAATACGCCGGCATGATGCAATGTAACGGCAGCGATCTCGTCGTGCCAAGCGGACGTGCAAGTTTCGCGTTTTATGATATGGACGGCGACGGCAACCGCGATCTTGTTTCCGGCGATACGCAGGGACGGCTCTGGTTTTACAAGAACATCGGGAGCGACGCGGAACCGGTTTTTGATGCGCCGACCGAGATCACGGTTTCCGATGTTGCGGCGGACTTCGACGGACAGTCCAGATCGCGTCCAACCGTTACGGATTACAACAACGACGGCGTGCCGGACATCATCGTCGGAACCGCAAACGGGAAACTCTACTCTATGCAGGGACATCGCGTTACCGACTCCTTTACGGCGGCTTATAACCAACAGCGTGAGTTTTTCACCGTTGATTTTCACGTTGCAACGAGTTCCATTCCGCAGACGCCGTCGATCGTCGTGACAACGCTCGCCGACATTTTGACCGGCGTGCCATATATCAAATGTCTCAGCCTGCGCGAGGCGTTGTTGCTGGTCGGCAAATCCGAACATGCCACCATCACGTTTGATGCGGGGCTCTTTTCGGACGGCGTCGCAACGTTGCAATTGGACGTAACACTCGGCGAAATGGTTATCAAAAACAGCGTGACGATTGTCGGTGTCGGTGTTACGGTTGACGCACAAAACGCCAGTCGCATTTTCAACATCGGCGGCGGTAAAACCGGTTGTGATGTCGATTTGATCGGCCTCACGCTCACCGGTGGTCATCACGCATTGCACGGCGGTGCGATTTACGCCAACAACGCACAGCTTACTTTGATCGATGTTGCATTTGAAAACAACAAAGCCGACTACGGCGGCGCGGTTTATTTGATAAACAGCATCGTGACCATGATTGATGTGACGATGACCGATAACCACGCCCGATGGGGTGGTGCGATTTACCAAACCGGCGGTGAGTTGACAATCAACAGTAGCGAGTATGCAAGCAGCGAGTTGACGAACAACACGGCAACTTGGGGTGGAGCGATTTATCAGGCGAACGGCGATTTGTGGCTTGATGCGATTACGCTGACCGGCAACGAATCGACGTGGGGCGGCGGCCTTTACCTAGCAAGCGGCACAACGACGCTGACCAGCAACACAAAGATTTTCAACAACACGGCGAGAAATTCTTACGGCAAAGCCGTGGTCAAAGCGAAAAGTGCGTCGCTGACATTCAAAAACACGGTAACCAATACGGAAACCATCCCCGATGCGGCATTGAGCCTTTATCTTGATGAGATTGAGAGTTACCTTCTGTAGAGTCGTTATTGATCTATCACTCGTATTCGAACATTCATTACTGCCATGAAAAAACTCGTTGATATAGTTTTGGGTAAAAAAGAAAACGCCAATACGGTTTCAATCAAGACGTGTCTTGGTCAAAAAGCACGACGGTTGCATTTTGAGACGTTGGAAGAACGACAATTATTGTCAGTAAATAATGATTTTCCCAGCGGCTGGGCTGATCCGGTTGATCATCACCCGCGCTATTGGGTGATGAATGACAGCCGAACGGTCATTGAAGGATTTTTACTTGTGGCCGAAAATGATACCGTCACATTGAAACGCGGTGACGGCAGTGAGCAAGTGTACGCTTTTACTGATTTTTCGATGGCCGACCAGCATTTTCTCAATGCCTTGTCGAATGACCAGGCGTTAATGGACAAAGCCTTGGCACGTTCCGAGTTGCAACAAGAAATGTTTCTTGACGCTTTTGCGAATGCCCAAGTCGGCCAGTCCGGTTTGCCGGATTTGGATGTTTTGTTTATTTCCCGAACGCCGGGAAGCCCGTCACTTCATGGTAAAGTGGATTACATCGACGGAGTGCCGTCACTTTCACCGGCAGGTCAGGCGATTGAAAGTTTCGACATTGCTCCGGGAACGCTGACGACCTTTACGGCACATATCGCTAATTACGGTGAGGCCGCCAGCGGAGTTTTTGAAGGTCAATGGTATATCGACGGTGTTGCCGTGGGTTCCCAAGTGAGTAACCGTTCACGAATAACTGTTCAATAAACTTAAAAGTGTTTCATTCGGTGCAAATTTGCGATTAGAACATTGTATATAACTCTTGTTTCACCTATTTTGCC
>Ga0082212_10010251_pt1 | contig 12017 bp, 11 predicted proteins | sample TergutNt197P3_FD_71548 | JGI IMG/M metagenome (GOLD analysis project Ga0082212, IMG submission 71548) | Neocapritermes taracua P3 segment gut microbial communities from Petit-Saut dam, French Guiana - Nt197 P3 | ecosystem: Host-associated > Arthropoda: Insects > Digestive system > Gut ... | reverse complement strand
TATTTTTGATAAAACCGGTATATGGAGGTGGTGAAAGGTATTGCCGAATAGGTATGCCACAAGTATGCATAGTCGGCAGGCAAAAATTTCAAAATGTAAAACAGGCGCGGGGATATAAACCCCTCGTAAAAAAACTTACAAGGAGTGTCAATTATTATGTTTATTCTTGGTTTCGTTATATTCCTGATTATTTGCATTATTACTGTAGTCTTTCTTGGAGGGTGGATAGCTTATTTTCTTAACATCCCGTCGTTGCTGATAATTCTCCTGCCGCTGGTTGCTGTTCTGACCGCCACGAGAAGCTTCAAAGTCTTTGCCGGAGGTCTAAAGGCTGTGATGCAGCCGCTGGCGCCGCTCCCGGAGGAACTGCGGGGTCAGGCCGCGTCGTTGTTCCGCCTGCTGTCTAAAACAACTGCGCTCGCTGCGGGAATAGGATTTCTCATCTGCACTATCAATATGCTTATGGGGCTTATGGGCATAGATTTTTCTCATCCCGAAATACGTAGTAAATTGGCAGGCAACATCGCCGCTAATCTTGTGCTGCCTCTATATGCGCTGATTCTGATCGCCGCCTTTTTCGAGCCGGTCGTTTTCAACCTGAAAAAGCGCCGTGACACGACGCGTAAATAGCGGTGGCGATAGCTGGATAGCCTCTCCTGCTATATAGCCCACGACTGTTGGTAAAACACATCACCTTTTCGTATTTCCCACTGATATGGGCGGGCAGCGAGCCGTTCCAGATACGTTTATACTGCCTGCCCGAGTACGTCGCAAGTTCTGCCATAGGCTGCTCGTTTCTGCAGCAAGGCGTCCAACGCCGATACGGAAATCGGATCACTTCGTCCAAAACACGGGTAAAAACACCTGTTTTGGACGGATAATACATGAATTATAGCAAATCTATATGTATTTCCGTCCAAATATGATATAATTACCCGAGTTTTGGACGGAGGTGCAACATGAAGATAATCGGGCGATTACGGGAGCAGGCGGAATTATTGCGATATTATAACTCCGGTCAGCCGGAATTTATTACCGTTACAGGTCGAAGACGCGTTGGTAAGACTTACCTGATCAAAGAATTGTTTTCTCAGAACATCGCTTTCTATTTCTCTGGATCGATTGGGAAAAACATCGAAAATTCCTATAATCTGCAGATGTTTGACGATACGCTCGCCGAGTACGGCGGAGACGCAAAACCAGCTTCCGGCAACTGGGCGCAAGCATTCGGCAAACTTAAAAAGCTTTTAAAAACGAATCGGGGCGGCAGACAGGTCGTGTTCATTGACGAACTTCCGTGGCTTGACGCTCCAAAGTCTGATTTCTTGCCGGCGCTGGATTACTTTTGGAATACATTTGCATCGGCAAGGCCCGATATAATGCTGATCGTTTGTGGTTCAGCCGCGTCATGGATCGTTAGGAACCTGTTTGAAAACAAAGGCGGGCTGCATAACCGCGTGACAGGGCGTATTTATCTGGCGCCGTTTTCACTTGCAGAAAGCGAGTCATTTTTCCGCGAGAGCGGGGTTGTTATGAACAGGTATCAAGTCGCTGAATGTCTTATGGTATTTGGCGGAATACCGTACTACTTGCGGCAATTTGATAAAAGCCTCGGTCCGACACAAAATATCGATAAGCTGTTGTTCGCGGAAAATGCCCCGCTGAAAAATGAATTCAATGAGGTGTACAGCTCATTGTTTCGCTCTTCAGATCGGCATATTAACATCGTCAACGCATTATCGACTAAAAAGACCGGAATGAGACGCGACGAAATCATTGCAGCCTCAAATGTCCCCGGGGGTGGCAACCTGACCAAGACACTACTTGAGCTTGAGCAGTGTGGTTTTATAGAAAAGTATTCTGATTTCACGAAGAAAACGAACAACGCATACTACAGGCTTGTCGACCCATTCACGTTGTTCTGGCTGAAATATGTCAAGGATAACCGTTCAAAAGACGAATTTTTCTGGACGAACCTTATCGACGACGGAGGGCGCCGGGCGTGGAGCGGCAATGCGTTCGAGCTTTTATGCCTGCGCCATTTAGCTCAAATAAAGCAAAGACTTGGTATATCCGGCATATCTACCGAAGTACTCACATGGCGAAGTAAAGAAAGTAAGCCCGGTGCGCAAATCGATTTGTTGATTTCACGCAAAGATGGCGTTATAAATTTGTGTGAAATGAAATACTCGCTACATCCATACACCCTTACCGCAAATGACGATTTGGCGCTGCAAAACAAGCGCGTTGCTTTTTTAGGAGAAACCGGTACGCATAAAGCGGTCCATATCACGATGATAACGACATACGGGCTTACAGAAAAGGGTAATAGGGCTTCTGTCCAATCCGAAGTGACGCTGAATGATTTATTCAGCGAATCTTAAATGAAATACTTTCAATCCTGACAAAAACTCCTGTGTGAAGTTCTTATCTAAAACCTCCGAAAATCCCACTAACTCTACCCTTGCATATCAGTCGGCAAGGGTAGAGTTGCCGTTTAGTACGTCGTTTACTAATATATCAATGAAACGCCCCGGCTCTTCAAACGGGGGGCTGTGCGCGGAGTTTTCAAATGTGTAAAACCCTTTCACCGGAGCGTTGATCATCGTGAAATACTCCTTTTGCAGATCATAGTTCACGGTATAGTCGTAAATCCCGGCGAAAATGTATACCGGGATCTCAAAGTCTGTGTGCGTTTTGGACAAATCAGTTGTCAGCATTTCACGATGCAGGCTTGTTGATTTATTAAGGAAAGACTTGGCGACCCATATGTTGATTTTTTCCCTGAGAGTATAAGCGCCGCACTTCATTATGGGAAAGAAAATCCCGCTTATAACAGAGTTCATGTCGCGCATAGAGCCGACGCCGAGCTCATGCATAACGGTGTCGCGTATCGCAGAAGCGGAAAAGTCATATACGGCTGTATCTCCGTTATGAACATTAAACTTTTCAAGTTGTTTTACCCTTCTTGCGTTCCCGTTTTCAGCATATCTTTCAAGCATATAGTCGACGGCGAGCACCTCCGACTCAGCTTGATTCATAATCTGGCTGATACCTATATAGGCATGAAACAGCTCGGGATTTGCGGCGGCGGATTGCGCGCCTATAAACGACCCCCATGAGTGGCTCATTAAGTACACTTTTTCCTGCCCGAAGCGTCCGCACAGATAATCAGCGACCGCGGCGGTATCGGAAACAAGCTGCTCCACGGTCAAATTATTGCCTGACATACCGGAATGATACGATAGCCCAGCGCCGCGTTGTTCCCAATAGCAAACCACAAAATGCTTGTCTAACTCCGTATCGAATTTTTCAAACATGAAGTATTCCGGCATTCCCGGGCCGCCGTGCAAAAACAATAATACCGGATTTGTAATGTCGGCGCCCCTTATGAACATACCCTGTTCCACGCCGTTGACGTCCACATGGATTTTTTCGGATATGCTGCCTTCGGGAACATTTCCGTGTTCATCAAGAAACGGTGCTGGTTTGCCCGGGCTTTTAGCAAGAAAATACAAAAGGACCGCCAACAGGCAAACAACGATAACGCAAAGCACTATCAACAATACTTTAGCCGCCTTTCTGAAGAATGTTCTTCCCAAAGTACATCACCTCATGCAGTTATGCTGAGCCAGTCATCCATAGTCATGACATACTCCCCACCAAACATACCATCATCGATCGATAAAGACAACAAATCGCCTGTTTCCATATTAACAAGTATATTGTGCCAATAATATGTGCTTTCTTCCATGTGAAAATAATAGTACTGCTCTCCAAATATCACATATTTTCCATATGTCTCTCCGGCTAATGAGAATTCAGCAGCATAAGCATGGTCACTTGAATGATCGTTCATCCATGCCTCGTATATAGCTATAGCTTCATCCGCTGTCAGGCGCGCCGGCGCATACACGGCAGTTTTATCATTATACCAATCGTCCATCAGCTCCACTGTAGTATTACCTTGCTGCCTGTAAGTTCCCTCATCATTTTCGTAATAATATGACAATAATTCGCCTGTTTTCTCCGGTACAAGTATTTTATGATAGTACGCATACTCTTCTTCCCATTGATATGCCATTGTAAACTCATAGTACCATTCTCCAAAAAGAGAATACGTAGGAGGCGGTATTTCATACGGAAGTTCGTTATACTCACGAACACTATATGAGGTCAGGTCAGCGTGCTCATCCAGCCATGCGGAAGCGATCGCCAATGCCTCATAATACGCTTTCAACCACGCCAGAGCATTGGGTGAATATGTGCTTATTTCCTCCCAAAAACCAACACGGAATATCAACGAAATTTCATCATTGTCTTTATTATTCAAAGAAATACAGAAAACACTATATTCAAATTCACATTGGCGGTTGTTACGTGACTGTTCGGAAGCGGTTGGGATTATTTCTGTTCTTTTCAAGTTTGGATGATAACTATTATCTTCGCGGACAGTCCATTTATTATTGGAGAATTCCCGGGATAAAGCATTGTAATTACTCAGGTCAAAGCCATCGATCTCATAATTGACCAGATAGTAGCTGTTGCGTGAATTTATGCCGGTTTCCCCGTGGATAATAATAAAATGCGTCTTATCAAAACCGCATATGAATTCGCAATATAATATTTCTCCTTCTATGCCGCCTTCGTTCTGATACTCATATATCCACTGAGATTTGATTGACGCGTCATTATAAACCTGAATATACATTTTTTCATTTGCAATAGTGTCTGCGCGGAGTTTAATGACCCGATAATTCATTTCCCCGTTTGAGAATACCGGCCAGACTTCAATCCGTCCCGCGCTGAAGGCGCCGCCGTTAGTTAGTTGCATTGATTCACTGAAATCCTCGAGGCTTTGCCTGTGGCTAAGCATCTCCGTAAAAACACTGACAAGCTCGCCTGCGTAGTTCCACGGGTCCGGCGCTGTTTCCATCAGCGTTATATTGAGCGCTAATTTATCTTTAAGTGTGAAATAGTCGTCTGTTTCGGAGGCGGGGATATAAGGTTCAGTATTGATAGGCGTGCCCGGAGAAGGTTCAGGTCCTGCATTGTTGGAGACGCCCGGAGAAGGTTCGTGTTCATTATTTATGGAGACGCCCGAGGAAGGTTCTGGTTCGGTATTGACTGATACGCCCGACGTTGGTTCCGGCTCGTCTGATTTGACGGGCCCGCTTTTCGCACAGCCCGCCAATATCAGCAAAATTGTCAGAATAGCTACTGTTTTTTTCACAACCATTCACCTGTTATTAAGTGCAAATAATACCTGCCTGCCTTAGTGAACATATCAGGATCGGCGCCCGTTTCAACTGGCATGGGTTGCAAAGAGCCGCTGACGGCACTTTGCAACCCATAGGTTTTTTGTGTCATATCACGCTTCGCTGCGGTTTCGCGCTTGCGTGACAGTTTACTTTGCGAATGCGCTGTAGGAGAGCATCAGGCCGCCGCAGGTGTTGTTACCGTCGGCTTCAAATCCATATTCGCCGAAGGTGAACTCAACTATGAACGGGACGTCGCCCGCTGCTTGCTTTATCAGCTTGGCAGTTTCATCGATACGGTCGCCGATGCCGGCCCTTCTTCCGCCGCAGTGGACGAGATGGTAACCGGCAGCGCCGCCGATCTTTGATTTAAGTTTCTCAAGCGTCGAAGCCGCGGAAGCGACCAGCCCGTCTACGGAGCCGTCCATATATATAACCGCTGTATTTGTCGCAAGATTGTTGCCGACGTTGATCGTCAGGTCGTCATTTCCGTTCATCGGATGGCGAATTGCAACCAGATCGCCGAGGCGGTCCTTGATCCCGAGCGGGTTGCAGATCGACGCGACAAGAAGGTCCATGCCCTTTAGCTGGTCTACGCCTTTGCCGCTCCACTGCGAGTATTTTTGCAACGCGGGAACGCCGTCGATCTCTTCAAGGACACGGTTATCCCTTATCTTCGTTATTATACCGACCTTGTCGGTCTCCGCGTATGCGCCGGTGTATACGTTGGCAAAAGCTTTGTCTGAATAGAAAAACGCCACTGCGACGCCGTCTGCAGTGACAACAGAGTCGGTGAACAGTTTCCACTCGCCCGCGATGGCATTATCCGCCGCGCTGCCGCCGAAAAACGGGACGCGGCCGATCACATTGGTAATTCCCTTCAGGAAGAATTCCTCCTCGCCCGGGGACGCCACCATATAAAAATAGTCAGGCGATTTGGACATGCCCGCCTTTTGCATCGCTTCACGCGCCACTTTTTCGCCGGTCGCCACAGGGCAGTCGCCTCTTTCCGCTCCCGCGACGCCCGCTTTGACGTCATCGCCTTCAAACGCCATGACGCCGGCGAAATGATCGCCGCTGACATAGCCCTGCGGTGTGATAATGCCGGTAAACGAGGTGTTACCGATAATAGGCGTGTTTGGCATTTCTTTTTTCAGGCAACCGATCAGTTCGGACTGGTCATAGTTCACGCTGGAATACAGGAACGCTAGTTTTGCGCCGCTTATGCCCTTCGCCGCCTCCCGCGCGGCCGCTGCGGGATCCTGAAGCACTGTTGAGTTTACTTTAACGTTTGACATAACTGCACGACCTTTCAATATTTTTGGAATTTGATAGTTTTTTCAATGTTCGAGGGGGGTACCTCCCAAATAGTCGGCGCCTTTTTCAACCGCCCGCTAACAGCGGCATGACTGTGACAGTATCCCCGTCCTCAAGGACGTCACCGGGGTCTTTTTTCCTTCCATTGACCAGAGTTGAGTATCTGTGATTCGCTTTTGATATCTCCGTTACGGCGAGTGCGTCGGCGACGGTCATGTCCTGTGAGTATTCCAACTCAATAATCCCGTCATTCGGGGCGTACTCCTTCAGGACCGCCAGCAGCTTAACAGTGATCATATCCCCTCCAGATACCCGACGTAGTCTTCCAGATCGAGCGCGGTCAGAGTCTCTTTTGTGGGAATCCCGTTATCATCCCATCCTCTGAGCTCATAATAATCGCTGAGCATCTTCTCAAAAGCAAACGGTGTTTTCCCGGCGCGCCCGCCGACAATCGACGGCTGCAGCATCTTTGGAGGAAGTGAGTCGTCTTTACGGGTGATGCCGTCGCGGACATTGACCAGGCGCTGCAATGCCAAGCCGCGCTGCGCGGTCTTGAGCAGCTCCATTGTTGAAAGTTTGATCCCCGTGGCGTATTCATATTCCTGAGTTATATCGGTTATGGAAAGCCCTCCGTTGTTTACCATGAACTTACACATCGTCAGGTTGTTGAACAACAGGCTGGCGTCCTGATAAACAGCGGCGCAATACGCTGCCTGATCTTCATCAAAGCGTTCTGGAGGCACATCCATTTCGCAGTCGGGATAGAAGAGCCCCAGCGCGCTGGCTTGCGGGTTGCCGCGCTCATGGCATGCGCCCCTCGGGCTGGTCGCGTAGTTGACCGCAAGGCCGTATACGGCGCGTGCGTCATGTGCGGGCATATCGAGGTTTTTGACCTCCGCCGCCAACGCGGCAGTTTCCGGGCCAATGTCTTCCACAGCCCCGCGGATACCCTTCCTGAATTTCGCGCCAATACCTTCAAGTTTCAGAATTTTGTCAGTCAGGTTAAGCAAGGTTTCTTTATCGCCCCATTTCGGAACCATGCCGATCTCTTCCTGCGACAGAAAGCCGCTCTCATAACACTCGATGATAAAACCTATGAACGAACCGACCGAGATCGTATCGGCGCCTGCGCGGTTTATAATATCGTTGGCCTCGGAAATCGCCTTCAGGTCATCGATCATTAAGCCGGAACCAAGCATACCGAGCGTTTCGTATTCAGGCCCGTTCCCTTCAAGAACGCTGCCGTCGTCCAAGGTAACATGGATGTGCCGGTGGCAGCCGACCGGGCAGTTCTGGCATGGCAGCGGCTTTACGTTGAGGAATTCCGTATATCGCGGAGTTCCGATCATTTTCGCTCCGTTGCGCCATAAGTCGCCGCGCCAGTAGCGGATAGGCACATCGCCCAACGCCTCGAGCGGAACCATCACATCGGGCGTGCCGCCGCCTCCTTTTGCTGTTTCATGAAGTGATTTGAATAAATCTTTGGAAAGCCGGCTTGCTTTTTCTTCGTCCGCGACCGGAGGTTTTTTGGTACCCCAAACAGCTACAGCCTTGAGGTTTTTCGAGCCCATTACAGCGCCCGAACCGCCTCTTCCCGCAAAGGAGTGCCCGTCGCATGTTATGCACGCGATCGGGTTCATGATCTCTCCGCAAGGGCCGATGTTAAGAGCGTTGATCCTGTCGTTGCCAAGTTCTTTTTTGATTGCCGCCGAAGTTTCTATCGAATCTTTGCCCCAAATGTGCCCGGCGTCCCTGAACTCAACGACGTCGTCGTTTATATAGAGATAGAGAGGTTTCTTCGCTTTACCTTCAATGACAAGAACGTCATACCCGGCTTTTTTCAGTTGAGGCGCCCACGCGCCGGTTCCCGCTGAATCCAGGAAAGTGCCTGTCAGCGGGCTCTTGGTAATAACGCTCCATTTCGCGTTGCCGGGATAGTTTACAGCCTGCATGAACCCTAACGCAAAGATGATCTTGTTTCCTTCAGAAAGCGGATCTGTTTTACCCGGAACTTCTTCGAGGAGTATTTTTGCGCCCAGCGCAGCCCCTCCCAGTAAAAGTTTCAGCGATTTTTCATCAATGTCTTCCGTTTTGCTGGTTTCAGTTGTAAGGTTAACCCTGAGTAGTTTCTTCCAGTATCCATACATAGGTGTTGCGCGCCTCCCTCCAAGCAACTTTTAGTTGCTTTTATGTTTTGGTTGCTTCCTTTCCGTTAGCTGCTTAAGTTGAGCATTGACGTGCTGAGTGTTTTCGTATTCAACGAATTATGTAGAAATAATACTACAGCATCGGCGAAATATCAATATTTTCATCGGATTGCAGTAATTATTTACACCATGTTTACACAATTTTTACTGACTTTGCCGTAAAGCGCCGCCGGCAGTCGATAAGGGGGCGGTTTCCAACTGCTTAATGCAATTTTCATCTGTGCCTAACTTCGGTTTCATACTTGGCTGCTATACTGATTTCATAAATACTGCGGGATAACACCGCAGCATAGTGATGGAGGTTCAGCAAATGGGTAGAACAGAGAAAAAAGCGCCGGGAAGAAAGAAAACCCTCATCTTCGTAGTAATAGGCATTGTCGTTGTCGCTCTTGCCATTGGAGGATACTTTTTAAACACACTCGTGACCTACAGAAAAAACGTTGCGGCAATACATATCAAAAATGCCGATTTTACGGCAATTGAAGACGGTGAGTATTTCGGCGAAAGTGACGTCGGGCTTGTCAGCGCTAAAGTAAGGGTCGTCGTAGAGAACCATAAGATATCAGTTGTCGAACTGATAGAGCATAACAATGGCCGCGGCGCGCCGGCTGAAGTGATCCCCGACAGAATACTCGAGGAGCAGCGAATCGACGTCGACGCGGTTTCCGGCGCCACAGCGTCCAGTAATGTTATCCGGGACGCTGTATACAACGCGCTGGCGGGATAACGATGCCGGGTGCTGTTGGTGTCAATGGCTGCTCTTCGGTTTATGTGAGCGAATAGGATTTGAAATTCGACTTTTTTTGTAAAGTATCTTGCTATTTTTTGGATTTACCAATAAAATGCAAAATAGATATTTCTCATAACCGTTGGCAGATACACGTCAGTAGGGGGCAAAAGGATGCTGCAACTAAGCTACGACGAGAAAATTCAGATAATGGGCGCGTTGAATTGGGACTATCTGGACAAACACGAAGATATGCTCGCCGTGATAGACGGCCGGCTTGACAGTTCCGGAGGATTTACGCAGGACAAGCTATTTGTCCGGTCTCTGGAGCGCCTTCCATGGCATTATGTTACCGCGCTTTGGGGAATAGATGCAATAGTGAGGCTATACACTCCGGAATTAGCAATGCGCATATGGCCTAAAGAGAGGAGGCAGCATTTTGATTATGCCCTCGCAGTATTACGAAGGGAGCCTGTACCCCCTGCAAGATGGGGTGATGAATGTTATAAGTCAATGTGGCGTCCGTTTTTATCTGACAGGTGGTACAGCGCTAGGCAGAGCTTATTATAATCATCGATACTCGGACGACCTCGACTTTTTCGTTAATGACGATGACGAGTATGCTCTTCAACTCAGGGAAGTGTTCTCAAAGCTAAAGGAAAACGGTTTTACTTGGGAAACTGAACGCGACTTTATCAGCAGTGCAGCGTTTACCAGTTTTATTGCGCGCTGGGGGAAATCCGACGCCGCGCTGAAGCTGGACTTTGTGAATGATGTGTCCGCGCATTTTGGCGAAATATCGAATTCAAGAGTTTACTACAGGACCGACTCCATAAGGAACATACTTGCGAACAAACTAACAGCTGTTTTTCGCTATTCTGCTAAAGATGTTGCTGATATTCGGGAAATAGCCATGAATGAAGAAGTGGACTGGACGCAAGCGATTCTGGATGCAAGGCAAAAGGAAATCGGGATAGAGCTATATTATGTATCCAGAATTCTTGCAGGCATACCAAAAAGCGAATTTGAAAAGATAAACTGGGTCAGGAAACCGGAATGGGAGACCTTCAAAGAGGATCTCGACAAAATCGCGTTCGATATGCTCAATAGTTAGCGGCCGGACAACTACCCGTTATATTAACCCGGCTCCCGCGTGCCTTTCCATGTTTTATGAACTGACACGCCGACGTCGATCGCCGCTATTGCGACAAGCAATACGGAGAGGATCAAGGCTACTCTGCCGGTTGTTACCAGGCGGAGGATATCGACGTCATCAAAAAGGGTACTCGCAAACTCTGTAAACTCCGGGTTCCACAAATCCTGCCAATGCAGCGCGTAAACGACTATGCCGACCCAAACTACCTGATAGACTATGTTCGCAATGCAAAGAGGGACGTTCCACCTCGCCCAAAACAGCTTCAAGCTGTTTATTACAAGCGACAGCACCCCGAACAGCACAAGGTACGGGACGAACCTCTCCAGCGCCGCCCGTGTAAACGGGGTTATGATCTCCGAACCGCGCACAAGGATAAACCATGGTTCACCGCGTAATATCATCACGATAAACAGCGCTGTAAAAAATACCGCCAGAGCCATTTCGACGATCGACGACGATCTCGGGATTTTCGCGCCGCCCTGATCAGGCAGCTTTGGCAGATCGCCGACTGCCCAGGGCTTTTGCTTTACCACGCTGTGGTCGGCGATAGCAAATCCGATAGTTACCCAGAACGCGGCCTGAAGCGCGCCCTCAAAAGCAGCGCTGATAGCTGCGCTTATTACTTCGCCTACGGAAACGAAATATGATGAGAGCCCTGTTATGATCCCTATGCCGGTGAGCACGACCGCTACGATCGGTACGACCAGCTTTAGAACTGAAATGTATAACTCAAACATTGCCGGTGAAACAAGGTAACGCGGCTTCTTGCGGTATTGCTCGGCCAGCAAACGCGGCGCGCCGAGTTGTGTCAGCGCATCGACGATATCGTTTTCACCCGGGTCGTCCGGAAGCATATCGGATATGCTCGCTTCAAGCTCGAGCCGTATTTCGCCGCGTTCTTTTTCCGGCAACCTGCGCGTTACGTCGTGGATATATCGTTCGATTAGTTCATGCATGTTATTTGTCCTCCATTGTGTCCTGTGATCCCAGAGTGTTTTCCATCTCTGCTACCATGCGCCGCCACTCTTCGCGCAGTTGAGTATAGAGCGTCCGCCCGCTGTCGCTGAGTGTATAGTATTTGCGCGGGCGGCTTTCCGCGGTGACCCACTGGCTCTGCAGTAATCCCTGCGATTCCAGCCGCCGCAGCAGCGGATAAAGCGTGTTGGCTTCGATGCGTATGCCCTGATTTTCCATGTCCTGCAGCAGCGAATACCCGTATTTCGGCCGGCTCAGGCTGCCAAGTACAGCCAGCACGAGCGTACCGCGCCGCAGATCGATAATAAGCCCTTGAAGCAGATCGCCCTCCTGCATCAAAATCACCTCTGGCGCTATTATACTGTGTGATACACTAT